>Ga0209070_100074_pt1 | contig 149759 bp, 151 predicted proteins | sample SynthPrep_5_END__FD_187205 | JGI IMG/M metagenome (GOLD analysis project Ga0209070, IMG submission 187205) | Synthetic microbial communities from Ohio, USA - SynthPrep_5_END_DS10_MetaG (SPAdes) (version 2) | ecosystem: Engineered > Bioreactor > Aerobic > Activated sludge | place: USA: Ohio... | reverse complement strand
AGCTTTAAGGATCTGAACCGTGATTGGACGCTTGCGCGGCACCCTGGCTGAGAAACAGCCGCCGCACCTGATTCTGGATGTAAACGGGCTGGGGTATGAGCTGGAAGTGCCCATGACCACCCTGTATCGCCTACCGTCGGTCGGTGAGCCGATTACCCTGCACACCCACTTGGTGGTGCGCGAAGACGCGCAACTACTCTATGGTTTCATCGGCAAGCGCGACCGTGACTTCTTTCGCGAGCTGATCCGCCTCAACGGCGTGGGCCCGAAACTGGCCTTGGCGTTGATGTCGAGCCTGGAAGTGGATGAGCTGGTGCGCGCGGTTTCGGCCCAGGACACGTCGGCGCTGACCAAGGTGCCGGGTGTCGGCAAGAAGACTGCCGAGCGCCTGCTGGTGGAACTCAAGGACCGCTTCAAAGCCTGGGAAGTGGTACCGAGTATGTTCGCCCTGGTGCCGAATCAGCCGGATATGCCGGCGGGCCAAGTTGCCAGCGCCGAAAGCGATGCCGTCAGCGCGCTGATTTCCCTGGGCTACAAGCCGCAGGAAGCCAGCAAGGCCGTGTCGGCCATCAAGGACAAGAACCTGAGCAGTGAAGACATGATCCGCCGCGCCCTGAAGGGAATGATTTAAGTGATTGAAGCTGATCGTCTGATTGCAGCCACTGGCCCGCGCGACCGTGAAGAGGTCCAGGACCGCGCCATCCGCCCCCTGAGCCTGGCCGAATACATCGGTCAGCCCACCGTGCGTGAGCAGATGGAGTTGTTCATCCAGGCTGCGCGCGGGCGCAGTGAGTCCCTGGACCACACGCTGATCTTCGGGCCGCCTGGGTTGGGCAAGACCACCCTGGCCAACATCATCGCCCAGGAAATGGGCGTATCGATCAAGTCCACCTCCGGCCCGGTGCTGGAGCGTCCGGGGGATCTGGCGGCGTTGCTGACCAACCTCGAGCCCCATGACGTGCTGTTTATCGACGAGATTCACCGGCTTTCGCCGATCGTCGAGGAAGTGCTGTACCCGGCGATGGAGGACTTCCAGCTCGACATCATGATTGGCGAAGGCCCGGCGGCCCGTTCGATCAAGCTCGATCTTCCGCCTTTCACCCTGGTGGGGGCCACCACCCGCGCCGGTATGTTGACCAACCCTTTGCGAGACCGTTTCGGCATTGTTCAACGTCTAGAGTTCTATAGCACGGCGGACTTGGCGACCATCGTCAGTCGTTCGGCGAGCATTCTCGGTTTGCCGCTGGACCCGGAAGGCGCGTTTGAAATCGCCCGCCGGGCCCGTGGTACGCCTCGGATCGCCAACCGTCTGCTGCGCCGTGTGCGGGACTTTGCCGAGGTGCGGGCCAAGGGGCATATCACCAAGGCGGTGGCCGATCTGGCGTTGAACCTGCTGGATGTGGATGAGCACGGCTTCGATCACCAGGATCGGCGTCTACTCTTGACCATGATCGAGAAGTTCGACGGCGGGCCGGTAGGCGTCGACAGCTTGGCCGCGGCCATCAGCGAAGAACGCCATACCATTGAGGATGTGCTGGAGCCATATCTGATCCAGCAGGGTTACATCATGCGTACGCCGAGGGGGAGAGTCGTCACGCGCCACGCCTATCTGCACTTCGGGTTAAACATTCCGTCACGATTGGGCGAGATGCCTGTAGTAGACGAATTCCTCGATGCAGTGGACGATTAAAAGCTTCACGCCAGACGATTTATCCGAGGTTTGTGCTGTCCTAGTGGCTGGTGTCGTCATTCAGTCACTCGAAATGTTTCGATGGATTAAAAAACAGTTGCCCAGCCGGATTGGCAACCTGAGGAGTAAGCACTAGAGTATGCGCGCGCAAAACGGGGATCAGTCGTTCGCACATCGCTGTCGCGTTTATTACGAGGACACCGATGCGGGCGGCATCGTGTATTACGTCAACTACCTCAAGTTCATGGAGCGGGCTCGAACCGAGCGGCTACGGGAGCTGGGCTTTGCCCAATCCCAGCTGGCAGGGGAGGACCTGTTATTCGTCGTGCATTCCAGCGAGGCGCGCTATCACGCGCCGGCGCGGCTGGACGACGAACTGTTGGTCAGCGCTGAAGTAATCGAATTGAACCGTGTCAGCCTGCGTTTCAAGCAGCAGGTCAGGCGGGCAACGGATGCAACGCTGCTCTGTGAGGGGCAGTTCCTGGTGGCCTGTGTGCGCACCAATAGTTTGAAACCCCGGGCCATTCCCGAAGCTCTACGTGCGGCCTTTGCCGACGTAAGCGGCGCGGGTAAACAATCAAAGCAGGAGATTTAGCGTGGAACCTACCGTCGTCGACCATTCCTCCATGTGGAGCCTGGTCAGCAATGCCAGTGTTGTGGTTCAACTGGTCATGCTGACCCTGGTAGCTGCATCGGTTACCTCTTGGGTCATGATTTTTCAGCGTAGCAATCTGTTGCGTGCCGGTCGACGTGCCCTGGAGAGCTTTGAAGAGCGCTTCTGGTCGGGTATCGACCTGTCCAAGCTTTACCGTCAGGCGGGCAGCAACCCGGACCCGGATTCGGGCGTCGAGCAGATCTTCCGCGCCGGCTTCAAGGAATTCTCCCGCCTGCGCCAGCAGCCAGGTGTTGACCCGGAAGCGGTCATGGAAGGTGTGGCTCGTGCCATGCGCGTTGCCATTTCCCGTGAAGAAGAGAAGCTTGAGCAAAGCTTGCCGTTCCTCGCCACCGTCGGCTCCGTAAGCCCTTACATCGGCTTGTTCGGTACCGTGTGGGGGATCATGAACTCCTTCCGTGGCCTGGCCCAGGCCCAGCAAGCGACCCTGGCTACCGTGGCGCCAGGTATTGCCGAAGCCCTGATCGCCACCGCGATCGGCCTGTTCGCTGCTATCCCCGCAGTAATTGCCTACAACCGTTTTGCTGCTCGCGGCGAGAACCTGATTGGCCGTTACTACACCTTCGCCGATGAATTCCAGGCGATCCTGCACCGTAAAGTGCACACCAGCGAAGAATAAGCAGGTATCTCACGATGGCTTTAATCACTCGAGCTCGAACCAAGCGCAAGCCGGTCGCCGAGATGAACGTAGTGCCTTACATCGACGTGATGCTGGTGCTGCTGGTTATCTTCATGGTGACCGCGCCGATGCTCAACCAGGGTGTGAAGGTTGACCTGCCCAAGGTTTCCAGCGAAGCCTTGCCGCAAGACAACAACACCCAGGTGCTGACCATTTCGATCAAGTCCGACAAGACCTATTACTGGAACCTTGGCAGCGAAGTCGACACTCAGAAGCAGCAGGACAAGGCCCTGACCTTGCCGGCGATGACCGATGCGGTGACCAAGATCATTCGTTCCGGCAACGAAGGCGGCAAGCACACCCAGGTCTTCATCCGCGGTGACAAGGCGGTCGACTACGGCTCCGTCATGGGCGCCATGGGCGGGCTGCAGAAGGCCGGCGTGGGTAACGTTGGCTTGATTACCGAGGCGCCCTGATGCAGCAACAGCGAGAGCCGTCCGCCTCGGAAAGCTACTTCTGGCCTAGCGTCTGGGCAATTGCCCTGCACGTCCTGGTGTTTGGCATGCTGTTCGTCAGCTTTGCCATGACTCCGGACCTGCCGCCAGCCAAGCCGATCGTGCAGGCGACCCTGTATCAGCTGAAATCGAAAAGTCAGGCCACCACCCAGACCAATCAGAAGATTGCGGGTGAGGCCCAGAAGTCGGCTGCGCGCCAGACTGAAGTCGAACAGATGGAACAGAAGAAGGTCGAGCAGGAAGCGGTGAAGGCTGCTGCGGAACAAAAGAAAGAAGAGGCGGCTCAAAAGGCCGAGGAATCGAAAAAGGCTGACGAAGCCAAGAAAGCGGACGAGGCGAAAAAGGCTGATGAAGCCAAGAAAGCCGAGAAAGCTGCCGAAGCCAAAAAGGCCGAAGAGAAACAATTGGCTGATATAGCCAAGAAGAAGTCTGAAGAAGAAGCCAAGAAGGCTGCTGAAGAAGAGGCCAAGAAAAAGGCCGCTGAAGACGCCAAGAAGAAAATAGTCGAAGACGCGAAGAAGAAAGCCGCCGAAGACGCCAAGAAAAAAGCTGAAGCAGACGAGGCGAAGAAAAAAGTCGCCGACGACGCGAAGAAGAAAGCTGCCGCCGACGCCCAGAAGAAAAAGGCCCAGGAAGCAGCGCGCAAATCCGCCGAAGAGAAAAAGGCCCAGGCCTTGGCAGATCTGCTCTCCGACACGCCGCAGCGTCAGCAAGCCTTGGCCGATGAACGTGGTGATGAAGTCGCGGGCAGTTTCGACGACCTGATTCGGGCGCGGGCAGCAGAGGGATGGACACGTCCACCTTCGGCACGTAAAGGCATGACAGTAGTGCTGCAGATCGGCATGTTGCCGGACGGTACGGTGACTTCGGTCAGCGTGTCCAAGTCCAGTGGTGACGGTTCGTTCGACAGTTCGGCGGTTGCCGCGGTCAAGAATATTGGCCGGTTGACCGAGATGCAGGGAATGAAACCAAGCGACTTCGCTCCCTATCGTTCATTCAAGATGACATTCACACCTGAGGATCTAGCCTTGTGAGAAACCTTCTTCGAGGAATGCTTGTCGTTATTTGCTGTATGGCAGGGATAGCGGCGGCGGATGAAAAGAACATTCTGGTCACCAGCGGTAGCGATCGGGCCACCCCGATCGCGGTAGTGCCGTTCGGCTGGCAGGGCGGCAGCGTGCTGCCGGACGACATGGCCCAGATCGTCAGCGACGACCTGCGCAACTCCGGTTACTACGCACCGATTCCAAAAGGCAACATGATCAGCCAGCCAAACCAGGCCAGCGAAGTCGTGTTCCGCGACTGGAAAGCGGTGGGTGCGCAGTACCTGATGGTCGGCAATATCACGCCGGCCGGTGGTCGTCTGCAAATCACCTACACCTTGTTCAACGTGGCGACCGAACAGCAGGTCTTGACCGGCAGCGTGTCGGGCACTGCCGAGCAGATCCGCGACATGGCCCACTACATCTCGGACCAGTCGTTTGAAAAGCTCACCGGTATCAAGGGTGCGTTCTCGACGCGTCTGCTGTACGTAACGGCTGAACGTTTCTCTGTAGACAACACTCGTTACACTTTGCAGCGCTCGGACTACGACGGTGCACGGGCTGTGACCTTGCTCCAATCCCGTGAGCCAATCCTGTCGCCGCGCTTCGCGCCGGACGGCAAGCGTATTGCCTACGTGTCCTTCGAGCAGAAGCGTCCGCGTATCTTCGTCCAGCACATTGATACTGGCCGTCGTGAGCAGATCACCAACTTCGAAGGCCTCAACGGTGCACCGGCCTGGTCGCCGGATGGTTCGCGCCTGGCGTTCGTGCTGTCCAAGGATGGCAACCCGGATATCTACGTGATGAACATGGCTTCGCGCCAGATTTCCCGCGTAACCAGCGGCCCGGGCATCAACACCGAACCGTTCTGGGGCAAGGATGGTTCGACCATCTACTTCACCTCTGACCGAGGCGGCAAGCCACAGGTCTACAAGGCGAACGTGAATGGTGGTGGGGCAGAGCGTGTTACTTTTATCGGTAACTACAACGCCAACCCTAAGCTTTCGGCCGATGAAAAGACGTTGGTGATGATTCACCGTCAGGATGGTTTCACTAATTTCCGGGTTGCGGCCCAGGATTTGCAGCGCGGAACCGTAAAAATCCTCACAGATACCAACCTTGATGAGTCAGCCACTGTTGCGCCCAACGGCACCATGGTAATCTACGCCACCCGCCAGCAGGGCCGGGGAGTCTTGATGCTCGTGTCCATAAATGGACGCGTAAGGCTCCCACTTCCTACCGCACAAGGCGAAGTCAGAGAACCATCCTGGTCCCCTTACCTGAACTGACGCGGCGCTACAAAAAGAAGTACTTAACACACTGGGGTTCATTAGGAGTTTCACGATGGAAATGCTGAAGTTTGGTAAGTTTGCTGCTCTGGCTCTGGCTCTGTCCGTAGCCGTTGGTTGCTCGTCTAAAGGCGGCGACAATGCCGGTGAAGGCGCAGCTGTTGATCCAAACGCTGGTTACGGCGCTAACACTGGTGCGGTTGACGGCTCCCTGAGCGAAGAAGCTGCTCTGCGCGCTATCACCACTTTCTACTTCGAATACGACAGTTCGGACCTGAAACCAGAAGCCATGCGCGCTCTGGACGTTCACGCGAAGGACCTGAAAGCTAACGGCGCTCGCGTTGTACTGGAAGGTAACACTGACGAACGTGGTACTCGTGAGTACAACATGGCACTGGGCGAGCGTCGTGCGAAAGCCGTTCAGCGCTACCTGGTACTGCAAGGTGTTGCTCCAGGCCAACTGGAACTGGTTTCCTACGGTAAAGAGCGTCCAGTTGCTACTGGCCACGACGAGCAGTCCTGGGCTCAAAACCGTCGCGTCGAACTGCGTAAGTAATTCGTCATGCGAACGTGCCGTCGTGCTCTAACTGTATTGGCTCTCAGCCTCGCACCGCTTGCGGTGTGGGCTGCGGTTCCTGTGGAAGATAGCAACTCTGGCTATAACAATAGCGGGAGCAGTTATCCGCCAGCAGGTTATGGCACGAACGGCGCCTATGCGGGGGGAGCGGCTACGTCCGCTCCCTCGGCACAGGGCGAACTGTTCAACCAGCTGCAACGCATGCAGGATCAACTGGCGCAGCAACAAGGCACCATTGAAGTACTGCAGAACCAAGTGAACCAGCTGAAGCAAGAAGGCCTGGAGCGTTACCAGGATCTTGATCGACGCATTGGAGCCGGCGTTCAACCTGCCGCAACTCCTGATAATTCTTCTGCCGGTGGCGCGCCAAGCGCTGCTGCCGGTGGTGCAGCAGCAGGGGCGGCTGCCAGCCAAGCCCCTGCCGCGAGCAGCGAACCGGGTGATCCGGCTAAGGAAAAGCTGTATTACGATGCAGCCTTCGACTTGATCAAAGCCAAGGATTTCGATAAGGCCAGCCAGGCATTTACCGCTTTCCTGCGTAAATACCCGAACAGCCAGTACGCGGGCAACGCCCAATACTGGTTGGGTGAAGTCAACCTGGCCAAGGGTGATCTACAGGGCGCGGGCCAGGCATTTGCCAAGGTCAGCCAGCTGTACCCCAAGCATGCCAAGGTGCCGGATTCGCTGTACAAACTCGCTGACGTAGAACGCCGCCTGGGTCATACCGACAAGGTCAAAGGCATTCTGCAGCAGGTTGTGGCCCAATATCCGGGGACTTCCGCTGCCCAGTTGGCCCAACGGGATCTGCAACGCTTGTAAGCGATGCAGCCCGTTTAGAAGAAACCCGCGCCTGTCGCGGGTTTTTTCGTTAGAATCCACGCCCTTTTATGAAACACGCTTTTTGGGGTCTACGCGTTGGCGGGGTCCCTCAAAGTGCCTGACGGAGGCGGACAGCCTGTTTAGCTGTTACGCCCGTGGCGACTATGCAAGACACATTACGTATTACCGAAGTTTTTTACTCATTGCAGGGTGAAACGCGAACGGCTGGCCTGCCCACAGTATTCGTGCGCCTGACCGGTTGCCCCTTGCGTTGCCAATACTGCGACAGCGCCTACGCCTTCAGTGGCGGCACGGTGCGCACCCTCGATGACATCCTGGAGCAGGTCGCCGGCTACAAGCCGCGCTACGTCTGTGTGACCGGCGGCGAGCCGTTGGCCCAGCCCAATGCCATCCCGTTGCTCAAGCAGCTGTGTGATGCCGGCTACGAGGTCTCCCTGGAGACCAGTGGCGCCTTGGACATCTCTGCGGTCGACCCCCGTGTCAGCCGCGTGGTCGACCTCAAGACCCCCGACTCCAAGGAAGCGCACCGTAACCGCTACGAGAACATCGAGCTGCTGACGGCCAACGATCAAGTCAAGTTCGTGATCTGCTCCCGCGACGACTACGACTGGGCGAACTCCAAGCTGATTCAATACGGGCTGGACCGCCGCGCAGGCGAAGTACTGTTTTCGCCAAGCCACCATGACCTGAACGCACGCGACCTCGCTGATTGGGTGGTTGCGGACAATCTCCCGGTGCGCCTGCAATTGCAGCTGCATAAATACCTTTGGAACGACGAGCCAGGACGCTGATATGACTGAACACACAATGGATCAAAAACGCGCGGTAATCCTGCTGTCCGGCGGCCTCGACTCGGCCACCGTGGTGGCCATGGCCCAGGCGCAAGGCTACAGCTGCTACACCATGAGCTTCGACTACGGCCAGCGTCACCGCGCCGAGCTGAACGCCGCCGCGCGTGTTGCCCGTGAGATGGGCGTGGTCGAGCACAAGGTGATCGGCCTGAACCTCAACGGCATCGGCGGCTCGGCGCTGACCGACAGCAGCATCGATGTGCCGGAAGCGCCCAGCGAAGGCATCCCGGTGACCTACGTGCCGGCACGCAACACCGTGTTCCTGTCCCTGGCCCTCGGCTGGGCAGAAGTGCTCAACGCTCGCGACATCTTCATTGGCGTCAACGCAGTGGATTACTCCGGTTACCCGGACTGCCGCCCAGAGTTCGTCGAGTCGTTCGAGCGCATGGCCAACCTGGCGACCAAGGCCGGTGTAGAAGGGCAGGGCTTCCGTATCCTGGCGCCGCTGCAAAACCTCAGCAAGGCCGATATCGTCAAGGCTGGTGTAGGACTTGGCGTGGATTATTCGCTGACTGTTTCCTGCTATCAGGCAGACGATGACGGCCGTGCTTGTGGGAAATGCGACAGCTGCCGACTGCGTGCAGAAGGCTTCCAAGCGGCCGGAATTACTGACCCAACGCGTTATTTCTGATTTATTTCAAATAAGGTGTTGAATAATCCTTAGAAATCAGTATTATACGCGCCACCACACAGCGGGTCGTTAGCTCAGTTGGTAGAGCAGTTGGCTTTTAACCAATTGGTCGTAGGTTCGAATCCCACACGACCCACCATTTTTGGCGGTTTAGAAAATCCGGAAGGCCCACGCAAGTGAGGATTTCCGGGTTTTTTTTTGCCTGCTGGAATACAGAGAAAGCCCCAGGCATACGAAGTGCCTGGGGTTTTTTGTATCCGAGCCATTGTCAGGCTCTGTTCAAAACCAATGGGTCATGATCAGGCTTCAAGGTCATTATTGGGGATGAAAAACAGCTAAAGTCTTTGAATATCCTAGGATTGTCCGACAATCAACCGCATGAAAAACTCTTCATAAACCCCTCGCTCGAACGTTGGTAGCTTCCTCGTCGCTGCCCCACAATTCGAGTCCTAATAATGAATAACAAAACTCTTAAAGGCGCCTTGGCGCTCGCCGTTTCCCTTGCCTCAACCCAGCTGTTCGCCGGTGGATTCGCGCTCAATGAACAAAGTATCAGTTCAATGGGCACGGGTTATGCCGGTCGCTCCTCATCGGCCGAAGACGCCAGTACCGTGTTTGGCAACCCCGCCGGTATGTCTCGCCTGAAGCAGAATGAAGTCAGTCTCGGTGCGACTTACCTCGATGCCAAAACCGATATCAAAGACGCCAGTTCCTCGCAGTTCGGTGCCGACAACCCAGGCACCAACAAGGGCGATATGGTGCCCGGCATTGCCGTGCCGATGGGGTATCTGGTCACGCCTATCGATGAGCACTGGGCGTTCGGTTTAGGCATCTATGCCCCGTTCGGCTTGGTGACCGACTATGAGCACAGCTTCCAGGGCAATGGCTTCGGCAACAAGAGCAAGGTTCAGGTCATCACCGTGCAGCCGACGGTCAGCTATGCCTTCAACGACAAGGTGTCGGTAGGCTTCGGCCCGACCTTCAATCGCATCAATGGCGAGCTGGACTCCAATGTGCCGCTGGGTGGCGGCGCGGGCGAAAGTGTGAAGGTCAAAGGCGACGACAACGCCACCGGGTTCAACGCCGGTATCCTGGTGCAACCCCTCGAAAGTACGCGTATCGGCGTGACCTACCACTCGCAGGTGGTCTACCACCTTACCGGCAAGACCCACGCCTCCGGGGTGATCTCCGATGCCTTCGACGGTGGGCCCCAGCACTATGACGCCAGCTTGAACGTCACCACGCCATCCTCGGTGGATTTTTCGGTCACCCATCAACTGAATGACGACTGGACCCTCTACCTCGGCAGCACCTACACCCGTTGGAGCCAGTTGAAGAAGATCACCATCAACAACGATGGCGTGTCCGATCTCACTGCTCAATTTGGTGGCCTTGGCTCGATCACCGAGCAACAGCACTGGCATGACACCTGGTCCCACGCCATCGGCGCGGCGTATCGGGTCAACAAACAACTGGTGCTACGGACCGGCTTCTCGGTGGACCAGACGCCGACTAATAACACCGACCGTTCAGTGCGAATTCCTACGGGTGACCGCACTGTTTTCAGCCTGGGCGCCGGTTGGACCCCTGTCGACAACCTGACCTTCGATGTGGCGTATTCCTACCTCAAGGAAGAGCCGATCAAGGTCCGTCAGAACCTTTCCCAGGTGGGCCTGACCTACGATGCCAAGTATGAAAACAGCGCCAATGGCTTCGGCGGATCGGTGACCTACCGCTTCTGATGTTCGCAAAACCGCAAAGAGCCAGTTTTTTGGCATGGCTCTTTGCTATCTATGTGCTGTCAATCGATCGAAGTCTTGGTTAAATTGAGCATTGCTCAGCTCAAGACAGGGATCGTCATGACCACGCTTTCGCCTATTAATACCGGCAATACGCTTATCGTCCGTCCGACAGAAACGCCGCCTGCAACCCTGACGCACAACATTGAAGTCAGCCTGAAGAGGCCCTCTTCAGTCGTCAGCCTGGGCAACGTCGTCTCCGATACGCTTTCCGACACCTATTCCCGTCGCGGGCAATTACCGGGTCAAGAGACCGTGCGCGCCTGGGAAAGTGACAGCCAGGACGCGCTCAGCAAATCGCTCAACGCCAACTTCAATTCGCAGTCGACGGCCAACCGCTTCAGTGGCTTGGGCGCTGGCCTGATTGCGCAGTTCGCCAAGGGCGGGGCAGGGATTTCCCAGTCGGTGATGTTCGCGAGTGCCGACCGCGCGGCGAACGCAGGTGAAATCAAAGTTGATCAGGGTCTGCTGCACACCAAGGCCGACAACCTGGTCAGCCTCAGCATCAAGACCGCCAGCGGTAAGACCGTCACCTTCAGCCTCTCGAGCCAGACCGATGGCCTGGGCGTGCAGGCCACAGTAGACGGTGGCACCTTGAGCGATGAGGAACTGAAGGCCGTCGGCAAACTGGGCAGCGCCTTCCAGTCCGCCGTAGATGGATTGACGGCAACGCCGCCGAAGCTCGACCTGAGCCAACTGACGCAGTTTGATACCAAGCTGCTGGCGTCGGTGGACCTCAATGCCAAGCTCAAATCCCTGGACGGCCAGGACCTGAGCCTGGCCTTCCATGCGGACAGCCAAAGCCGCACCACCCGCATGAGGGGCCCGCTCGGCGAGTTGAACTTGGCCGTCGACCTGAAAAACGCCGCGATCCTCGGCAACGCCAAGCAACAGGCCAAGGCCCTGCAACGCTATCTCGCCCAATTCGACCGGGCACAGGAGCGCGGCAGTGCCAAGCCAGAGCTGATGGCGATGTTCAAAGACGCCTTCAGCGCCATGAATAGTCATTATCCACAGGGCGTTACCCTGCCCGAAGCGTTGACGCGCAACTCGACTGATCAGGGCTTGCTGACCGGCTTGGCGGACTTCAAGGCATCCATCATACAGGCCAGCGAATCGCCGAACCCGATGCGTCCGTCTGAGGTGGACAGTTTCGCCTATGAGGTTTCGCAAAAGACCCGCGTCGGCGGCACCAGCACCTTGGATCGCAGTGTCAGCCAGGACCAGCAGTCGAGCCTGTCCGCGAGTTTCCATAAAGGGCTCAAGGGCGGCAAAGCGCCTGCCCTGGACGGCAACGCAGAGTCGCAGAACTATCGCTACATACAAGTGCAGGACAAGGTCAGCAGCTCGGCCAAGCTCTCCTACAAGGACGGCCTGCTGGCCAGTGCAACCCTCGACCAAAGTGCCAGCCAGAACACCCGCACGCAGCAGTATGTGATGGGCAAGTTGGTGGAAGACACCACGGTGCCGAAAGAGGCGTCGGTCAAGCGCGACTACCTGGTGCTGCTCGAATACGCCGCCAAGGAAAGCAAGAAGTCCAAGGATGCGCTGGAGGAGTCCACTGTTAAAGAAGCCCTGGCCAGCCTGCATGCTTCGGTAATGTTGCAGGAAGATCCGTCCGCACTGGCACGCTGATACGGCTGTAAAAAAGGCGCCTCCAGTGATGGAGGCGCCTTTTTTTTGCCCGACAGACGCACCGACGAATGCCAGATTAGGCTTTTGCAAGCCTTGGATATTCTGTAGCCTTGCGCAGCTTCACTTTAACCCGTGCTTGATGAACACAATCACTTCGTCCGGCGGCGCCCGAAGGGCTCCAGAGCCGGTGGTACACTCGACTTTCGCGCAACTGCGCCTGCAGGTCTTGCGAACATGACGCAAATTTCCGAACGCCTTCTGGTTCAAGCCCACCTCGACGCCAAGCAGCCCAAGGCTCTCAGCGCTGACGAAGAGGCGAGCCTGCGTACCGCCATCGCCGCCGAGCTCAAGGCTCAAGACGCGGTGCTGGTTGCCCACTTCTACTGTGACCCGGTGATCCAAGCCCTGGCCGAAGAAACCGGTGGCTGCGTCTCCGACTCCCTGGAAATGGCCCGCTTCGGCGCCGCCCACCCGGCCAAGACCGTACTGGTCGCCGGCGTGCGTTTCATGGGCGAGACCGCCAAGATCCTCACCCCGGAAAAACGCATCCTCATGCCCACTCTGGAAGCCACGTGTTCCCTGGACCTGGGTTGCCCGGTGGAGGAATTCTCGGCGTTCTGCGACCAGCATCCCGAGCGCACCGTGGTGGTGTACGCCAACACCTCGGCGGCGGTCAAAGCCCGAGCGGATTGGGTGGTGACTTCCAGCTGTGCATTGGAAATCGTCGAAAGCCTGATGGACAACGGCGAGACGATTATCTGGGGTCCGGACAAGCACCTGGGCACCTATATCCAGCGTCAGACCGGTGCCGACATGCTGCTGTGGGACGGTGCCTGCATCGTCCACGAAGAGTTCAAGTCCAAGCAGCTTGAAGACATGAAGGCGTTGTTCCCGGATGCAGCGATTTTGGTGCACCCGGAATCGCCGACGGCGGTGATCGAATTGGCGGATGCCGTAGGTTCGACCAGTCAATTGATTGCTGCCGCTCAGCGCCTGCCGAACAAAACCTTCATCGTCGCCACTGACCGCGGCATTTTCTACAAGATGCAGCAGCTGTGTCCGGACAAGGTCTTTGTCGAGGCGCCTACCGCCGGCAACGGCGCAGCGTGCCGCAGTTGCGCGCATTGCCCGTGGATGGCGATGAACACGCTGGAGCGCACGCTGCAGTGCCTGCGTGAGGGCAGCAACGAGATCTTCGTCGAGCCGTCCGTGATTCCGCAGGCAGTGCGCCCGCTCAAGCGCATGTTGGATTTCACCCAGGCCGCCCGCCTCAAGCTGGCCGGCAACGCATAACCTTGCAGGAGCCGGCAAGCCGGCTCCTGCAAAGAGCGGTTACTTTTTCTGTTTGGGGATACGAACCAGCTGGCTGTCGGAATAGATGTCATGCCAGCTGCGTTTGCGCTTATCCACCAGCGACCAGATAAATCCCAGCCCCACGCACAACCACGACGCAATCGACACCACAAAGCGCAACAGCGCCTGCCACAGGCTGATCCGTGAGCCATCGGCGTTCTGCACGCGCACGCCCCACACCTGCATGCCCAGGGTCTGCCCGGAATGGGTCCAGAACTTGGCAAAGAAGCCGAACAGCACAAACAACAGAATCGTCGACAGCAACGGGTCGCCGTCCAGCGCGCCGGACTCGGTGAGGGTGCGCATCTTGGCTTCACCGACAAACGCGATCCAGATCAGCTTGTAGGCGAACGCGGTGACGATCAGAAGTGCAGTGCATAATAGGAAGTCATAGAACATCGCTGCCAGGCGACGGCCCAGGCCAACGGCGGGGAACTCGCCTTGGGGGCTCAGCAGGGGTTTTGACATGGCAGGGCTCTCTGATGAAAAAAGCCATTTTACGAGCAAACGCACATAAAAAAGCCCCTGATGTCACCATCAGGGGCTTTTTGTCGCAGGAGGGATCAGCCTTCTGCTTGTACTTCGTCAGCCTGCATGCCTTTTTGGCCTTGCACAGCAACGAACGTCACTTTCTGGCCTTCTTTCAGGCTCTTGAAGCCGTTGCCCTGAATAGCGCGGAAATGCACGAACAGATCCGGACCGCTTTCTGGAGTGATAAAACCAAACCCTTTCTCGTCGTTAAACCACTTGACGGTACCGCTCTGACGTTCAGCCATTTTCTTATTTCCTTGACGCTAAAAATTAATGACAGCCCCTTTCGCATGAAAGAGTACTGGGCTGGGTTGCAGGAAAGTAAGAGACGTCGAACGGGTTGTAGCTAAGTTTGGCTACTGCCCAGGTCCAGGTTCCAAGCGACCCATGCAAACACAGTGGGCAAACTCTACGCCAACTAATGGAGAAAAAACAAGCCCTGCCAAAAGCCCAGGTTTTGCTAGGGCTTATGGCACTTGGGTGGATGTAGTGGATCCCACTTATTCGATAGAGTTGATCACTTGTTATAGCGGGGTCCCTATAAGAAAGACTATCGGGAGTGCACTGTTTTATGGCGATTGCGTTACAAATTAGTGCGCGTTAACGCAGTCGCGTTACTTATAGAAACAGTCAATCAGCCACGGTAGTAACGTTGCGGTACAAATGGCATTTTACTTACACGAAGTGGCACCTTTTTCCCACGTACCAACGCAGACACTTCGGTATCCAGCGCGATGAATGCGCTGTCCAGGTAACCCATGGCCAGCGGGCCGCCCAGGGTCGGACCGAAGCCACCGCTGCACACGGTGCCGATCACGGTGCCGTCTGCGTCGACGATTTCCGCGCCTTCACGTACGGGCGTGCGCTCTTGTGGCAACAAACCTACTCGTTTGCGGCTCACACCGGTTTGCTGCTGGGTGAAGATGTTGTCCGCACCCGGGAAGCCACCGGCACGCGTACCGTCGGCACGGCGGGCCTTGGAGATCGCCCACAGCAGGCTGGCTTCGATTGGTGTGGTGTCGGCGTTCATGTCGTGGCCGTACAGGCACAGGCCAGCTTCCAGGCGCAGCGAGTCGCGGGCACCCAGGCCGATGGCTTGTACTTCGGTCTCGGCCAGCAGGCTGCGCGCAAGGCTTTCGGCATTGGCGGCAGGCACGGAGATCTCGAAGCCGTCTTCGCCGGTGTAGCCCGAACGGCTGACATAACAGTCCACGCCCAGCAGGCGCAGCGTGGCGAACTGCATGAAGGTCATCTTGGTGACTTCCGGTGCCAGGCGCGCCAGTACCTTCACCGCCGCCGGACCTTGCAGGGCCAGGAGTGCACGTTCTTCGAACAGCGGCTCAATGGTGCACAGGTCACCGATATGCTGGCGCAGGTGTGCCAGGTCCTGGTCCTTGCAGGCGGCGTTGACCACCAGGAACAGTTCGTCGTTACCCAGGTTCGCCACCATCAGGTCATCGAGAATACCGCCCTGGTCATTGGTGAACATCGCGTAGCGCTGCATGCCCACCGGCAGGTCGATGATGTCGACCGGCACCAGGGTTTCCAAGGCTTTAGCAGCATTGGCCCCGGTGAGGCGGATCTGGCCCATGTGGGACACGTCGAACAGCCCGGCCTGATCACGGGTGTGCAGGTGTTCCTTCATCACGCCTAACGGGTATTGCACCGGCATGTCATAGCCGGCGAAGGGCACCATGCGTGCGCCCAGCTCGATGTGCAGGGCGTGCAATGGAGTTTTCAACAGGGTTTCGGTGGACATATTCAGCTCCTGAAAAACGTGCTGGCGCGCCGTTAGGCGTCAGCACTCGATAATGTTGACCGCCAAACCGCCACGGGCGGTTTCCTTGTATTTGCTTTTCATGTCGGCGCCGGTCTGGCGCATGGTGCGGATGACCTTGTCGAGGGACACAAAGTGCTGCCCATCGCCGCGCAAAGCCATGCGCACCGCATTGATCGCCTTGACCGAGCCCATCGCATTGCGCTCGATACAGGGCACCTGCACCAGCCCGCCAATCGGGTCGCAGGTCAGGCCGAGGTTGTGCTCCATGCCGATTTCGGCGGCGTTTTCCACCTGGGATACGCTGCCGCCCAAGACTTCGCACAACGCGCCGGCCGCCATGGAGCAAGCCACGCCGACTTCACCCTGGCAGCCAACTTCTGCGCCGGAGATCGACGCGTTTTCCTTGTACAAAATCCCGATGGCGGCGGCGGTGAGCAGAAAGCGCACCACACCGTCTTCGTTCGCGCCGGGGATAAAGCGCATGTAGTAATGCAGCACCGCCGGCACGATGCCTGCCGCTCCATTGGTGGGCGCCGTGACCACGCGGCCGCCGTTGGCGTTTTCTTCGTTGACGGCCAGGGCGTAAAGGTTGACCCAGTCGAGTACCGACAGTGGGTCGCGCAGCGCCGACTCCGGGTGTTTGCACAACTGGCGATGCAGGGCCGCGGCGCGACGCTTGACCTTCAAGCCGCCGGGCAGAATCCCTTCGTTGCGACAGCCCGCGTCCACACAGTCCTGCATCACTTGCCAGATCTTCAGCAGCCCGGCGCGGGTTTCCGCCTCCGGGCGCCAGGCGCTCTCGTTGGTCAGCATCACCTGGCTGATGGACAGCCCGTAGGTGGTGCAATGGCCGAGGAGGTCTTTGGCATGCTTGAAGGGGAAGGTCAGCGCTGTGGCATCCTCGACAATCCGGTCGGCGCCGGCGGCGTCTTCATCCACCACAAATCCACCACCGACCGAGTAGTACTCGCGGCTGCGGATCTGGATATTGGCGGCGTCGAAGGCACGGAAAATCATGCCATTGGGATGGTAGGCGAGGGGTTTGCGAATCATCGCCAGGTGTTCTTTCTCGTTGAACGCAATGCTGTGTTCGCCGAGTAAATTCAAGTGGCCGTCCTTGCGCATCTGCGCCAGGCGGGTGGTCACGGTTTCGGTATTCACGGTGTCCGGGTGTTCGCCTTCCAGGCCCAACAACACAGCCTTGTCACTGCCGTGGCCTTTGCCGGTGGCGCCCAGCGATCCGTAGAGTTCCACCTTGATGCCGGCGGTAGCGCTCAGCAGGTTGTCACGCTTGAGGCCCTCGACGAACCGAGCGGCGGCGCGCATCGGGCCGACGGTGTGGGAGCTGGAGGGGCCAATGCCAATCTTGAACAGGTCGAACACGCTTAAAGACATGGTTGTTCTCCGGTTTCTTATTATTGGGCACGCATTCACGGGGGCACCCGATCTTGTAGGAGCCGGCTTGCCGGCGATGCGGGCCTCGAGGCCGCCATCGCCGGCAAGCCGGCTCCTACAGGGAAGGTTGCGTTTACGCTTCCTGATAGTTCTCGATCGATGGGCACGCACACACCAGATTGCGATCGCCAAACACGTTGTCCACACGCCCCACCGGCGGCCAGTACTTGCCTTCGATCAAGGATGGCACCGGATACACCGCTTGCTCGCGGGTGTAGGGATGGGTCCACTCGCTCACCAGTTCAGCGGCGGTATGCGGCGCGTTTTTCAGCGGGTTGTCGTCCTTGTCCAAGGTGCCGTTTTCCACCGCGCGGATTTCTTCGCGGATGGCAATCATCGCGTTGCAGAAGCGGTCCAGTTCTTCCTTGGATTCGCTTTCGGTCGGCTCGATCATCAAGGTGCCGGCCACCGGGAACGACATGGTCGGCGCATGGAAGCCGAAGTCGATCAGGCGCTTGGCCACGTCGTCTACGCTGATGCCGCTGCTGTCTTTGAGTGGGCGCAGGTCGAGGATGCATTCGTGGGCCACCAGGCCGTTGCTGCCGGTGTAGAGCACTGGGTAGTGCTCTTCGAGGCGACGGGAGATGTAGTTGGCATTCAGGATCGCCAGTTGCGAAGCGCGCTTGAGGCCCGCACCGCCCATCATGCTGATGTACATCCAGGTGATCGGCAGGATGCTCGCGCTGCCGAACGGCGCCGCACACACCGCGCCTTCCTTGCGCGCCATGGCCGCGTGGCCGGGCAGGAACGGCGTGAGGTGCGATTTGACGCCAATCGGACCAACGCCCGGGCCACCACCGCCGTGCGGGATGCAGAAGGTCTTGTGCAGGTTCAGGTGGGACACGTCGCCGCCGAACTTGCCCGGTGCGCACAGGCCCACCATGGCGTTCATGTTGGCGCCATCGATGTACACCTGGCCGCCGTTGTCGTGAATGATGCCGCAGATTTCGCGGATACCTTCTTCGAACACGCCGTGGGTGGACGGGTAGGTGATCATCAGCGCGGCGAGGTGGTCACGGTGCTCGATGGCCTTGGCGCGCAGGTCTTCGATGTCCACGTTACCGCGTGCATCGCACGCAGTCACGACCACGCGCATGCCCGCCATGTTGGCGGTGGCCGGGTTGGTGCCGTGGGCCGACGAGGGGATCAGGCAGATGTCGCGGCGCTCATCGCCACGGCTCTGGTGATAGGCGCGGATGGCCAGCAGGCCCGCGTACTCGCCCTGGGAACCGGCGTTCGGCTGCAGGGAAATCGCGTCATAACCGGTGGCGGCGCAGAGCATGGCCTCCAAGTCGGAGGTCAGCTCCAGGTAGCCAGCGCTTTGCTCAGCCGGAGCGAACGGGTGCAGGGCGCCAAACTCGGCCCAAGTCACCGGGATCATTTCGCTGGCAGCGTTGAGCTTCATGGTGCACGAGCCCAGCGGGATCATGGTGCGGTCCAGCGCCAGGTCCTTGTCGGCCAGTTTGCGCAGGTAGCGCATCAGCTCGGTTTCGGAGTGATAACGGTTGAACACCGGATGGCTGAGGACTGGTGACTGGCGCAGCAGCGCGGCCGGCAGGGTGCTGTCTACTTTGGCGGCGAAGTCCGGCAGGGCCTTACCGTCGGCGAAGATTGCCCACAGGGTTTCGATATCGGCCTGGGTGGTAGTTTCGTCCACCGACACACCAAGACGCTCACCATCCACCACACGCAGGTTGATGCGCTGGGTGCGCGCCTTGTCGTGCAGCGCGGCAGTGTTGGCGCCGGTGTTGAGGGTGATGGTGTCGAAGAAATTTTCCTGCTCGACCTTCAAGCCCAGGGCGGTCAGGCCCTTGGCCAGGATCGCGGTCAGCTGGTGCACACGCTGGGCGATTTGGGTCAGGCCTTTGGGACCGTGGTACACGGCGTACATGCTGGCGATGTTCGCCAGCAACACTTGGGCGGTGCAGATATTCGACGTGGCTTTCTCGCGGCGGATATGTTGCTCGCGGGTCTGCATGGCCAGGCGCAGGGCCGGCTTGCCGAAACGGTCCACGGACACACCGACCAGACGGCCCGGCATGTCGCGTTTGAACGCATCCTTGGTGGAGAAATACGCCGCGTGCGGGCCACCAAAGCCCAGCGGTACGCCGAAGCGTTGCGCGCTGCCGATGGCCACGTCGGCGCCGAACTCACCCGGTGGGGTCAGCAGGGTCAGGGCGAGCAGGTCGGCGGCCACGGCCACCAAGGCGTTGGCGGCGTGGAAACGCTCGGTCAGTGCGCGGTAGTCGAATACGTCACCGTTGCTGGCCGGGTACTGCAGCAGGGCGCCGAAGAACGGGCTGATGTCGGTCAGTTCACGTTCATCGCCCACCACCACGTCGATGCCCAAGGGCTCGGCACGGGTGCGCAGCACGTCGAGGGTTTGCGGGTGGCTGTGGATCGAGGCGAAGAAGGCGTTGCTGCCCTTGTTCTTGCTCAGGCGCTTGCAGAAGGTCATGGCTTCGGCGGCGGCGGTGGCTTCGTCGAGCAAGGAGGCGTTGGCGATTGGCAGGCCGGTGAGGTCGCTGATCAGGGTCTGGAAGTTCAGCAGCGCTTCCAGGCGGCCTTGGGAAATCTCGGGTTGATACGGGGTGTAGGCGGTGTACCAGGCCGGGTTTTCCAGCAGGTTGCGCAGGATCGGCGACGGCGTGTGGCAGTTGTAGTAGCCCTGGCCGATGTAAGTCTTGAACAGTTGGTTCTTGCCGGCGATAGCCTTGATCTTGGCCAGTGCGTCGGCTTCGCTCAGGCCGTCTTCCAGGCCGAGCACGCTGGTGCCCTTGATGCTTTCCGGGATCACGCTGGCGCTCAGGGCTTCCAGGGAGTCGAAGCCCAGGCTGGCGAGCATCTGCTGCTCATCTTCCTGGCGCGGGCCGATGTGGCGGGCGATGAATTCGTTGGCGGTAGTCAGATTAACGGTCATGGCGCGCTCCTCAAGCTTCAGCGTTGGCTTTGATCAGGCGGTCGTACGCATCCTGATCCAACAGCTTAGCCACTGCACTGGCATCAGCGGGTTTAAAGCGGAAGAACCAACCTTCGCCCATCGGGTCTTCGTTGACCAGCTCCGGGCTGCCATCCAATTTGTCGTTCACTTCAAGGACTTCACCGTCCAAAGGCATGTACACGCCGCTAGCCGCTTTGACCGACTCAACGGTGGACGCCTCGGCACCCTTGTCATAGGCCTGCAACTCCGGCAGTTGCACGAAAACCACATCACCCAGCGCGTTCTGCGCGAAAGCGGTGATACCCACGGTGACGCTGCCATCGGCTTCGGCGCGCAGCCATTCGTGATCTTCAGTGAAACGCAACTCGCTCATGGAAACTCCTCGGGGCCAGATTCGTCTGGTGGACGGGATTGGAATAATGGGGAGTTGCTTAGCAATATCGCGGCCAAGGTTGTTAAGTCGTTATAAATCAACGAGTTAAATAAAACGGTTATGACGATATGCCGATTCGCTGTAGCGATTTCGCTACACTCGGGCGTCTGAAAAAAAGCCTATGTGGATCAAAGCCTTGCATGGCGCGCAAAAAACAAGGTTGTAGCGAAATCGTTCCACTGTAGCGCTTTCAGTACACTGGATGTCGTTCCTGGACCAAACTTAACGCTCGAATTGCAATTCCTGTGGGAGCTCGGCTTCAGGGCTTATTTGGAATGCCGTATTTGCGCAGGCGATGGGCGATGGCCGTGTGCGAGGTCTGCAAGCGGCTAGCCAGTTGGCGCGTGGAGGGGTAGTGGGCGTAGAGCTTTTCCAGCAGGCTGCGTTCGAAATCTTCCATGGCCTGTTCCAGGCTGTCGACTTCGCCGTCGCCCTGGCGCGCCATCGAGGTGCCGGCAATGTCCAGGTCGCCGATGTCCACCAGGCTGCTTTCGCAAATGGCGGCGGCACGGAAGATCACGTTCTGCAGTTGACGCACGTTGCCCGGCCAGCGGTTGCCCAGCAGCGCAGGGTAAGTGCCGGGTGCCAGGCGGCACACCGGGCGCTGGATCTGGGCGCAGGCCTGCTGCATGAAGTAACGCGCCAGTAAGAGGATGTCCTGGCCGCGTTCGCGCAGCGGCGGCACTTCGACGTTCAGCACGTTGAGGCGGTAGAACAGGTCCTCGCGGAAGGTGCCCTCGCTGACCATTTTTTCCAGGTCGCGATGGGTGGCGCTGAGGATGCGCACATTGACCTTCACTTCACGGTCCCCGCCCACGCGCCGGAAGCTGCCGTCGTTGAGAAACCGCAGCAGCTTGGCCTGCAAGTACGGCGACATCTCACCGATCTCATCCAGAAACACCGTGCCCTGGTTGGCCAGCTCCATCAGCCCCGGCTTGCCACCGCGTTGTGCGCCGGTAAAGGCGCCTGGCGCATAACCGAACAACTCACTTTCCGCGAGGTTTTCCGGCAGCGCCGCGCAGTTCAACGCCAGGAAGGGTGCACTGTGGCGCGCGCTGATCGCATGGCAGGCACGCGCCACCAGCTCTTTGCCGGTGCCGGTTTCGCCCTGGATCAACAACGGTGCATCCAACGCCGCCACCCGCTGCGCGCGGGCCTTTAGCGTGCGGATGACCGGGGATTCACCGAGCAGCGCGTCAAACCCTTCGGCATGGTCATGGTGCAGCGCCGACAGTTGTTCGCCGATGCGATTGGGCTGATAGAGGGTGAGCAGGGCGCCGGCGTCGGTGATCGGCGTGGCGTCCAACAGCAGGGTCTGACCGTTGACGCTGATCTCGCGCAGCGGCAAGCGGAAGCCTTGCTCCAGCAGGGTGTCGAGTAGCTTCGGGTCATTGAACAGCTCGCTGATGCTTTCGCCGGCTGGCTCACGCCCATACAGGGCGATCAGCGCCGGGTTGGCCAGCAGGATCTTGCCCGCACTGTCCAGCGCCAGTACCGGGTCGGTCATGGCGGCCAGCAGGGCGTCGAGTTGCAGGTGGCGGCGTTGGCCGGGGAGGATGTCCACCACGGTGACGGCCTGTACGCCGTGCACGCTGAAAAGGGCGTCGCGCAGTTCTTCAAGCACCTCGGCGCTGAGGGTCGGTGCGTCGATGTAGACATTGGGCGGCACCATCTCCACCGCATCCAGGTTGAGATTGCGCCCACCGAGCAGGGCCAGGACTTCCTGGGTGATGCCGACGCGGTCGATGAAGCTGACGTGGATACGCATGGGACGCTAACAATTCTGGGGAGCGAGAGGCGGCAAGTATGCCAGAGGTGAAAACTGTAGGAGCGAGCTTGCTCGCGAAAAACGTCAACGATAACGCGGGTTGCTTGAATGCACGCGTTGATCTTGCGTTCTTCGCGAGCAAGCTCGCTCCTACAGGGGGGCGGTTATTCCAGGTGTTCGGGCTTGACCGGATCGCCTGCCTTCACATCCAGTTGACGCCGTACATCCTCGAACATCTGGTCGTACTGCTTGTGCATCGAGCCGTTCAACACGGCAATCTTCGGCATGCCGTATTTCTGCGCGATGTTCATCGCATGCCGGGCAAAGTCGAACGCCTGGTCCTTGGGCAGGAAAAACTCCTCCTTAAGGTCCTTGCCCTGCACCGAGCCATGGAGCTTGAACAGCATCCCCTTGCCTTCCTTGGGATCCTGGCTGACTTCGTAGTCGATGCACAGGTTGTAGCTGTAGTCATCCTTGTTCAGCGCGTGACGTTCAACGTGCAGGTGACCCGGTTCAAAGGTGGCCATAGGCGTCTCTCCTCTACTTCACAGATAGGTGATGCCAGGTGTTGCCGTGCTGATGCGCGTACCGGCGCTGCCCTGGACGATGGCTTCGATGTCCGAGAGTGAACCGATGACGGCGGTTTTGCCAGTCTGGCGGGCGAACTCGCAGGCGGCTTGTACCTTGGGGCCCATGGAACCGGCGGCGAAGCCGAGTTTTTCCATGTCGTCCGGGTGGGCTTGGCCGATGGCTTTTTGGGTGGGTTTGCCGAAATCGATAAAAGCGGCGTTGACGTCGGTGGCGATCACCAGCAAATCGGCTTTCAATTGTGAAGCCAGCAGCGACGAACACAGATCCTTGTCGATCACGGCTTCAATGCCGCGCAGCTTGCCGTCCTCGCCGTACATCGTCGGAATGCCGCCGCCGCCGGCACAAATCACGATACTGCCTTTGTCCAGCAGCCACGTGATCGGGCGAATTTCAAAGATGCGTTTGGGCCGTGGGCTGGCGACGACGCGGCGGTACTTGTCGCCATCCGGGGCAATGGCCCAGCCTTTTTCGGCGGCGAGTTTTTCCGCTTCGGCTTTGGAGTACACCGGGCCGATGGGCTTGGTAGGGTTCTGGAAGGCCGGGTCCTTGGCGTCCACTTCGACTTGGGTGAGCAGGGTGGCGAACGGCACTTCGAAGTCCAGCAGGTTGCCCAGTTCCTGTTCGATGATGTAGCCGATCATGCCTTCGGTCTCGGCGCCGAGCACGTCCAGTGGGTACGGCGACACCTGGGTGTAGGCCGCCGCCTGCAACGACAGCAGGCCGACTTGCGGACCATTACCGTGAGCGATCACCAGCTGGTTGCCGGCATGGATCTTGGCGATCTGTTCGGTGGCGATGCGGATATTGGCGCGTTGGTTGTCCGCCGTCATGGGTTCACCACGGCGGAGCAGGGCGTTGCCGCCCAGGGCTACGACGATGCGCATACAGAATGTCCTTCTAGAAAGCTCATGAACAACACGGTCCATGTAGGAGCCGGCTTGCCGGCGATAGTGCCTGTACCTCCAACAGGGATGTCGGCAGGTACATGGCTATCGCTGGCAAGCCAGCTCCTACAGAATATCCGTCAGATATCTGCGAGTGCCGACACCAGAATCGCCTTGATGGTATGCATGCGGTTCTCCGCCTGCTCAAACGCGATGTTGGCCGGCGACTCGAACACGTCCTCGGTCACTTCCACGCCATTGGCCAGGTTTGGATAACGCGCGGCGATGTCCTTGCCCACCTTGGTTTCGCTGTTGTGGAACGCCGGCAGGCAGTGCATGAACTTCACGCGCGGGTTGCCCGAGGCTTTCATCATCTTGGCGTTGACTTGGTACGGCAGCAGTTGCTCGATGCGCTCGTCCCACGCTTCCACCGGCTCGCCCATGGACACCCAGATATCGGTGTGGATGAAGTCCACGCCTTTCACCGCTTCCTTCGGGTCTTCGGTGATGGTGATACGCGCGCCGCTTTCTTCGGCAAACGCCTGGCATTGCTTGATGAAATCTTCGTGCGGCCACAGGGCTTTCGGCGCGCCGATGCGCACGTCCATGCCCAGCTTGGCGCCGATCATCAGCAGCGAGTTGCCCATGTTGTAGCGTGCGTCACCCAGGTAGGCGTAACTGATGTCATGCAGCGGTTTGTCGCTGTGCTCGCGCATCGTCAGGGTGTCGGCGATCATTTGGGTGGGGTGGAATTCAGCAGTGAGGCCGTTGAACACCGGCACACCGGCGAACTTGGCCAGCTCCTCGACGATTTCCTGTTCGAAGCCACGGTACTCGATGGCGTCGAACATCCGGCCCAATACGCGGGCGGTGTCTTTCATGCTTTCCTTGTGGCCGATCTGCGACGACACCGGGTCGATGTAGGTGACGTGGGCGCCCTGGTCATGGGCCGCGACTTCGAAGGCGCAGCGGGTGCGGGTCGAGGTTTTTTCGAAGATCAGCGCGATGTTCTTGCCCTTCAGGTGCGGACGCTCGGTGCCGGTGTATTTGGCGCGCTTGAGGTCGCGGGACAGGTCCAGCAGGTAGTGCAGCTCGCGGGTGGTGTGGTGCATCAGTGACAGCAGGCTGCGGTTGCGCATGTTGAAAGCCATGATGGATCTCCTTCTGTTTAGGTTATCCCCCTGGCCGGCGCCTTATGGGCGACGGCCAAGGCCTGGAAATTAATAGTCGATAGGGTCGCGGATGATCGGGCAGGTCATGCAGTGGCCGCCGCCACGGCCCCGGCCGAGTTCGCCGGCGCTGATGGTGATGACTTCCACACCAGCCTTGCGCAGCAGGGTGTTGGTGTAGGTGTTGCGGTCGTAACCGATCACCACGCCAGGCTCCACCGCCACCACGTTGTTGCCGTCGTCCCACTGCTCGCGTTCGGCGGCGAAGCTGTTGCCGCCGGTTTCGACGACGCGCAGCGCCTTGAGGTTGAGGGCTGCGGCGACGGTGTCGAGGAAGTTGGTTTTCTCGCGCTGGATGTCGATGCCGTGTGGCTTGCTTTCGTCCGGGCGCAGGGTGAACGGCACGATCTGGTTGACCACTTCGGGGAAGATGGTGACCAGGTCGCGGTCGCAGAAACTGAACACGGTGTCCAGGTGCATCGCCGCGCGGGATTTCGGCAGGCCGGCCACGATGACTTTCTCCACCGCCTTGTTCTTGAACAGGTTGCGCGCCAGTTGGCCGATCGCCTGGTGGGACGAACGCTCGCCCATGCCGATCAGGACTACGCCGTTGCCGATGGGCATCACGTCGCCGCCTTCCAGCGTGGAAGCGCCGTGTTCCTGATCCGGGTCGCCGTACCAGATCTGGAAGTCGGCGTTGGTGAACTCCGGGTGGAACTTGTAGATGGCCGAGGCCAGCAGGGTTTCCTGGCGTCGTGCCGGCCAGTACATCGGGTTCAGCGTGACGCCGCCGTAGATCCAGCAGGTGGTGTCACGGGTGAACTGGGTGTTGGGCAGTGGCGGCAAGATGAAGCTGGAATGCCCGAGGAAGTCGCGGAACATCTCGATGGTCTTGCCACCGAAGCTGCTCGGCAGGTCATCGGCCGACACGCCACCAATCAGGAATTCGCTGATTTTGCGCGGCTCCAGGCTGCGCAGCCACGAGCTCACTTCATCGACCAGGCCCAGGCCCACGGTGTTGGCGGTGATCTTGCGCTCCAGGATCCAGTCCAGCGCTTCGGGGATGGCGACGATGTCGGTGAGCAGGTTGTGCATTTCCAGCACATCAATATCCCGCTCGCGCATCTTGGTCACAAAGTCGAAATGGTCGCGCTTGGCCTGGGCCACCCACAGCACGTCATCGAACAGCAGTTCATCGCAGTTGTTGGGGGTCAGCCGCTGGTGGGCCAAGCCTGGGGAGCACACCATGACTTTGCGCAGTTTGCCGGCTTCGGAATGTACGCCGTACTTCACTTTTTCCGTGGTCATTACAGATCCTCCAGTGAACAAAAGATTCAGGTGTTACAGGGTCAGGAAGCCGTCGTAGAGCCCATAGGCCGCCACCAGGGCGCCAATGACCACTGCGGCGAAAATCAGCTTCTCGACGTTGGTGAAAATCGGTTTGCCCAGTTCATGCTTGGCCTTGGCGAACAGAATCGCGCCGGGCGCATAGAGCAGGGCGGAGAGCAGCAGGTATTTGGTGCCGCCGGCATACAGCAGCCAGATCGCGTAGATCAGGGCGATGGCGCCGATGAACAGGTCTTTCTTGCGCTCTTTCAGCGCGTTTTCGTAGGTCTCGCCGCGCACCGCCAGTAACAGGGCGTAGGCCGCCGACCACAGGTAAGGCACCAGGATCATCGAGGTGGCGAGGTAGATCAGCGACAGGTAAGTGCTGGCGGAAAACAGCGTGATCACCAGGAACAGTTGCACCATGGCGTTGGTCAGCCACAGAGCGTTGACTGGCACATGGTTGGCATTCTCCCTACGCAGGAACTCCGGCATGGTGTGGTCCTTGGCGGCAGCGAACATGATTTCCGCACACAGCAACACCCACGACAGCAGCGCTCCCAACAGCGAGATGATCAGGCCGACGCTGATCAGCACCGCGCCCCAGTGGCCCACCACGTGTTCCAACACGGCGGCCATCGATGGGTTTTGCAGCTTGGCCAGTTCGGGTTGGGTCATGATGCCCAGGGACAGCACGTTCACCAGCATCAGGAACAACAGCACGGTGATAAAACCGATCACTGTGGCCTTGCCCACGTCGGAGCGTTTTTCCGCACGGGACGAGAAGATGCTCGCGCCTTCGATGCCGATGAACACCCAGACGGTGACCAGCATCATGTTGCGCACTTGGTTCATCACACTGCCCAGGTCCGGGTTTTTCACGCCCCAGATGTCAGCGGTGAAGATATCCAGCTTGAACGCAAACAGCGCGATCAACACGAACAGCACCAGTGGCACGACCTTGGCGACGGTGGTCACCAGGTTGATGAATGCCGCTTCCTTGATGCCGCGCAGCACCAGGAAATGCACGGCCCACAGCAGCACCGACGCACCGATCACTGCAGCAGGTGTATTTCCCTCTCCAAATAGCGGGAAGAAGTAACCGAGGGTGCTGAACAGCAACACGAAATAACCGACGTTGCCCAGCCAGGCGCTGATCCAGTAGCCCCAGGCTGAAGAGAAGCCCATGTAGTCGCCGAAGCCGGCCTTGGCGTAGGCATACACGCCGCCGTCGAGGTCGGGCTTGCGGTTGGCGAGGGTCTGGAACACAAACGCGAGGGTCAACATGCCGATGGCGGTAATCACCCAACCAATCAACACGGCGCCGACATCGGCACTGGCGGCCATATTTTGCGGCAGTGAGAAGATCCCGCCGCCAATCATTGAGCCGACGACAAGTGCAACCAGTGCGCCCAATCGAAGTTTTCCGGGAGATTCAGACATCGCATAACTCCAATGCAGGAGAAGAGAGACCACAGAATAAATCCGTGCGCTAATCAAACAGCTGACTCAGATCACTTCATTGGCACATTCCATTGTGAATTAATGACTTAGGGTGCAAAGCCGTGGGCAATAGTTTTCCTCGCAAAGGTGCTTTCCAGAGCGGTCCCTGCGGTATTGGTCAATCATTTAGTGCTACGTGTGGACGTTTTAAGCTAGTCCGTTTTTCCGAATGTGCAAACTTTTCATACAGGCGACAATAAGTAGCCAATACACGACAAAGTAGTTGCCGTATTTAAATTCTAAATAAGCCTAAACCCTATAAACTGTCATGCCCTCGGGTTATTAGCGCCGTGTTTTATCGCGGTCTCTAATAAACGCTACACTCGCTGGGTTAATTAGTTGAGTGCACAGTTGTCAGCTAAAAGCGTTTTATTCATTCAGGAGTGTTCATGTCCCAACCCGCCCAGAAACTTCGGCTCAGTGCCCTGATCGCCCTGGTAGTGGGGTCGATGATCGGCGGGGGGATTTTCTCGTTGCCGCAGAATATGGCCGCTCGCGCCGAGGTGGGCGCCGTGCTGATCGGTTGGGCGATCACCGCCGTGGGTATGTTGACCCTGGCCTTCGTGTTCCAGACCCTGGCCAACCGCAAGCCTGAATTGGATTCGGGCGTGTATGCCTATGCCAAGGCCGGCTTCGGCGACTACATGGGCTTCTCGTCGGCCTGGGGTTACTGGATCAGCGCCTGGATGGGCAACGTGGGTTACTTCGTGTTGCTGTTCAGCACCCTCGGTTATTTTTTTCCGATATTCGGTCAGGGCAACACGCCGGTGGCTATCGGCTGCGCGTCCTTGCTGCTGTGGGCCGTGCATTTTCTGGTGCTGCGTGGGATCAAGGAGGCCGCGTTTATCAATCAGATCACCACCGTGGCCAAGATCGTGCCGCTGCTGATGTTTATCGTGATTGCCGGCGTGGCATTCAAGGCAGAAATCTTCACCCGAGATATCTGGGGCGCGGGCAACCCGACTATCGGCAGCGTGGTGGACCAGGTGCGCAACATGATGCTGGTCACCGTGTTTGTGTTTATCGGCATCGAGGGCGCCAGCGTGTACTCGGCGCGCGCCGAGAAACGCTCGGACGTGGGCCGCGCCACGGTCATCGGTTTTCTGGGCGTGCTGGCACTGCTGGTGCTGGTGAATGTGTTGTCCCTGGGGATCATGAGTCAGCCGGAACTTGCGCACTTGCAGAACCCGTCCCTGGCAGGTGTGCTCGAACACATCGTCGGCCCCTGGGGCGCGATGGCGATCAGCATCGGCCTGGCGGTCTCGTTGCTCGGCGCCTTGCTGTCCTGGGCGTTGCTCTGTGCGGAAATCCTCTACGCCACGGCCCAGGACAAGACCATGCCGGCCTTCCTGAAAAAGGAAAACGTCAACCAGGTGCCGGTCAATGCGCTGTGGCTGACTAATGTGATGATCCAGGTCTTCCTGGTGATCACGCTGTTTTCCCACAGCACCTACACCACCCTGATCTACTTGGCTTCCTCGATGATTCTGGTGCCTTACCTGTGGTCGGCCGCCTATGCGGTGCTGTTGAGCGGGCGCGGCGAAACGTATGAAGGCGCCCACGGCCAGCGCATGAAGGACCTGCTGGTGGGCCTGATTGCCCTCAGCTACGCCGTATGGCTGCTCTACGCCGGGGGCTTGAAATACCTGCTGCTGTCGGCGCTGTTGTATGCGCCGGGTGTGATCCTGTTTGCCCTCGCCAAGCGTGAGCAGGGCCAACCCTTGTTTACCCACATGGAAAAAGGCATTTTCAGCTGCGTGATCGCCGGCGCGGGGCTGGCGGCGTATGGGTTGTACAGCGGGGTGTTGTCGTTGTGAGACTGGCGTATCAGCCACCCTACGACTGGGCGGCAATGGTGGGGTTTCTGTCGGCGCGGGCGATCGGCGGGATGGAGACGGTCGAGGCGGGGGTGTACCGGCGCAGTATCAGCCTCGGCGGGCAGCACGGCTGGATCAGCGTGGCGATGGGGGATGGCGATTGGCTAGACGTGGAGGTGGGTTTTCCAGACCCGGCGGCGTTGCCTGAGATCGAACGGCGTCTGCGCACGATGTTCGATCTGGATGCCCAGCCCCAGTTGATCAACCCGCAACTGGCGACGGACCCATTGATGGCGCAACTGGTCGCAGCGCGTCCGGGCTTGCGTGTGCCGGGCACCTGGGATGGTCTGGAGCTGGCGATTCGCGCGGTGCTCGGCCAGCAAATCACCGTGGTCGCCGCGATTCGTCTGGCGGGCAAGTTGGTGGCGCACTACGGTCAGCCGTTGGCAACGCCGCATGTCGGTATCACCCATGTGTTCCCCGCCGCTGAGGTGTTGGCGGCGGCGGACCTGGCGACGCTGGGCATGCCCAAGGCGCGTGGGCGGACCTTGTCGGGCGTGGCCCAGGCGTTGCTGGATGATCCCCGATTGTTCGAACCCCAGGCCAGCCTCAAGGCTGGTGTGGCACGGTTGGTGGCGTTGCCGGGGATTGGCGATTGGACCGCGCAGTACATCGCCATGCGCCAGATGCGCGAGGCGGATGCGTTTGCGTCGGGGGATATCGGGTTGATCAATGCGTTGGTGGCATTGGAAGGTGGGCCGGTTTCGGCGCGGCAGTTGTTGGCGCGGGCCGAGGCTTGGCGCCCGCTCCGGGCGTATGCGGCGCAGCATTTGTGGGCGTCGCTGCAGCGGGCGGATTAAGAGTGCCTGTACTGGCCTCTTCGCGAGCAAGCCCGCTCCCACATTCGACCGCATTCCATGGAGGTATTCGGTCAAAATATGGGAGCGGGCTTGCTCGCGAATGCGGACTCAAGGTCACCACTGAGGCCGGTGTGAACCCAATTCCCCAGCCGGCAAATCCCACTGCAACGGCGTGCCGCTGATAGCGACCGGTGGCAACAATCGATGTGCCTGGCCCCAGGCTGTCTGCTCCGCCAACAGGCCTTGATCTGCTGGCTCTTCGGCGCGCAACGCTGGCTGCTCCGGCACCTGTCCCGCCTCTACCAGCAACTTCGCCGTACGCGCCAATGATAACCACGCCGAACCACCCCGCCCGGTTTTCACCCGTTCACTGAATGCCTGGATCGCACTGGCCGCCATCAAATACCCGGTCGCGTGATCCAGCGCCTGCAACGGCAGGGGCACCGGTTTGTCCGTCTGTTTCCAGGCCATGCCAGCGGCGGCGATTCCGCTGCTCATCTGCACCAGGCTGTCGAAACCACGACGGTTGCGCCACGGGCCGCTCCAACCATAGGCGTTGAGGCTCACGTCGATCAGGCCGGGGGCCAGGGTTTGCAGTCCATCGGCGGTGTAACCCAGCTGTTCCAGGGCATCGGCGCGGTAGCCGTGGAACAGGATGTCGGCTTCCTTGAGCAGGCCTTCGAAAACCTGCCGGCCTTCCGGGCTTTTCAAATCCAGGCGGGCGCAGCGTTTGCCCAGGGTCATTTCCGGTACTACGCCGGGCTCATTCCAGGTGGGTGAATCGATGCGCAGCACGTCAGCGCCCAGGCCTGCGAGAAAGCGGCTGGCCACCGGGCCGGCCAACACGCGGGTCAGGTCCAATACCTTGAGGCCCGCCAGTGGCCGCGCAACCGAGCCGAGCCAGGGCTTGTGGGTGGTGGTTGCAAAGGTCTGGCGCTGCACCAGCTCCTCAGCATTCACTGCCAGCCCTTGGGGATGTGCCTGCCAGGCTTGCCAGTCACGCATCTGCGCGGCGCAACCCCCTTCATCGACAAGCGCCTGCTCCAGCTCGGCGGCGTTCCATTTGGCGACCTTGACGGCCATTTCGGCCCGCTCGGTCACCTTGCCCAGCACACGCTCAGCCGCCGCGCGGTGGTGGGGCGCATTGGTGTGCAGTCGAATCCAGCCATCGGCGCTGGCATAGTCGCCGGCCACCGGGTCCCACAGCGGTGGTGTTTCCCAGCCTACCGGGCGGATCGAAGAAGAAAACCAGAAGGAGGCTAGGCGCCGGTCCACAATGACGCTGGGCAGGCGCCCGGTCTGTTGCTGGATCAGTTGCGCCACCGCCTGGCCGGCAGCGCCGATGCTGGCGCTGGCCAGCTCAGTGACGGCGAAGGTCGAGGGCAGGGCGCCGGCTTCGGTAAAGGTCAGTGGTGTTTGTGGTAGAGCGAGTGCGGCTTGGATGGGAGTCAGCAGGTCAGTCATCAAAGGCCCTCCGTAAGAGAAGGGCCACTATAGAAGATCATCAGGCCGGTGTGACAACCCCAGGTTCCAACGGCAGGTCGATACTGGCAACAAAACCGCCGTCAGGATGATTGGCTAAGATCAGGCTGCCACCATGGCGTTCGGCGGCGCGACGCGCAATCGCCAGGCCCAGGCCATGGCCTTGTGCGGTCTGGCCGGGGGCGCGGTAGAAGGGTTCGCCGAGCTGGCTCAAGTGTTCGGCCTCAACGCCGGGGCCGTGGTCGCGCACGCTGATCAGGATCCGATCACCCTGGCGCTGCGCATGCAGTTCAATCGGCTGGCCCTGTGGATTGAAGCGCTGGGCATTGCGCAGCAGGTTATCCACCGCGCGTTCGATCATGGTCGGCCAGCCCTTCAGGTGCAGGTCGGTGTCGGCGTCCAGTTGCACTAGCTGGTCCGGCGCGCCGAGTTGGGCGTCCTTTTGCAGGGTCTTGAGCAGGGAAGTGAGGTCGACCTCTTCGGCGCTGGCGTTGTCGGCATCGACACGGGCCAGTACCAGGATTTCGCTGATCAAGGCTTCCAGCCGGTCGCATTCACGGGTCAGGCGCGGCCAGAGTTTTTCCCGTTCTTCGGGGCTGGCGCGTTCGGCCAGGGCCAGGGCGATCCGCAGGCGCGCCAGGGGCGAGCGCAGTTCGTGGGAGACATCGCGCAGCAACTGGCGCTGGCTGCCGATCAGGCTTTGCAGGCGGGCGCCCATGCGGTTGAAGTCGGTAGCCAGCACGCCGAATTCATCGCGGCGGTTGGCCAGGCGCGCCAAGCTGTTTTGCTGATAGGTGGCCTGGCCAAGGTCATGTACCGCGCCACGCAAACGGCTGAGGGGCCGGGTGATGGACAGTGTCACCAACAGGCTGAACAGGGTCAGCACCACCAGCGCAATCGCCAACGCGCTCAACGGCCACAAAAGGCTGCTGCGGTGCCAGGCGTCGAGTTCCGGATGGGGGATGCGGTAGATCAGCAGGTAGGTGTCGCCGGTCTTTTCGCTGGTGTACTCGGCGGTCAGGCGGCGCCAGGGCAAGTGGCCGTCCTGGCTGTCATTCTGGCGCGCTTCGAAAGCGGCGGCGCGGCGCGGAAAGGTGCCGCGCACCACCGGCTCGCCGCTTTCATTCAGCACTTGTACGTCGATGTGGTACTGGCGCTTGCGCTGTTGCAGCAGATCCTGGGCGGCATCCTCGCCCTGGGCCTCGTAGAGTTGGGTCCACTCTTCGGCCAGGTTATTGAGACCGGGGTGACGGCTGAGAATCCAGGCGTCTTGATTGAGCATGTGCCCCAGCAGGATCGACAACCCGGCAACCAAGGCGATGGCCAGCCAGAAGCTGGCCAGGATGCGCCAGAACAATGAACGCACAGGAAACCCTCAAACAGGAAAAGCCCAGTGGCGAGGGCCACTGGGCTGGGAGTGTTAACGCGGGTGCATTATTGCGCTTTTTGCGGCTGTTGCGCTTTCCAGGCCTGGAATTCCTTCCATTCGGCGCGACGCTGTTCCTGCTGCTTGACGATCTCGTCGAACTTCTTCTGCTGGTCAGGCTTGAGGACCGCACGGATGTCCGCCTGGGTTTTCTGCTTGCCGGCGGCGATTTCGTCCTGCATGGCTTTCTGGTCAGCGGCTGGCAGTTTGTCCAAGTACTTCTTGGTCAGGTCTTTGCGAGCGTGCCATTGGTCGCCCATCAACTTGCCGATCTGCTGGCGCTGTTCCTTGCTCAGGTCCAGTTGGCTGAAAGGGCCGCCTTTGCCACGCGGACCGTGTTCACCGCCGTGGCCCGGGCCACCCATCATGTGGCCTTCCGGGCCGCCCATCGGGCCTGGGCCTTCAGGCATTGCCGCCATGGCAACGGTGGGCAGGGCAGCGGCGAACATCAAAGCGATAAGGGTCTTGCGCATGGTGATTCTCCTGTCTCTATTCCGGTGAGTCCGGATGTGAGTAGATTACGGAGATCAAGGTCAGCGGCGGTCAGGTGTGGGTAAAGCTTGGGTAAAGACGATTGGGGGGGCGCTGACAAAACCAGGAGCCCAGGGGCTCCCGATTTCAGAGGCTGTAATAGTAGCCCCGGCTACGCAACGCCACGATCCGTGGCCGGCCGTCCGGGTGTGGGCCGATCTTTTTGCGTAGGTTGCTGACGTGCATATCCAGGCTGCGATCGTAGAGGGTCAGCTTGCGGCCCAGGGCGATCTGCGCCAGTTCCTGCTTGTCCAGCGGTTCGCCGGGCTGGCGCAGCAGGGCTTCCAGCAGGCGGCTTTCGGAAACAGTCAGGGTAAACTCCTGCTCGTCGATACTGACCACGCCGCGCACCGGGCTGAAGCACAGGTCGCCCAATTCCAGCTGGGTCGACACGGCAGCCGGATGGCTGCGGCGCAATACGGCACGCAGGCGGGCAGTCAGCTCGCGTGGGTCGCAGGGCTTGGCCAGGTAATCGTCGGCGCCCAGTTCGAGGCCGAGGATGCGGTCCAGCGGTTCGCCACGGGCCGAGAGCATCAGCACCGGCAGTTCCGGGTGGTCGTTGCGCAATTGCTTGAGCAACTCAAGGCCACTGCCGTCGGGCAGCATCACGTCGAGCACCACCGCAGCCGGGGCGCTGTCGGCCAAGGCTTTGCGGGCGCTCAAGCCGTCATGGCAGGCACGCACCTGGAAGCCTTCCTGGCTCAACCAACTGGTCAGCAGCTCGCAGAGCTCCTGGTCATCATCTATCAGTAACAGCTCGCTCATGACTCACTCAATTTAGCCATTGTCGACGGCGACGGTGCCCACCACTGGCGAAGATCCCGCACAGCAGGGCGATCAGTGCGACGGCCCCGCCGGTGACGAACCATTGCTGTTGCTCGGTCAGCCAGCGGGTCAAGGCGCCGCCCTGTGTCTCTTTGAGTTGCTGGGCCAGGCGTTGGTTCTCTTGGCGAAGGCGACTCAATTGGGCGCTTTCGCGGGCAGCATCTGCGCTTTGCAGTTGCTTGCTCAGTTCTTCACGCTGGCGTTCGCTTTCTTTCAAACGTTGCTGCAACTCGGTGATCTGGGCGCCGACACTCAAGGACAGGGGCGTGGAACTGCCGGTGTTCGAGGTTTCTTCAGCGTGGGCCGAAGCCCCGATCATTACCACTGCCAACAGACACAACTGACGTAAGCGCATCGGAACTCCTGATTCCACACGAATATTCAGAACGTTGTCGGCAGGTTACCGAGAATAATGAGCCATTAGGCGTACGCCGAACCGATAAGGTTCGGCGCGGCCGTTATCAAGGCAGGACTTGCTTGAACGGCTTGATCACGACGTCAGCGTATACGCCGGCGGCGACATAAGGATCAGCCTTGGCCCAGGCCTGGGCATCGGCCAGGGAGGCGAACTCGGCAACGATCAGGCTCCCGGTGAAACCCGCATCGCCTGGGTCGTTGCTGTCTACCGCCGGGTGCGGGCCGGCCAGCACGATACGGCCTTCGGCCTGCAGCTGCTTGAGGCGCTCGACATGGGCCGGGCGTACGCTCAGGCGTTTTTCCAGCGAGTTGGCCACGTCGGTGGCAATGATTGCGTAGAGCATGTCAGTCCTCGGTTTTAGGCGTGGTAGGGGCAACGTCATGCAGGTGGCGCGACAGGTAGATACCCTGGCCTACCAGGAACAACACGGTCATGGCCAGGCTGCCGAACACTTTGAAGTCGACCCAGTAATCCTGGAAGGTAAAGGCCACGAACAGGTTGGCGGCGCCGCAGAACAGAAAAAACACGATCCAGGCCACGTTCAAGCGTGTCCACACCGGCTCCGGCAGGGTCAGCGCATGGCCCATGATTCGCTTGATCAGCAGGCGATCACCAATGAAGTGGCTGCCGATAAAGACCAGCGCGAACAGCCAGTTCACCACCGGCGCTTTCCATTTGAGGAAGGTTTCGCTGTGGAAGGCCAGGGTCAGTCCGCCGAATACCAGGCAGGCAATGAGGGTGAGCCATTGGCTTTTTTCCAGCTTGCGCTGGGAGATGAAGATAGCGCCATAGACGACGATAGAGCTGATGATCAGGACGGCGGTGGCGCTGTAGATGCCCCCGAACGACACCGGGTGACCGGCGATATCGATGACCCTGGGGTCGAGTTTGGTAACGATGAAAAACAGCAACAGCGGGATGAAGTCGATGAATTGTTTCACAGTAAGAGCCAGAAGCTGGATGTGGCGGCATAATAACAAACATCCTTGGTAGCGAAAGCGCCAGCTGACTTGAGGTTACACATCCCCGTGAATGTTGATTTGCACTGCCACAGCACGGCCTCAGACGGCGCCCTGGCGCCCGCGGTACTGGTCGCGCGTGCGTTTGAAAAAGGCGTGCGAGTCCTGGCGTTGACCGACCACGACACCCTCGAAGGTCTCGACGAGGCCCGGGTCGCGGCCCACAGCCTAGGCATGCAGCTGGTCAACGGCGTGGAATTGTCCTGCACTTGGGGCGGCGCCACCATTCATGTGCTCGGCTACGGTTTCGATCAACAGGCCCCGCCGCTGGTGCAGGCCATCGCCGATTTGCACGATGGCCGCTGGCTGCGGTCCGAAGAAATAAGTCGCAAGCTCAGCCTCAAAGGCATGCCCAACGCCCTTGATGGCGCCCGCGCCATCCAGCAGGAACTGGGCGACAGCGGTAATGCACCGGCCCGGCCGCACTTTGCCGACTGGATGGTGCGTGAAGGCTTTGTCAAAGATCGCGCCGAAGCCTTTCGCAAATGGCTGGGCGCCGGCAAGTTGGGCGATGTGAAGCAACACTGGCCGACCCTGGAAGACACGGTCGGGACCCTGCGTGCCTCCGGCGCCTGGGTTAGCCTGGCCCATCCTTGGCATTACGATTTCACCCGCAGCAAGCGCCGCAAGCTGATCAGCGACTATATTGGAGCGGGCGGCCACGCGATCGAAGTGGTCAACGGGCATCAACCCGCCGAACAGGTTGGCAGCCTGGCGATTCTTGCCCGCGAATTTGGTCTGCTGGTCAGTGCCGGCAGTGATTTTCATGGTCCAGGTGGGTGGTCCGAAATCGGCGAGTATCGCCAGGTACCCGAAGACCTGCCGCTCTTGTCGGGGCGATTCAAGCATGACCCCATTACTGCCACCGTCTGAACAGGTAGAACACGTGAGTCAATTCTTCCAGATTCATCCGGAAAACCCCCAGGCGCGCCTGATCAAACAGGCCGTCGAGATCATTCGCGCCGGCGGCGTGGTGATCTACCCGACTGATTCGTCCTACGCCATCGGTTGCCAGATCGGCGACAAGGGCGCGGTGGAGCGTGTAAGACGCCTGCGCCAGTTGGACGACAAGCACAACTTTGCGCTGATCTGCAGCGATCTGTCCCAACTTGGGCTGTTCGCCAAGGTCGATACCGGCACCTTCCGCCTGCTCAAGGCGCACACGCCGGGGCCCTACACCTTTATTCTCAACGCCACCCGCGAAGTGCCGCGCCTGTTGTTGCACCCGAAGAAGCGCACCATCGGCCTGCGGGTACCGGAACACCCCATCGCCTTGGCGCTGCTCGAAGAACTGGGTGAGCCGTTGATGAGCGTGTCGCTGATCATGCCGGGTGAGGATGAGCCTCTGTATGACCCATACGAAATGCGCCGCCTGCTGGAAAAGCACGTCGACCTGATCATCGACGGTGGCTACGGCGGCAACAAAGCCTCCACCGTGATCAACCTGGCCGACGGCGAACCCGAAGTGATCCGCGTGGGTTGCGGCGACCCGGCGCCGTTCATGGTCGAGGCCTGAATGTCGGCCGTGGAAACCGTCGACAGCCAGGCGGGCGCCCAGCAGGAACTGCCGTTTGCCATGGTGTATGGCCAGGCGGTCATGGAAATGCCCCTGGACCTGTACATTCCGCCGGACGCCCTCGAAGTCTTCCTTGAAGCCTTCGAAGGCCCGCTGGACTTGCTGCTCTACCTGATTCGCAAGCAGAACATCAACATCCTCGACATCCCGGTAGCGGAAATCACCCGCCAGTACATGGGCTATGTCGAGCTGATGCAATCGGTGCGCCTGGAGCTGGCCGCCGAGTATCTGGTGATGGCCGCCATGCTCGCCGAGATCAAGTCGCGCATGCTGCTGCCGCGCTCGGAGACGGTCGAAGCCGAAGAAGATGACCCGCGCGCCGAACTGATCCGCCGCCTGCAAGAGTACGAACGCTTCAAGGCCGCCGCCGAAGGCATCGACGGCTTGAGCCGCGTGGGCCGCGACGTCGTAGTGCCGAAACTCGACGCGCCTGAAGCCCGCGCGCGCAAGTTGCTGCCGGACGTGAGCCTGGAAGAATTGCTGATGTCCATGGCCGAGGTGCTGCGCCGTGGCGATATGTTTGAAAGCCACCAGGTCAGCCGCGAGGCGTTGTCGACCCGCGAGCGCATGAGCGATGTGCTGGAACGCCTCAAGGGCGGCGGTTTCGTGCCCTTTGTCGAGCTGTTCACCGCTGAAGAGGGGCGCCTGGGGGTGGTGGTGACCTTTATGGCGATCCTTGAATTGGTCAAGGAATCGTTGGTCGAGCTGGTCCAGAATGAGCCTTTTGCGGCTATCCACGTGCGGGCGCGAGCCGAATAAAGAGCTGAATCGATGAATCTGACTGAACCCCGCGAACTGGCGCCGCTGCTGGAGGCGTTTCTCCTGGCCTCTGGCAAACCGCAATCTTTGGAACGCCTGTTCGAGCTCTTTGAAGAAGCCGAGCGCCCTGAGCCGCCGGTGTTCAAGAAGGCGCTGGAGATCCTGCGCAAGTCCTGCGATGGCCGCGCCTTTGAATTACGCGAAGTGGCGTCGGGTTACCGCCTGCAGATCCGTGAGAAGTTTTCCCCCTGGGTCGGCCGTTTGTGGGAAGAGCGTCCGCAACGTTATTCGCGGGCGATGCTGGAGACCATGGCGCTGATCGCCTATCGCCAGCCGATCACCCGGGGCGAGATCGAGGATGTGCGGGGCGTGGCGGTCAACAGCCATATCGTCAAGACCTTGCTGGAGCGCGAGTGGATCCGCATCGTCGGCTACCGCGACGTGCCCGGCAAACCGGCGATGTTCGCCACCACCAAGGTGTTTCTCGACCATTTCAACCTGAAAAACCTCGACGACCTGCCGCCGCTGGCCGAACTGCGCGAGATGGAGGCCGAGCCGGTGCTCGACTTCGACGACGCCCCGGTGCCCGCGAGCCTGCAGGAATTGGCCGACGCCAGCGCCGAGCCGGAAGAGCCGAAGGACGAGACCAGTTTTCATACGTTGTTGCTGGAATTGGACGACATGGAGCAGGGCATCAAGACTGACTTCGACGACCTGCTGCGTGACGGCGTCGCCGAACCTGAAACTCAACCGAACGTTGAGGCTGAGCCTGAAGTCGAAGCAGAACCTGAGCCAGAGGAAGACATCCTTGGCGTTGCTGAGGCCCGCGCAAAACTCCTCGCCGCCGTCGCCGCTCTCGAACAACCGCCTTTGAGCGACGAAGAAGACGAAGCCCGGGCCCTGGCCGAAGCCATCGAAGCCGAGCGCCGCCAGTTCGAAGACTGACGCGATACACCTGTGGGAGCGGGCTTGCTCGCGAATGCGGTGTATCAGCTTGCAGATGCATTGACTGAGCCACCGCATTCGCGAGCAAGCCCGCTCCCACATTTAGATCTCCAGTGTCAGGTACAAAACATGAGTTCCACCAAAGACCCCTGCATCAGCATCTGCAAATTCAGCGATGACATCTGCGTTGGCTGTGGCCGCAGCAAGCGTGAGATCCGCGCCTGGAAGAAACTCGACAAAGCCGACAAGCGCAGCGTCCTGGCCGAAGCCGAGCTGCGATTGCTGGCCCTGGGCGCCACCGGTCGGCGGAAAAGCAAATGACTTGGCGCTTATCGACTAGTCTGTGATGCGCAACGCGCGTCTTGCGCGTATGATTCGCGACCCTTTGCCGAGCTATTCGGCCAAAGCCCCGCTTTCAACACTCTTCAGGCCACGCCTGAATCGACCCACCGGGAGGTGCTTAAGATGAACGACAAAGACCAGAACGACAGCCAGGAAATCGGCCCAGCAGGCGAAAAACTGCAAAAGGTGCTGGCGCGTATCGGCGTGGGCTCGCGCCGCGACGTCGAAGCCTGGATCACCCAGAAGCGCATCAAGGTCAACGGCGTCGAGGCCACCCTCGGCCAGCGCGTCGACCTGCACGATGCAATCACCATCGATGGCAAGGTCATCAAGCGTGAAGAGGCCGCCGAATCGGTGCGCCGCGTGATCATGTACAACAAGCCCGATGGTGAGATCTGCACCCGTGACGACCCGGAAGGCCGTCCGACCGTGTTCGACAAGATGCCTAAGCCGAAGGAAGGCCGTTGGATCAACATCGGTCGTCTGGACATCAACACCACCGGCTTGCTGATGTTCACCACTGACGGTGAGCTGGCCAACCGCCTGATGCACCCGTCCTACGAGATGGACCGCGAGTACGCCGTGCGTGTACGTGGTGAAGTCGATGATGAGATGATCGAGCGCCTGAAGGCTGGCGTGGTGCTGGAAGACGGCCCGGCCAAGTTCACCGACATCAAGCAAGCGCCTGGTGGTGAAGGTTTCAACCACTGGTACCACTGCGTGGTAATGGAAGGCCGTAACCGTGAAGTACGTCGCCTGTGGGAATCCCAGGGCCTGGTGGTTAGCCGCCTGAAGCGCGTGCGTTTCGGTCCGGTGTTCCTCAACTCCGATCTGCCGATGGGCCGCTGGCGCGAAATGAGCCAGTACGAAGTCGACATTCTCAGCGCCGAAGTCGGCCTGACGCCCGTCGCTATGCCGCAGATGAACGCCAAGAGCAAAGACAAGCTTGAGCGTATGCAGCGTAAATCGTCGCGCCCTGTGGCTCGCACCGAACGGGTTGCCCGCACCCTGCGCCCTGCGCTGAATGCACCGGCGACCGGCGGTCGTATTTCCCGTGAACCGCAGATTGAAGGTGAGCGTCGTCCAACCGCGCCGTCGCGCCAGGAAGGTGAGCGTGCGCCACGTGCGCCGCGTCCTGCTCCGTCGGGTGGTCGCAGCAATCGGGGTGAAGCCGATCGCCCAGCGGACAACGCCAGCACCAAGCGTCCAGCCAAGCCGGCGGCGAACAAGCGCCCTGGCCCGAAATTGGTCGCGGACGAGCCATCGGGCAAGCGCCGTGGCGCCCCGGCCGGTTCGGGTCAGCGTCCGGGTTTTGGTCGCAAGAAGCCGCAGTGATACGCTAAACGCTGCACAAAAACGCCAACCCTCGGGTTGGCGTTTTTTTTGGATCTGGATTTGAAATGCATTCAATTGTGGCAGCTGGCTTGCCTGCGATGGCGGTGGGTCATTGGGTAAATATGCCAACTGATCCACCGCCATCGCGGGCAAGCCCGGCTCCCACAGGGGGCCTCGTCATCCTGATGTGCTTCTAAAACGCGAAGGTGCCATCAAACACCGGCTTGTCGTCGAGCGCCAATACCCCGCTGGCAAAGATCAAATCCAGGTGATGGCTGCCTTTCTGCCCGCCCCCCAGGCCCAGGTGCAACCCACAATGGCGCTCCTCAAACCCGGCATTGCGCGCATACAGGTCCTTCACGCCTTCATTGGTGCCAATCCCCAGTTCTTCCACACGCCGGTTCGACGGGTTGGCGTTCAGGTACTTATTGAAGTCGTCCGCCAGCCCCGGCACGTCACTGGCCACGCTGCAGATGGTCGAGTTCTCGATCCACAGCTCCAGCGGTGACGCCAGCACGCCATATTTGCGTGCGAACGGGATGGTGCTGAGAAAGGTGCCGACAAACCGCACCTGGCCATTGATGGCCTCGCTGTGGGTGGCGATCTCGCCGGGGGCCAGGTCGTGGTTGCCGATGCCGTTGATATTGGTCCACTTCTTGATGCTGCTCATCGGCGCTTCCAGGCGTGAGCCGTGCTTGTCGGTAAAGCTCAACACCGTGGCCTGGGACATGCGCCGGATCAGCGTGGCATTGAGGTCAGCAATGCGCTGGGGCTCGACGCTGAAGGTGTCGTAGAAGTAGTCGCCGTAATCCTTGAACAGCAGGGACTTTTTCCAGTGCTCAGCCATCACGCCTTGCAGGGCGCGGATAAAGTCCGGGCCTTCGGCGCTTGGGTTGGGCAAGGTCGAGGAATCGTAGAGAAACAGGTACAGGTCGCAGGCTTCAATGGCTTCGGCCAGGGTGTCGCTGGCGGCCAGTTCCAGGCGCTGCACCTGGAAGTTGAAGCGGGCGGCGCTGCTGTGGGTGATCGCCTGGGCGATGGCGTCGTAGCGCTCGGTATGGCCCAGCAGCACGGTGGGGCTACTCAGGCCATTGAGGGCCGGATGGTGCGCGAGGTAGTAGAGAAAGTGTTCGACGGCGCGGGCCTTGTCCATGACGTACTTCCTTCTGTGCCTTGGGTAAGGGGGCAGGTGCCGTGCACGGCACCTGCCGAATGCCTGCCGGTTTTTAGAATGGCCACATCGCGGTGCCGAAGGGCACAACGGCATCGGCTTGCATCATTTCAACGGCGGCCTCATGGGTCGGCGCTTCAAACCAATCGTCGAGTTGCAGTTCGGTTTCCAGGTCGTTTTCCAGTGCTTGCATGGTGTATCTCCTAGAGGACGTTGTTTGAGAACGGCTTGCCAACGGACTTCGCTGGCAAGTGGGAAGAACCTAGGAGAGAGTGTTTCAAAATGCAAAATTTTTATTGACACGGTTTCATTTGGATTTTTTGTTCTGTTTTTTTGAGCGGGCTATTTCTTGAATAAATACAGGGAACTGGCGCGACTAATCTTTCGGAAATTTCCTACCGCCAATTTTTATCGAGATCATGGCTGTAACGTTAATTTTCCGTGCTGTAACGATTAATTTACGAGTAAATGGCGACATTATTGGTCGATCCAGCCCTGTAAGGATTACCTGACAGATCGTCGCACGCTTCTTTCGAGGGCGCCCTCAAGCTGGCGAGCGGTGTACAATCCGCCGCGTTTTACTGTGACCCCCTTGCGTAACCACGCAAAAGGCCAAGACCTCGGGGTGTACCCGCCCTGATCACTCCGCCTGGCCACGAGCCGGACGGGTTCGATTTCGTCACAGATAAAAACAAACAGGTGACGCATGACCGTTAGAAAGATGCTGTACTCCTGGTGCCTGCGCTGGGGTTTGAGCGGCGCTGCTTGAGTCGGTAATTCAAGGCAGCAACCTGCATTCAACATCATCAAACCTTGCGTGAGAGCCTTTTCATGAGTGTTTCCCCTTCCTCTTCAGGCGAGCTAAAACGCGGCCTGAAAAACCGGCATATCCAGTTGATCGCCCTGGGTGGCGCCATCGGCACCGGCTTGTTCCTCGGCTCGGCCGGGGTGCTCAAATCCGCCGGCCCGTCGATGATCCTGGGCTATGCCATTTGTGGCTTCATTGCCTTCATGATCATGCGCCAGCTCGGCGAAATGATCGTCGAAGAGCCGGTCGCCGGTTCCTTCAGCCACTTTGCCCACAAATACTGGGGCGGTTTCGCCGGCTTCCTGTCGGGCTGGAACTGCTGGATCCTGTACATTCTGGTGGGCATGTCGGAGCTGACGGCTGTCGGCAAGTACGTGCACTACTGGTGGCCGGAGATTCCGACCTGGGTCTCGGCCGCAGCCTTCTTCGTGCTGATCAACCTGATCAACCTGGCCAACGTCAAGGTTTTCGGTGAGGCAGAGTTCTGGTTCGCCATCATCAAGGTGGTGGCCATCGTCGGTATGATCGCCCTGGGCAGCTATCTGCTGGTCAGCGGCAGCGGCGGGCCACAGGCCTCGGTGACCAACCTGTGGGAACACGGCGGGTTCTTCCCCCATGGCGTCGGCGGGCTGGTGATGGCCATGGCGATCATCATGTTCTCCTTCGGCGGCCTGGAAATGCTCGGCTTTACCGCCGCTGAAGCGGACCAGCCACGCACGGTGATCCCAAAAGCGATCAACCAGGTGATCTACCGCATCCTGATCTTCTACATCGGTGCTCTGGTCGTGCTGCTGTCGCTGACCCCATGGGACAGCCTGTTGACCACCCTCAACGCCTCCGGTGATGCCTACAGCGGCAGCCCGTTCGTGCAAGTGTTCTCGATGCTGGGCAGCAACACCGCTGCGCATATCCTCAACTTCGTGGTCCTGACGGCGGCGCTGTCGGTGTACAACAGTGGCACCTACTGCAACAGCCGTATGCTGCTGGGCATGGCCGAGCAGGGCGACGCGCCCAAGGCCCTGGCGAAGATCGACAAGCGCGGTGTGCCAGTGCGTTCCATCCTCGCGTCGGCGGCGATTACCCTGGTCGCCGTGTTGATGAACTACCTGATCCCGCAACACGCGTTGGAACTGTTGATGTCCCTGGTGGTGGCCACATTGGTGATCAACTGGGCGATGATCAGCTTCTCGCACTTCAAGTTCCGCCAACACATGAACCGTACCGGCCAGGTGCCGTTGTTCAAGGCGCTCTGGTACCCGTACGGCAACTATGTATGCCTGGCGTTCGTGGTATTTATCCTGGTGATCATGCTGATGATTCCGGGGATCCAGGTGTCGGTGTACGCGATCCCGGTGTGGGTGGCGTTTATGGCGGTTTGTTATGGGATCAAGAATAAGCGCAAGGCCCGAGCGGCGGTGAGCACAACAGGGACGGTTCTGGAGTAGGACCTTTCTTCAAATCAAAGACCCGGCGCCATGCCGGGTTTTTTGTGGGCGTGGCCGGGTTAGAATCGCCTCTCGTTTTTCGAGCGTGCCCGGAGACCCCATGCAACTCACCGACATCGACGGCGGCGCCTTACAGCGCGATGAGCTGGAACGTCTGATCGACCAGCACAAAGGCCCATTGCGTCTGATCGGAGTGGATTTGAGCGGCGCCGATCTGTCACGCATGGCCTTGGATCACTGGGTGTTCGAACGCTGCATCCTGGTCCAGACCTCCTTTCTCGGTTCGCGCCTGGAAGACACCCAATGGAAAAGCTGCCGCGCCAGCCTCGCCATTTTCGAAGCGGCCAACCTGCTCGAAGCGCAGTTCCACAGTTGTGACCTGAACAACACCCGGTGGCAGCGCAGCAAGCTGTCCCAGGCGAGTTTTGTACACTGCAAGTTGACCGGCGCCAACTTCACCCATTGCGCCTCCCTGGGCCTGAGTTTCAGCGAAACCCGGCTCAACAGTGCCTTTCTGTCCGGGCTGTCGTTTGCACGCACCGTGCTGAATAACCTGGATTTCTCCGACAGCGATTTGTCGGATGCTGACTTCCGCAAGGCGGAACTGATCGATTGCAGCCTGGCCCACGCCCGCATCAACGGCGCCAACTTCGCCGGTGCTGACCTGCGGGGTGCGGATTTGAGCGGGTTTCGCCTCAATGATGCCAAACTGTTCAAAGGCGCCGTGATTTCCAAAGCCCAGGCGTCGATGCTGCTTTCTGAGTTGGGCTTGTCCGTTGCTTAAGGTTTTTGAAAGATGCTGGTGATTTCCAACAACGTCCACCTGCCCGACGCCGAGATTGAGCTGACCGCCATTCGCGCCCAGGGTGCGGGTGGGCAGAACGTCAACAAGGTGTCGAGTGCGGTGCACCTGCGTTTTGACATCCCGGCGTCGTCGCTGCCGGAGTTCTATAAGGAGCGCTTGCTGGCGCTGCGCGACAGTCGTATCACCAGCGAGGGCGTGCTGGTGCTCAAGGCCCAGCAATACCGGACCCAGGAGCAGAACCGCGCGGATGCGTTGGAGCGTCTGGTGGAATTGATCCTCAGCGCCACCAAGGTGGAGAAGAAACGCCGCCCGACCAAGCCGACCCTGGGGTCGAAAAAGCGCCGCCTCGAATCCAAGACCAAGCGCGGCAGTATCAAGGCCGGGCGCGGCAAGGTCGACTTCTAGTCGCCACGCGCCTCACGGGCCTTGGGTGCCTGGCGGTACAGGTACACGCTCAGCAACAGACCACCGAGGGCGGCAAGCGCGGCGAACAGGAAGATCGACGCAAAGCCGAAGCCGGCTGCGACAGCCCCGGCGAGTGGTCCGGTGATGCCCAGTGAAAGATCGATAAACAGCGAGTAGGCGCCCACCGCCGAGCCGCGGCTGGAGGCTGGCACCAGGTTGACGGCTTCGACGCCCAAGGCCGGAAACACCAGGGAAAAGCCGAACCCACTCAACGCCGCGCCGGCCAGGGCCAGGTTTGCGTCCGGTGCCAGCCACAGCAACAGCAGGCCGAGGATCTCCACTGACAAGCAGGCAATCGCCACGCGAAAACCGCCGATCCGGTTGATCAGGTTGCCGAACAACAACCGCGCACCGATAAAGCTGGCGCCGAACAGGCTCAGGGCCCACACCGCGTTATCCCAATGCTGGGTGGTGTAATACAAGGTGATGAAGGTGGCGATGGTGCCAAAGCCGATGGAACCCAGCGCCAAGGCGCAACCGTGGGGCAATACGCGGCCCAGCACATTCATGAAGGGCAGGCGTACGCCGGCAACAATCGGTGCAGCGACTTTGTTCCAGGCCAGCAGCAGGCCGACGATGGCCAGCAGGATAATGCTGACCCCCATGCTCCACAGTCCGAAATGCCTCACCAGCAACACGCCCAGTGGTGCGCCGACGGCCAGCGCGCCGTAGCTGGCGATACCGTTCCAGGAAATCACCTTGGCGGTGTTCTGCGCACCGACCCGGCCGATGCCCCAACCGATGGCGCCCGAGCCCACCAGGCTTTCCGCGCTGCCAAGGACCAGGCGGCCGATTAACAAGCTGCCCAGGCTCAAGGCCGGCAGGCTTGAGAACCACGCCGCGAACAGCATGAACACACCGCTCAGGCCACAGCCCACCAGGCCGATCAGCACGGCGCGCTTACTGCCCAGGTTATCGATGATTTTGCCCGCATACGGGCGGCTCAGCAGGGTGGCCAGGTATTGCACGCTGATCACCAGGCCGGCAATCACCGCGCCGTAGCCCAGTTCACTGTGGACATAGCCTGGCAATACGGCGAGGGGAATGCCGATGTTCAGGTAGCCAATGAAGGTGAACAACACGATGGAAACAACTTGCAGCGTGACCGCCATGGGGCGCTGGGTATCGGGCATGGGAGAGGTCCACTGTCGCGGCAGGTAAAGATAGGCTGCTAATGATACCGGTGGTTTGGCTCGCGCAGGGCGGTAAAACGCAAAAACCTCAGCTCAGAAAGACGTCAGGCTTGGGTAGGGGCGAGCAATTGGGTGGTGACCAGGGCGGCCAGTGCGTTTTCCTGGGTGCCGAAACGCTTGAGCAGCAGTGCTTGTTTGTCGGCGCTGAGGCGGTTCCAGATCTCGACCATCTGCAAGGCAGCGTCGAGTAAGGCGGTGTCCGGGTTGTCGGGGAGGGTATCGGTCATGGCGGGCGTCTCGATTGATTCAGGCAGTGTGGAAAGCGCTCAATGTTGCGCTTTCCACACGGTCTGGTACGGCGTCAGTCCTGGCTTTCGCTGTCGACTGGTTTTGCTTCTTTGGCCTCAGGCTGTTTGTCACTGGCCTGCTGCGGTGTTGGCTGCTCTGTAGGGTGCAGGCTTGGGAAGGGGAGATTAGGTATCTCGTGCATCGTCGTCGCTCCTCGCAAGGTCTGTTTTTTCAATCGCAGGTGATTCCGCGCTCTCAAAAAGCCTTGGCAGGATACAGCACTGCAAATGACAAAAAGATTTTAATGTCGGCAGATGGATGAACTTTCATCGTTTAAACGGTCGTTTGGCTAGAAGGGTACCTTGCCCAGGATCATGTCGCGGTACATCACGAAATCCCCCAGCAGGCTGTAGAACGGGTGTTGAAAGGTCGCTGGGCGGTTCTTTTCGAAGAAGAAGTGGCCGATCCAGGCAAAGCTGTAACCGGCAATCGGCAAGGCGATCAACAGGAGAAGCGAACCTCTGCCAATGGCATACGCCAAAATGCCGATCACCAGCGTGGTGCCGATAAAGTGCAGGCGCCGGCACGTGCTGTTGGCGTGTTCGCTCAGGTAATACGGGTAGAACTCAGCAAAGCTGTTGAATCGCTTGACGTTTTCCACGGTGACCGGCCCTTTTGATTGTTGTACCGCCCAACAGATGTTCGGCGGGGAGCTTATTTGAGTCTAGAGTGATCAGTGGTAACAGCCAGTGACAATAGATGCCACTTTAGTATCCTTGGCTTCCTGGCTGCCGTTTGAGCCTGCTTTATTAAGAAGACGCCATGAGCGAACGAACAACTTCTGCAAGCTGGGCGATGGGGATAGTCAAGGCATTGGAAATGGACGGCCTGGATTGCCGCGCCTTGTTCAAGCAGCTCGGCCTCGACTACGCCGCCCTGAGCGACCCCGATGCACGGTTCCCGCAGGATTCCATGACCCGCCTGTGGCAGCGGGCGGTGGAGCTGTCGGGCAACCCGGCGATCGGCCTGAACATGGGCAAAGTGGTGCGCCCGGCGTCATTTCATGTGGCCGGTTATGCGTTGATGTCCAGCAATACCCTGGCCGAAGGCTTCATGCGCCTGGTGCGCTACCAGCGGATCATCGCTGAAAGCGCCGACCTGAGTTTCAGATTGGTCCCCGAAGGTTATGCGCTGATTCTGACGGTACACGGTGACCACCTGCCACCCACCCGGCAAAGTGCCGAAGCTTCGCTGGCCAGTGCCTTGGCCCTGTGTGGCTGGCTGACTGGTCGCACGCTGCAGCCTCGAAAAGTGGTGCTGCAAGGTGAGCAACCGGCGGACCTGGCACCCTATAAACAAGCTTTCCACGCGCCGCTGGAATTCAACGCGCCCTATGACGCGCTGATTTTCGAACAGGCCGACATGGACGCGCCGCTGCCCACGGCCAATGAGGCCATGGCCCTGCTGCATGATCGATTTGCCGGTGAATACCTGGCGCGTTTCTCGGAAAGCCGCGTGACCCACAAGGCGCGGCAGGTGTTGTGCCGCCTGTTGCCCCAGGGCGAGCCCAAGCGTGAAGTGGTAGCCCAGACGCTGCACTTGTCCCAGCGCACCTTGCAGCGGCGCTTGCAGGAGGAGGGCACCAGCTTCCAGACCCTGCTCGATGACACCCGCCGTGAACTGGCCGAGCAATACCTGGCGCAGCCCAGCATGACCCTGCTGGAAATTGCCTACCTGCTGGGCTTTGCTGACCCAAGCAACTTCTTCCGCGCATTTCGACGCTGGTTTGATGCCACGCCCGGCGAATACCGGGCGCGGTTGCTGGAAGTGTCAGGCGTCAGTGGCGCCAAAACGCCGGAATGCACAGAACAAAGACCGTAATGATCTCCAGCCGGCCGAGCAACATGCCCAGCGACAGGATCCACTTCGCCGCATCCGGCAGGCTGGCGAAATTACCCGCCGGGCCAATGGTTTCGCCCAGGCCCGGGCCTACGCCCGAGACAGTACTCGCGGCACCGGTCAAGGCAGTCATCCAGTCCAGGCCCAGCAGCGACAAGGCCAGGGCAATGGCGCAGATGGTGATGGCGAAGAAGAACGAAAAGGTCAGGATCGAGCGTACGATTTCTTCGTCAAGACGGTGGCCGTTGTACTTCTGCTTGATCACCGCACGTGGGTGAATCAGCTGGTTCAAGTTGGCTTTAAGCAGGATATAGGCGACCTGGAACCGGAAGATCTTGATCCCGCCCGCCGTGGAGCCCGAGCAGCCGCCGATAAAGCCCAGGTAGAAGAACAGCATCAGTGAGAAGTTGCCCCACAGGCTGTAGTCGCCCAGTGCAAAACCTGTAGTCGTCACCACCGACGTGACGTTCAGCGCCACATGACGCAGTGCGTCCAGCCAGTGCAGGTTGGTGGTCCACCAGTACCAGGTGCCGAGCACCAGCCAGGTCACGATCAACAAACCGAGCAGGCCTTGTACCTGCTGGTCCTTGATCAGCGCTCGGCGGTTGCCGCGCAATGTGGCCACGTACAAAGTGAACGGCAAACTGCCGAGGATCATCACCACCACCGCCACCCAGTGCACCGCCGGTTGTTTCCAGTGCGCCAGGGATTCATCAGAGGTGGAGAACCCACCGGTGGAAATCGCCGACATCGCGTGGTTGATCGCATCGAACAAGCCCATCCCAGCCCACCAGAACGCCAGGCTGCCGAGAATGGTAATACCCACGTAGGCCGCTACGATCAGCCGCGCCACCATGTGCGAGCGGGGCATGACCTTTTCCGAGCGGTCCGAGGATTCGGTCTGGAACAGGCGCATGCCACCGATGCGCAGCAGCGGCAGGATCGCTACTGCCATGCCGATAAAGCCGATACCGCCCAGCCAGTGCAGCAGTGAACGCCACATCAGGATGCCCGGCGACATGGCATCCAGGCCGCTCAGCACCGTGGAGCCAGTGGCGGTGATGCCGGACATGCTTTCGAAAAACGAGTCGGTGTAGCTGATGTGCTGGGTCAGCAAAAAGGGCAGCGCGGCGAATATGCACACCACCACCCAGCTTGTAACGGTCAGCAGGTACATGTCCCGCGGGCGCAAGTGCACATGCTCGGGACGACCGGGAATCACCAGGGCCAGGCCAGCGATAAAAGTGATCATGCTGGCCCACAGGAACGAGGGCAGGTCGCTGGTGCGTTCGAAGATCACCAGGGTTGCCATGGGCACAACCATCGCGATCGCAAGGGTGATCAGGAAGATGCCGATGATGAAACCGATGATGCGCAGGGTCGGCAACGCCATGAAATTCGCTCGGATGTTTGAGGTGGCGCCATTCTACCTGCGGTGCAGGTCTTGTAAACCGGGGCTTGGAAGCGATGTGAGTCTAATGTGGGAGCGGGCTTGCTCGCGAAGGCGGCGTGTCAGTTGAAGAATTTGTATCTGATAGACCGCATTCGCGAGCAAGCCCGCTCCCACATGGATTGTGTTGTGTCTGATTGATTGTCGACATCCGCGCACAAAAAAGGCGACCCGAAGGTCGCCTCATTTAATTGCGTACTGATCAGAACTCGTGATCAGCGCTGTCCGGGTTCAGGTCGCTGATGCCCAGCTTGCCCGCAGCGGCTTCGATCGAACCGGTCTGCTTGACCAGTGCCGCGATGGCGTCACGGACGATCTGATTGCCAGCATCGTTACCAGCAGCGATCAATTGGTCGTAGTGCTCACCCTTGTTGGCGTGGTCAACCATGACTTGGATCTTCGCTTCAGTCGCTGCCAGGTCCGCTTTCAATGCGGTATCGGCAGCCGGGTCGGCCTTGGCCACCAGGGATGACAGGCTGGCGCCGGTCATTTTGGTGCCGTCGACGCGGGTGTACTCGCCCAAATAGACGTTGCGGATACCCTTGGCGTCGTAGAAATGCGAGTTGTGGGTGTTGTCGCTGAAGCAGTCCTGCTCGTCTTCCGGCGAGTTGGCTTCCAGGGAAACCTTCATGCGCTCACCGGCCAGTTCGCCCAGGGACAGGCTGCCCATGCCGAACAGCATTTTGCGCAGGCCGTCGGTGGCAGGTTCTGCCTCCAGGGTGGCGCGGTAGTTGTCTTCGACGTTGGGTTTCCAGTTGCCGACCATTTCTTCCAGGTCACTGACCAGCAGTTGGGTCACAGCGCTCAGGTAGGCGCGGCGACGCTCGTTGTGGCCGCCGGTGGCGCCGTCGCCGGTCAGGTAGTCCGACGCAGGACGGTTGCCGGCACCTGGGCCGGTGCCGTTCAGGTCCTGGCCCCAGAGCAGGAATTCGATAGCGTGGTAGCCGGTGGCGACGTTGGCCTCGGAACCGCCCAGCTCGTTGAGGCTGGCGAGTTTTTCCGGGGTGATGTCTTTCACGTCGACCTTGTCTTCGCCGACCTGGATTTCGTTGTTGGCGATGATGTTAGCGGTAGCACCTGGGTTACCCAAGGCGTGTTCGTAGGACTTGTCGACGTAGTCGATCAGGCCTTCGTCCAGCGGCCATGCGTTCACCTGGCCTTCCCAGTCGTCGATGATGGTGTTGCCGAAGCGGAACACTTCGCTCTGCAGGTAAGGAACGCGAGCGGCGATCCAGGCGGTGCGCGCGGCTTTCAGGGTTTCGTCGTTCGGCTTGGCAAGGAATGCGTCGATCGCGGTTTGCAGGGTTTTCGCGGTGGACTCGGCATCGCTGTAGACCGCGAACACCATGTCAGCGTAATGCGCGACCACGGCCTTGGCGGCGGCTTCGTCGACCTGGCCGGCAGGCGTGGCAGCCGCTGGAGCGGTAGTGCTGGCAGCCGGGGTCGGCGCCTGGGGCGCTGCGGCCTTGTCTTTACCTTCGCCGCAACCGGCGAGAGAAATGGCAATGGCCAGCAGACTGGCGGTGGCCAGGGGCATACGAATCATGGCGAACATCCTGCTTCGGTTGTTGAGGGGGCGCGCGGGGGAGCGCAAAAACTGCGACATAATGCGAAAGATTTGCATTTTGTGTAAAGGGTTAAACGCGGGAAATATTCAGTATCGGTTTACCGGGTCAAAGAATTGCGGCGTTGTTGCGCTCCGACTGCTTCAAGAACGCCGCCAGCTCTCGCGCCGGCAAGGGTTTGCTGTAGTGGTAACCCTGACCTTCATGGCAGCCTTCGGAGATGATATAGGCCTCCTGCTCGGCGGTTTCCACGCCTTCGGCGATCACTTGCATGCCCAGGCTTTTGCCCAGTTGGATGATCGCCCGCACGATGGTGGCGTCGTCATCATCATCCAGCAGGTCCTGCACGAAGCTCTTGTCGATCTTGATCTTGTCCAGAGGTAGGCTTTTTAGATAGCTGAGGGATGAGTAGCCGGTGCCGAAGTCATCAATCGCAATCAATGCTCCGGAACGGCGCAGGCTCAGCAGGTGCTGAGCGGCGGTGCTGATGTCTTCCATCAGGCCGGTCTCGGTGACTTCCAGTTCCAGGCTGCGCGGTGGCAGGCGGTAGATCTGCATCAGGTTGTTGACCACCCGCGGCAACTCGGTGTGGTGTAACTGCACGGTGGACAGGTTGACCGCCATGCGCAGCTCGGTGAAACCCAGGTCGTGCCATTCGCGTAGCTGTCGGCAGGCCTGGTCCAGCACCCATTCGCCAATCGGGATGATAGTGCCGTTCTGCTCGGCCAAGGGGATAAACAGATCCGGCGGCACCAGGCCGTGTTCCGGGTGCTGCCAGCGGATCAGCGCTTCCACGCCGACCACATGATGATCGCGGTAGCTGATCTGCGGCTGGTACACCAGGTGGAACTGGTCGCGGCTGAGGGCGTCGCGCAGGTCTTTTTCCAGCTCACGGCGACGGCGCATTTCGCTGTCAACGCTGGCGATATAGAACTGATAGCGATTGCGCGAGCGGGTCTTGGCGAGGGTCATGGTCTGCTCGGCTTTCTGCAGCAGCTTTTCGGTGCTGTCGCCGTCTTCCGGGAACAGGGTGATACCGATCGTGGCGCGCAGGCGGATGCCTTCGTGGTCGAGAGCGAATTCCGCTTCCAGGTCATCGAGGATGCTTTGCGCCAGTTCGGCGGCCTCGTAGGGCTGGTCGATATCGGCCTGCACCAGCGCGAACTGGTCGCCGCCCAATCGGGCCAGTGCGCCAAGGCGACCGCTGTGGGCGCGCAAGCGGTCAGCCAACGCCAATAGCAGTTTGTCGCCAGCCTGGTAGGTGAACTGCTCGTTGACACTTTTGAAGTCGTCCAGCCCCACACACAGCACAGCCACACGGCGCTGGCGGCGGCCGGCGTCGATAAGGATCTTGTCCAACTGCTCCTGTAGCTTTTGGCGGTTCGGCAGGCCAGTCAGGAAATCGTACTGCGCCATGCGCAGCAGGCTGCTTTCAGCTTCATGGCGCAGATGGGTATTGCGTTCGATGGATTCAAGCAACTGATTGGCAGTATTGATCCACAACCCCAGTTCGTTGCGCTCGTGGCCCTTGAGCTGCGGGATCTTGTGTTCGCTGGGCCGGTCGGGGTTGATGGAGGTCAGGTGCTCGATGATCCGTGACAGCGGCTTGGTCAGCAGCCAGTGGTAGACCAGGTACAGCACCAGCCCCATCGCCAGCGCGCGCAACACCCCGGAAATAAAGATGATCACCGAACTGACAATAAACCCCTTGCCGTAGGTGGCCGTGTCAAGGGTGATGCTCAGGTCGCCGTAATACTCGCTGTAGGGGCCTTTGCCGACCAAAGCGGTGGTGAATGTGCGTTCCTGGCCGAGTATCAGATCGGTCAACCAACGGCTGGACGATTGCTGCAGGGCGCGGCTTTTTTCGGCCAGCATGGTCTCGTTGGGATGGCCGATGGACGCCATGCGCACGGCGTCATCCTGGAACAGGCCCTCAATCACTTGCATGCCCATCTCGCGGTCCAGGCTGTAGACGGCCTGGGTCGAGGGGTCGCGAAACATGTCGAGGATGCGCTGGGCATCGCCGGCCACGGCCTGGCGCGTCTTGTAGGCATCGAAAACGATCTGCGCCACGCTCAGCGCTACGCCCACGATCAATGCCGACAGCAGCACAACCCGTAGCAACTTCACCGACAAGCTGTTCTTGAGTTCCAGCTTCAAAGGGTCATTCCTTGTTCCATGCGGGTAGCCTCAATATGCCATGAGTATTGGCAATCTGGTGAGGGCAGTCAAAGGAACATTGGGGTAAAACCGGGTTTGAAGCGGGAGGCGAGGCGGATTGCTGTCCGCCTGCCCGTTACGAGGCCGCAGCGACGGGTCGTTTAGAACGTCAGCGTGCGTTTTCCGATTTCCTGTGTGTTCGAAAAATCCACTGATTTCTGGGTGGGTTCGAAAGTCTGGTCAAGCATCTTGCCCAAAGCCTTGGCTGCGACGTCAGCAAAGGGTTGGGCCAGCGGTGCGAGGGACTTGGTGATGTCGCCAGCGGTTTTGACGAGGTCGCCAACGATAGGCAGAGCTGCGAGTGCGCCAATGGTCATGGTGATTTCTCCGACAGATAAGAAAGGCTGATTCCTCTCCAGAGACTGCGTGGCCAAGGCTTGTCACTCGGTTCCATGGCGCATGAAAAAGCCCGGCATTCGCCGGGCTCTTTTTTACTGCAAGCAGTGCTTAGGCAGTGAAGGTCTTGCCTTCGAACTGCTCAGCCACGAACTTCCAGTTGACCAGGTTCCAGAACGCTTCCACATACTTTGGACGCACGTTGCGGTAGTCGATGTAGTAGGCATGTTCCCACACGTCGCAGGTCAGCAGCGGGGTGTCGCCGTTGGTCAGCGGGTTGCCGGCGCCGATGGTGCTGGCCAGTGCCAGGGAACCGTCAGCCTTTTTCACCAGCCAGCCCCAACCGGAACCGAAGGTGCCGACGGAGGTTTTGGTGAACTCTTCCTTGAACTTGTCGAACGAACCGAACGCGGCGTTGATAGCTTCAGCCAATGCGCCGGTTGGTTGGCCGCCGGCGTTTGGCGCCAGGCAGTTCCAGTAGAAAGTGTGGTTCCAGACCTGAGCGGCGTTGTTGAAGATGCCGCCCGAAGAGGATTTGACGATCTCTTCCAGGGTCTTGCCTTCGAACTCGGTGCCTGGCACCAAGTTGTTCAGGTTCACGACGTAGGTGTTGTGATGCTTGTCGTGGTGATATTCCAAGGTTTCCTTGGAGATGTGCGGCTGCAGGGCATCGTGTGCGTAGGGCAGCGGCGGCAATTCGAAAGCCATGATGATTCTCCTAATCAGGTCAGTTGCGGTGAGCGCAAGGCCGATCACGGGCGGCCAAACAAGCGCCGGGGAGTTTGTACTCTTTGCGGCGCAGGGTCCGGATCATAGCACCGGGGGTGCGGCAAAACCACGCAACAACTGTGTGGGATAGAGGTTCCAGAGCGTTTTGGAATATTCCTCAGGCGGTGATCAGTTGATAGGCCACGCTGAACATCATCGCGGCCACCAACAGGTCGAGCAAACGCCACGTGGCCGGGCGTGCCAGCCAGGGGGCCAGCCACGCTGCGCCGAGTGCCAGGGTGGCGAACCACAGGAACGACGCGCTGGCGGCACCGGCCACGTAGGCGCCGGGCTCGGTCTGTTGGGCGCCGAGTGAGCCGATCAGCAACACGGTGTCCAGGTACACGTGCGGGTTGAGCAAGGTCACGGCCAGTGCGCTCAGCAGCACCGCGCGCAGTGAGCGCACCTTGAGATTGTCGCCTTGGTCCAGGCTTTGTTTCGAAAACGCCCGACGCAGTGCGCAGGCGCCGTACCAGATCAGGAATGCCGCGCCGCCCCAACGTGCCACCGCCAGCAGCACCGGGCTTTGCGCCAGCACCGTAGCCAGGCCGAACACCCCTGCGGCGACCAGCAAGGCATCACACACCACGCATAGCGCGGCGACGGGCAGGTGATGTTCGCGGCGCAGGCTTTGCGCCAGCACAAAGGCATTCTGAGTGCCGATGGCCATGATCAGGCCCAGCGCCACCAGCAAACCATTCAGATAACTCTGCCACATAGCATTTACTCCGCGTCTGCTGCCAGTTGCCGCAACACCTGCAGGGCGCGCTCGGCATCGGCACGCCCGACGAACAGGTGGTCGTGGTAATAGCCGGCAATTACATTGCAACTGATGCCGGCCTGGCCCAGCGCACTGGCGAAAGCGGCGGTGAGGCCTACGGCTTCCAGGGCCGAATGCACGTTCAAGGTGATCCACGCGGCGACGTAGTCAAACGCCAGGCCGGCCTGTTCCGCTTGTTGACGTTCAACGATCAGGGTCAGGCCTTCCTGCTCGCGAAAGCTGCCGATCACCTCGCAGCCAGCCGGGATGCGGTTGTCGGGCACGGTGCAGAACACGTAGTCGCCGTCGTTGAGCTGGGGGCTCATGCTGCGCAGCAGGGTTGCCAGGGCGATTTCGCCAGCCATGGGAGGTTCCTTATAAAGAGAGAAGCGATGCTGGCTATTCTCAGGGTGCAGGCTGTATAAGAAAAACCAATATTGCTGATCGCTCATTAGAGAAACTGATGTTCGACTATAAATTGCTCTCTGCCTTGGCGGCAGTGGTGGAACAGGCCGGCTTCGAACGCGCCGCACAAGTGCTGGGACTGTCGCAGTCGGCAATCTCCCAGCGCATCAAGTTGCTGGAGGCGCGCATTGGCCAGCCGGTATTGGTGCGGGCCACACCGCCGACGCCCACCGATATCGGCCGGCGCCTGCTCAATCATGTGCAACAGGTGCGCCTGCTGGAGCGTGACCTGCAAAGCCAGGTGCCAGCGCTGGATGAAGAGGGCATGCCCGAACGCCTGCGCATCGCGTTGAACGCCGACAGCCTCGCCACGTGGTGGGCCGAGGCCGTCAGTGGGTTTTGCGCTGAGCAGCATCTGCTGCTGGATTTGGTCGTGGAAGACCAGACCGTCGGTCTCAAACGCATGCGCGCGGGTGAAGTAGCGGCTTGTATCTGCGCCAGCGAGCGTCCGGTGGCGGGCGCGCGCAGCCTGTTGCTGGGTGCCATGCGCTATCGCGCGCTGGCCAGTCCGGCCTTTATCGCCCGGCACTTTCCCCAGGGCGTACGGGCGGATCAACTGGCGCGCACCCCGGCATTGGTGTTCGGGCCGGATGATTTCCTGCAGCACCGCTACCTGGCATCCCTCGGCGTGGACGGCGGTTTCGAGCATCATTTATGCCCATCGTCCGAAGGCTTCATCCGCTTGACGGAGGCGGGCCTGGGGTGGGGGCTGGTGCCGGAATTGCAGGTTCGCGACCAGTTGGAAAAGGGCATATTGGTCGAGTTATTGCCAGATAAGCCCATCGATGTGCCGTTGTACTGGCATCATTGGCGCAGTGGCGGGCAACTGTTGGGCTTGTTGACCGATCATCTGGCCCAGGCCTGTGGTCAATGGTTGGTGCCGTTGGAGTGATGGCGCGCGTCAAGGCAACAGCGATGAAAAACGAAAGAACATGGGGTAATACATGAAGATTCTGGTCACCGGCGCAAGCGGCTTCATTGGCGGACGCTTTGCGCGTTTCGCCCTGGAGCAGGGCCTGGACGTGCGGGTCAACGGGCGACGTGCCGAAGGTGTGGAGCACCTGGTCAGGCGCGGCGCCGAGTTTATCCAGGGTGATCTGAATGACGCCGACCTGGTACGCGACCTGTGCCGTGACGTTGAAGCCGTGGTGCATTGCGCTGGCGCCGTCGGCCTATGGGGCAAGTATCAGGATTTTCATCAAGGCAACGTGCTGGTCACCGAGAACGTCGTCGAAGCCTGCCTCAAGCAGCACGTCGGGCGTTTGGTGCATTTGTCATCGCCCTCCATCTACTTTGACGGCCGCGACCACCTGGGCCTGACCGAAGAGCAAGTGCCCAAGCGCTTCAAGCACCCTTATGCCGCCACCAAATACCTGGCCGAGCAAAAGGTGTTCGGTGCCCAGGAATTCGGCCTCGAAGTGATTGCCCTGCGTCCGCGATTCGTCACGGGCGCCGGCGACATGAGCATCTTCCCGCGCCTGTTGAACATGCAGCGCAAGAACCGCCTGGCCATCGTCGGCAACGGCCTGAACAAGGTCGATTTCACCAGCGTGCACAACCTCAACGAAGCCTTGCTCAGCAGTTTGCTCGCGCCGGGCTCGGCACTGGGCAGGGCCTACAACATCAGCAACGGTGCGCCGGTGCCGGTGTGGGATGTGGTGAACTACGTGATGCGTAAAATGGAGATGCCGCAGGTGACGCGGTATCGGTCCTACGCTTTGTCCTACAGCGTGGCGGCGCTCAACGAGGCGTTTTGCGCGATGTGGCCCGGGCGTCCGGAGCCGTCGCTGTCGCGCCTGGGCATGCAAGTGATGAACAAAGATTTCACCCTCGACATCAGCCGCGCCAGGCATTATCTGGACTACGAGCCCAAGGTCAGCCTGTGGACTGCCCTGGACGAGTTCTGCAGTTGGTGGAAAGCCCTGGATCCGGGGGGCAAGTAAGCACACAAGCGGCAACACTTCGGGAACCGAATCCGGCGTTCCGAGTCGATCAGTGCGCCGGGAACGCGGTTTATACTCCCGTCGCTCGCCACTTCACCGATTCAGGGTTGATACATGCGCAACGATGCTAAAGACGACTTCGACAACGTTCCCAGCCTGCGGGCCGATGTCGGGGATGACGATGATTTCGAATCCACCCCAGCCACCTCGGTGCGCTCGCGCAACACCAAGGTGGTCAAGGTCAAGAGCGCCAGCACCGGGCCATTGTGGGCCTTGATCGGCGCGCTGCTGATCGCCTTTGCGGGCCTGGCCTGGTGGAGCTTCCAGCAGATCTCCCTGATGGGCCAGCAGTTGGTGGCCACCCAGGAAAGCTTCGCGCGCATCAGCGAGGAAGCGGCGGGGCGCCTGCAGGACATTTCCGGCAAGGTGGTGGCCAGTGAGGCCAGCGTCAACAATGGCAGTGAGGCGCTGAAACTGCAGATCAAGCAGCTTGAAAACCAGTTGCTGGAGCAGGGCAAGCAGCAAGTCGGCGTGGCCGGGCAAGCCACCGAGTTGGATAAGCGTCTGGCGCAAATGACCGCCAGCACCACCGACCTGTCCAATGCCAACAGCAAGCTGCAGGGCCAGGTCCAGGCGCTGACCGACGCCGTGGCGACACTTAAAGCGTCGCAAGGTGATGTCGGCAAGCGTGATAGTGAAATCAAAGAGCTTTCCGCTGACGTGGCCGCCTTGAAGAAACAGGGCAACCCGAGTGCCGCCATTGCACGTATAGAGCAGGACCTTGTGGTGCTCAAGAGCGCCCAGGAGAACCAGCCGGCCAACAGCGATGCTCCGACCAATAAAGAGTTCGACGTGTTCCGCATCCAGACCACGCGCAACATCACGACCTTGCAAAGCCAGGTGCAGAACCTGAACCAGCAACTTAACGCGCCGGCGAAGATCACCCCTCTCGGCCAATAACGCGGCGATGGAAATGTCACCACTTGGTGACATTTCCCATCCCCTTCGTTACTTGCCGCCACCTCGCCCTTGTTTAGACTCCGGTCATCCCACAAAAAACAATAAGGGCTAACCATGACCACGCAACCACTGCCTGCCAGCAGTTGGCTGAACGCGCCTGCCCATCACGCTTGGCTCGCGGCCGAAGGTCAGCGCCTGCTGGCGTTTGCCAAGCCGTCCCGACTGCCCGACGGCTTTGGCAACCTGGACGACAAAGGCCAGTTACCGGCCGATGCCCACGCCGAAACCATGAACACTGCCCGCATGACTCACAGCTTTGCCATGGCTCACGCCCTGGGCATGCCGGGGTATGCCGAGCTGGTTGCACATGGCGTTGCAGCCCTCAGTGGACCACTGCGTGACAGTGAACACGGTGGCTGGTTCGCCACGGCCTACGCCCTTGATGGCAACCGTGGCAAGGCCGCTTACCTGCACGCGTTTGTTGCCCTGGCCGCCAGCTCGGCGGTAGTGGCTGGTGCGCCGGGTGCACACACCCTTCTGACCGACGCCATCCATATCATCGACCAGTTTTTCTGGAGCGAAGAGGAAGGCGTGATGCTCGAATCGTTCGCCCAGGACTGGAGCGGCATCGAAGCCTATCGCGGCGCCAACAGCAACATGCACGCCACCGAAGCCTTCCTCGCGCTGGCCGATGTCACCGGCGATACACGCTGGCTGGACCGCGCGCTGCGTATTGTCGAGCGCGTGATCCACACCCACGCCGCCGGCAACCAGTTCATGGTGATCGAACATTTCGACACGCACTGGCAACCTTTGCTCGGTTACAACGAAGACAACCCCGCCGACGGCTTTCGCCCCTACGGCATCACCCCCGGCCACGGTTTTGAGTGGGCGCGGCTGGTGCTGCACCTGGAGGCCGCGCGCCTGCAAGCCGGGCTCGCCACGCCCGAGTGGCTGGTGACCGATGCCAAGGGCCTGTTCGCCAGCGCGTGCGAATACGCCTGGTCCGTGGATGGCGCCCCCGGCATTGTCTACACCCTCGACTGGAACCAGCGCCCGGTGGTGCGTGAACGTCTGCATTGGACCCACGCTGAAGCCAGCGCCGCTGCCCAGGCCCTGCTCAAACGTACGGCCGAGTTGCATTACGAAACCTGGTACCGGCGTTTCTGGGAGTTTTGCGAAACCCACTTCATCGACCGTGTCCACGGCAGTTGGCACCACGAACTCAGTCCACACAATCAACCCAGCAGCAACATCTGGGGTGGCAAGCCGGACCTGTACCATGCCTGGCAAGCGGTATTGCTGCCTGCGCTGCCGCTGGCGCCAAGCATGGCCAGTGCCATCGGTGCTGGGCGCTATGTCACCAGATGGTGACATTTGTGCATCCCTTTGTTACCTGCGCCTGAAAAATCCATGTTTAAACTCCGTGCAGCGCAAGCCTAAGACTTGCATGCATAACAACAAGAAAAGGTACTCAGATGAACGCGATTAATCGCCTCGCCGTCGCTATTTCCATTGCCTCGTTGTTTCCTCTCTCTGCATTTGCCGCCGACTCGAAAGGTACGGTTGAAGTTGTGCATTGGTGGACCTCGGGCGGTGAGAAGGCGGCCGTAGATGTCCTGAAGGCCCAAGTTGAGAAAGATGGCTTCGTCTGGAAAGACGGCGCCGTCGCAGGTGGCGGTGGCGCCACCGCCATGACCGTGCTGAAAAGCCGCGCGGTCGCCGGTAACCCGCCAGGTGTTGCCCAGATCAAAGGCCCCGACATTCAGGAATGGGCGTCCACTGGCCTGCTCGACACAGACGTGCTCAAAGACGTCGCCAAAGAAGAGAAGTGGGACTCCCTGCTCGACAAGAAAGTCTCCGATACCGTGAAGTACGACGGTGACTACGTCGCCGTACCGGTCAACATCCACCGCGTGAACTGGCTGTGGATCAACCCGGAAGTCTTCAAGAAAGCCGGTATCACCAAGAACCCGACCACCCTCGAAGAATTCTACGCAGCCGGCGACAAGCTGAAAGCCGCGGGCTTCATTCCGCTCGCCCACGGTGGTCAGCCTTGGCAGGACAGCACCGTGTTCGAAGCGGTCGTTCTGTCTGTGATGGGTGCCGATGGCTACAAGAAAGCTCTGGTTGATCTGGATAACGCTGCGCTGACCGGTCCGGAAATGGTCAAGTCGCTGACCGAACTGAAGAAAGTCGCGACCTACATGGACGTCGACGGTAAAGGTCAGGACTGGAACCTCGAAGCGGGCAAGGTCATCAACGGCAAGGCCGGTATGCAGATCATGGGTGACTGGGCCAAGTCCGAATGGACCGCCGCCAAGAAAGTCGCCGGCAAGGACTACGAGTGCGTAGCCTTCCCAGGCACCGACAAAGCCTTCACCTACAACATCGACTCCCTGGCGGTGTTCAAGCAGAAAGACAAAGGCACTGCGGCTGGTCAGCAGGACATTGCCAAAGTCGTGCTGGGTGAGAACTTCCAGAAAGTGTTCAGCATCAACAAGGGTTCGATCCCTGTTCGCAACGACATGCTGAACAAAATGGATTCCTACGGCTTCGACTCCTGCGCCCAGACCGCTGCCAAGGACTTCCTGGCAGACGCCAAGACCGGCGGCCTGCAGCCAAGCATGGCGCACAACATGGCCACTACCCTGGCTGTGCAAGGTGCGTTCTTTGATGTCGTGACCAACTACATCAACGACCCGAAAGCCGACCCGGCCGACACCGCCAAGAAACTTGGCGCTGCGATCAAGTCAGCCAAGTAACACAACCCATCTGTAGGAGCGAGCTTGCTCGCGAAAAACTCAAGATCACCGCGTTCATCCTGTATGCACGCGTTATCGTTGAAGTCCTTCGCGAGCAAGCTCGCTCCTACAGGGGACGGTTCATCTGCTAGTCCTTTTTCCCTGTACTGGATTTTCCCATGAGTTCTGTTGCTGTGTTCAGCAAAGCCTCGCCGTTCGATGCACTGCAGCGCTGGCTACCCAAACTGGTGCTGGCGCCCAGCATGTTCATCGTGTTGGTGGGCTTCTACGGCTACATCCTGTGGACGTTTGTACTCTCGTTCACCAATTCCACGTTCCTGCCAAGCTACAAATGGGCGGGCCTTGCGCAATACGCGCGGTTGTTCGACAACGACCGCTGGTGGGTAGCGAGCAAGAACCTGGCCGTGTTTGGCGGGATGTTCATCGGCATCACGCTGGTTATCGGCGTGACCCTGGCGATCTTCCTCGACCAGAAGATCCGTCGCGAAGGCTTTATCCGCACCATTTACCTGTACCCGATGGCGCTCTCGATGATCGTCACCGGTACGGCCTGGAAATGGCTGCTCAACCCGGGCATGGGCCTGGACAAACTCCTGCGTGACTGGGGCTGGGAAGGCTTTCGTCTCGACTGGCTGATCGACCCGGACCGCGTGGTCTACTGCCTGGTGATCGCCGCTGTCTGGCAAGCCTCCGGCTTCATCATGGCGATGTTCCTCGCGGGCCTGCGCGGTGTCGATCAATCGATCGTGCGTGCCGCGCAGATCGACGGTGCGAGCCTGCCGCGCATCTACTGGAGCGTGGTGCTGCCAAGCCTGCGTCCGGTGTTCTTCAGTGCGGTGATGATCCTGGCGCACATTGCGATCAAGAGCTTCGACCTGGTGGCGGCGATGACGGCTGGCGGCCCCGGCTACTCGTCCGACCTGCCGGCGATGTTCATGTACTCGTTCACCTTCAGCCGTGGCCAGATGGGCATGGGTTCGGCCAGTGCCATCCTGATGCTCGGTGCGATCCTCGCGATCATCGTGCCTTACCTCTACTCCGAGCTGAGGACCAAACGTAATGACTAGTCTCGCCTCCAAATCACCTATCAGCCTGAGTCGCATCGCGATCTACGCGGTGCTGATTCTTGCCGTGCTGCTGTACCTGGTGCCGCTGGTGGTGATGCTGCTCACCAGCTTCAAGACCCCGGAAGATATCAGCTCCGGCAACCTGCTGAGCTGGCCGACCGTGGTTACCGGCATTGGCTGGGTCAAGGCCTGGGCCACTGTGGACGGCTACTTCTGGAACTCGATCAAGATCACCGTTCCAGCCGTACTGATCTCCACCGCCATCGGTGCATTGAACGGTTATGTGCTGTCGTTCTGGCGCTTCAAAGGCTCGCAACTGTTCTTCGGCCTGCTGTTGTTCGGCTGCTTCCTGCCGTTCCAGACCGTGCTGCTGCCGGCGTCGTTCACCCTCGGCAAAATGGGTCTGGCCAGCACCACCACTGGCCTGGTGTTTGTGCACGTGGTCTACGGCCTGGCGTTTACCACGCTGTTCTTCCGTAACTACTACGTGAGCATTCCGGATGCGCTGATCAAGGCCGCGCGCCTGGACGGTGCGGGTTTCTTCACCATCTTCCGTCAGATCATTCTGCCGATGTCGACCCCGATCATCATGGTCTGCCTGATCTGGCAGTTCACCCAGATCTGGAACGACTTCCTGTTCGGTGTGGTGTTCTCCAGCGGCGACTCCCAGCCCATCACGGTGGCGCTGAACAACCTGGTCAACACCAGCACCGGGGCCAAGGAATATAACGTGGATATGGCGGCGGCGATGATCGCCGGGCTGCCGACCCTGCTGGTCTATGTGATCGCAGGCAAGTATTTCGTGCGCGGCCTCACGGCCGGCGCGGTCAAGGGGTAATCATGGCTACGCTTGAACTTCGCAATGTAAACAAGACCTATGGCGCCGGCCTGCCCGACACCTTGAAGAACATCGAACTGTCGATCAAGGAAGGCGAATTCCTGATCCTGGTCGGCCCTTCGGGGTGCGGCAAATCCACGCTGATGAACTGCATCGCCGGGCTTGAGACCATCACTGGCGGCGCGATCATGATCGGCGACCAAGACGTGAGTGGCATGAGCCCCAAGGACCGTGACATCGCCATGGTGTTCCAGTCCTACGCGCTGTACCCGACCATGAGCGTGCGCGAGAACATCGAGTTCGGCCTCAAGATCCGCAAGATGCCCCAGGCCGATATCGATGCCGAAGTGGCGCGCGTGGCCAAGCTGCTGCAGATCGAACACCTGCTCAACCGCAAGCCTGGCCAACTCTCCGGCGGCCAGCAACAACGCGTGGCCATGGGCCGTGCCCTGGCGCGTCGGCCGAAGATCTACCTGTTCGACGAACCGCTGTCCAACCTCGACGCCAAGCTGCGCGTCGAGATGCGTACCGAAATGAAACTGATGCACCAGCGTCTCAAGACCACCACGGTCTACGTGACCCACGACCAGATCGAAGCGATGACCCTGGGCGACAAGGTGGCGGTGATGAAGGACGGCATCATCCAGCAGTTCGGCACCCCGAAAGAGATCTACAACAACCCGGCCAACCAGTTCGTGGCGAGCTTCATTGGTTCGCCACCGATGAACTTCGTGCCCCTGCGCCTGCAACGCAAGGACGGTCGCCTGGTGGCCCTGCTCGACAGCGGCCAGGCCCGTTGCGAGCTGGCGCTGAACACCACAGACGCCGGCCTGGAAGACCGCGACGTGATCCTCGGCTTGCGTCCGGAGCAAATCATGCTGGCGGTGGGCGAGGCCAACAGTGCCTCAAGCATTCGTGCCGAAGTCCAGGTGACCGAGCCGACTGGCCCGGACACCCTGGTGTTCGTGCAGCTCAATGACACCAAGGTCTGCTGCCGCCTGGCACCCGACGTGGCACCGCAGGTGGGCGAGACCCTGACCCTGCAATTCGATCCTTCCAAGGTACTGCTGTTCGACGCCAACACGGGCGAGCGACTGGGCACTGCTTCTTCATTGCCCGCACAGGGGCATGCCGACAATGTGGCCCAATTCAAAGGCCGTTGAAGCAGATAACTTGTTGTTTTAGATAAAAAAAGTAAACCGCGTTAGATAAAAACAGTTTAATAACAATAAAGACGAGGATGTAGGGATGAAAAAGCAACACAACAACACTCGGCTGATCTGCCAACTGTCAGCTGCAGCAGCCCTGGTATTGTCCGCCAATGCGATGGCAGACGATGCATTCAGCTCCAGTTCCAAGTGGATGACGGGCGATTGGGGTGGCGAGCGTACCAAGCTGATCGAGCAAGGTATCGACATCAAGGCTGACTACGTTGGGGAGATGGGCTACAACGCCAAAGGTGGTTACAACGACGACAAGACCGGTCGCTACTCTGACCAGTTCGGTCTCGGTGTGGCACTGGACCTGCAAAAGCTGTGGGGCTGGGATAACACCCAGGCCAAGATCCAGTTGACCAACCGTAATGGCCAAAACATCTCCAACGACCGTATTGGTGACCCGCGTGCCGGCACGCTGAGCTCGTCTCAAGAAGTTTACGGCCGTGGCCACATGGTGCGTCTGACCCAATTCTGGATTCAGCACCAGATGTTCGACAACAAGCTGGACGTGAAACTCGGTTACTTCGGCGAAGGCGAAGACTTCAACACCTTCCCATGCGACTTCCAGAACCTGTCGTTCTGCGGCTCGCAAGTGGGTAACTACGTCAACACTTGGTACAACTGGCCCGTCAGCCAGGCCGCGATCCGCGTGAAGTACAACATCACGCCTGAGCTGTATGCGCAAATCGGTGCGTACAACCAGAACCCATCGCAACTGGAGCACGGCAACGGCTTCAAACTCAGCGGCAGCGGCACCAAGGGCACCGTGATTCCGGTGGAATTGGTTTGGTCGCCGAAGGTCAACAACCTACCTGGCGAATACCGTGTGGGTTACTACAAGAGCGCGGCTGATGCTCCGGATGTGCGTGAAGACGTCAACGGTGGCAATGCGGTCCTCACGGGTGAAAGCTTCCGTACCCGCAGCAGCAAGAAAGGCTACTGGTTCGTTGCCCAACAGCAACTCACCACGCATAACGGCGACGCTTCCCGCGGCCTGAACATCGCGGCCAACGCCACCTTCCACGACAAGGAAACCAACCTGGTCGACAACTACCAGTCGATCATGCTGGTGTACAAAGGCCCATTCGACGCGCGTCCAAAAGACGACATCGGTATTGGCGTGGCTCGCCTGCACGTGAATGATGACGTAAAGAAAAACTCTGAACTGCTCAACGCCGCCAATGGCGTGAGCGACTATGACAACCCGCTGTACACGCCGATTCGCGAGACCGAGTACAACGTCGAACTCAACTACGGCTTCAAGGTGACCAACTGGCTGACCGTGCGTCCTAACCTGCAATACGTCGTCCAGCCTGGCGGCGTGGACAAAGTCGACAACGCGTTGGTGGCCGGTCTGAAAATCCAGTCTACGTTCTAACGCTGTTGCGATAAGCTCCTCCTCTCTGTGCGCATTTTGCGGGTAGCCATGGCTACCCGCTTTTTTTGGGCGGCACCGTGAAGACATTCAGGACTGTGGCACATGCATGAGCAACCGCTGCAACGCTTTTTCAAATCCCTGCGCGAGCGCCCGGTGTTCGCCTGGGAGCGCTTTCAGATGCGTGACGTGTTGGTGATCGACCATCCGCTGTGCCAGGCGGTGTTCAGTCGCCAGGGCGCGCAATTGCTGCACTTTCAGCCTACCGGTCAGAAGCCTTGGTTGTGGTGTGCGGCCAAGTGGCCGCAAGTCGGCGCCATCCGTGGTGGCGTTCCAGTGTGCTGGCCGTGGTATGGCCGTCACCCGAGCGAAAATGCCTGGCCTTCCCATGGCTGGGCGAGGCTGATCGACTGGAAACTGCTCGACAGCAGCACCGACGACGACGGCGTACGCCTGCACTGGCAATTGCAGTTGTGCGACTGGCAAGTCGACCTGCACGCGCATCTGGGCGAAACCCTGGAACTGCGCCTGAGCACCGAGCATCAGGACGAACTGCCGTGCCAATTGAGTCACGCGTTGCATGCTTACTGGCGTATTGGTCACGTCGATGAGGTAGCGCTGTCTGGGCTTGAGGGGGCACAAGGTTACGACCAGCTCAATCGCCAGGTTTGCCAGCAGGAAGGTGAGCTACGCGTGGAGGGCGGGTGCCAACGGGTGTTCCAGCACGAAGGCGAATTACAGCTCAAGGATCACGCCTGGCAGCGTGAATTGTGCATTGATACGGGCGACAGCGCCGACACGGTGGTGTGGCACCCAGGCAGCCGGCCACTGTTGGGCGTGAGCTTCAATGAGGCGTCGGGGTTTGTGTGCGTGGAGTCGGCGATGGCCGGGGCGAGCCTGGCGCCGGGGGAGCGGGCGCATCTCAGCCTGCAGGCAAGAGCGGGGGTTTAGCGTGGCATTGCGGTTGTTGTGGGCGGGCTTGTTGTGGTGAGCGGGCTTGCCCCGCGCTGGGCTGCGAAGCAGCCCCATTACAGGCGCGGTGTAGGTACCTGATGTACCGAGGTGCCCGTTTTTCAGGGCGGCTTCGCCACCCAGCGCGGGGCAAGCCCGCTCACCACATACAAACTCCCTCTCACCAGCAGCGGTGTTGCAGGTTTAGTTGAACTCATCCCCCACCGGATACCGGCTGTCATTCAAGCTCTCTTTGATCTTGCGCAAATGCGGCTGGAAATCCACCCCGCGACGCAACGTCATGCCGGTTGCCAGCACGTCCAGCACCGTCAGTTGGATAATCCGCGAGGTCATCGGCATGTAGATGTCGGTGTCTTCCGGCAACGGGATGTTCAGGCTCACCGTGCTGGCCTTGGCCAGCGGTGAGTTCTCGGCGGTCACGCCCAGTACGGATGCGCCATTCCCACGTGCGATGCGCGCCACTTCCACCAACTCACGGGTACGCCCGGTGTAGGAAATGATCACGAACAACTCGCCCGTGTGTGCCACCGACGCGATCATGCGCTGCATCAGCACGTCGGCGTGGGCGGTCACCGCCAGATTGAAGCGGAAGAACTTGTGCAGGGCATCCATCGCCACCGGGGCCGAAGCGCCCAGGCCGAAGAAGTGGATCTGCCGTGCCTGGATCAACAGGTCCACGGCCTTGCTGATCAGGTTCGGGTCGAGTGCCTGGCAGGCACTGTCCAGCGATGCAATGGCGCTGCCAAAGATCTTCTGGGTGTAGGCCTCAGGGTTATCATCGGCCTCCACCGCACGGCTGACGTAAGCGGCACCACTGGCCAGGCTTTGCGCCAGCTGTAATTTCAGTTCAGGGTAGCCGCTCACGCCGAACGAACGGCAGAAACGGTTGACCGTCGGTTCACTGACCGAAGCGGCCTGGGCGAGGGCAGCGATCGAGAAGCGGGTGGCCTGCTGTGGGTTGAGCAGGATGACTTCGGCGACTTTGCGCTCGGCCTTGTTCAATTCTTCGAGGCGGTTCTGGATCTGTTCCAGAAGATTTCGCACGCGGTCCATTCAGTCTTTCCTTCGGGCGACGATGCAAATTAGGGTGGCAACCAATCGATGAGTGGTCTTTTGCGGTGGCCTATCCTACTGAGGGTAGCTGAACACCACCACTCGGAATGCGTATTTCGGGAAAATGTTGTGGTTATTACTACATTTTTCCTTGAGTGATGCCTTGAAAAAAGGTATTTGTAGCTTAACTTGATAAAAGAACAAACATCATGCCTTCGATAACCGTAGAACCCTGCACCTTTGCCCTGTTTGGCGCCTTGGGTGATCTGGCGCTGCGCAAGTTATTTCCTGCCCTCTATCAACTCGATGGCGCCGCGCTCCTGCACGACGATACGCGCATCCTGGCCCTGGCTCGTGAAGCCGGTTCCGAGCAACAGCACCTGGCGCACATTGAAAAAGAATTGCGTAAATACGTCGGCAAGGAACTGGACGAAGCCATCGCCCAGCGTTTCCTGGCGCGCCTGACCTATGTTCACGTCGACTTCATGAAAGCCGATGACTACGTGGCCCTGGCGGAAATCGCCGGCACCGAACAACGCTTGATCGCCTACTTTGCCACCCCGGCGGCGGTGTACGGCGCGATTTGCGAGAACCTGTCCAAGGTCGGCCTGGCGGAAAACACCCGCGTGGTGCTGGAAAAGCCCATCGGTTCGGACCTGGAATCCTCGCGCAAGGTCAACGACGCCGTGGCGCAGTTCTTTCCGGAGAACCGCACCTACCGCATCGACCACTACCTAGGCAAAGAGACCGTCCAGAACCTGATCGCCCTGCGTTTCGCCAACAGCCTGTTCGAAACCCAGTGGAACCAGAATTACATCTCCCACGTGGAAATCACCGTGGCCGAGCAGGTCGGTATCGAAGGCCGTTGGGGCTACTTCGACAAGGCCGGCCAACTGCGCGACATGATCCAGAACCACTTGCTGCAGTTGCTATGCCTGATCGCCATGGACCCGCCGGCCGACCTGTCCGCCGACAGCATTCGCGACGAGAAGGTCAAGGTGCTCAAGGCCCTGGCGCCGATCAGCCCGGACGGTCTGACCACCCAGGTGGTGCGCGGCCAATACATCGCTGGCTACAGCGCCGGCAAGCCGGTGCCGGGGTACCTGGAGGAAGAGAATTCCAACACCCAGAGCGACACTGAGACCTTCGTCGCTCTGCGTGCCGATATTCGCAACTGGCGTTGGGCCGGAGTGCCGTTCTACCTGCGCACCGGCAAGCGCATGCCGCAGAAGCTGTCGCAGATCGTCATTCACTTCAAGGAACCGTCCCACTACATCTTCGCTCCCGAGCAGCGCCTGCAGATCAGCAACAAACTGATCATCCGCCTGCAGCCGGACGAAGGTATTTCCTTGCGCGTGATGACCAAGGAGCAGGGCCTGGACAAGGGCATGCAACTGCGCAGCGGCCCACTGCAACTGAATTTTTCCGACACCTACCGCAGCGCCCGGATCCCGGATGCCTACGAGCGGTTGTTGTTGGAAGTGATGCGCGGCAATCAGAACCTGTTTGTTCGCAAAGATGAAATCGAAGCCGCGTGGAAGTGGTGTGACCAGTTGATCGCCGGGTGGAAGAAATCCGGTGATGCGCCCAAGCCGTACGCGGCGGGGTCCTGGGGGCCGATGAGCTCCATTGCACTGATCACGCGGGATGGGAGGTCGTGGTATGGCGATATCTGATTTGAAACTGCCCCAGGGCGTAACCCCCCACGAGTACCGCACCCCGGTGCTGTTGGCGGAAGGGCTGGCTAATGACGTGGCCGAGCAATTGCGCACGGCCATCAGTGCCCGTGGCGAAGCGACCCTGGTAGTGTCCGGTGGCCGCAGCCCCGTGGCGTTTTTCCAGCACCTGGCCAAGCAGGCGCTGGACTGGTCCAAGGTCACCATTACCCTGGCCGACGAGCGGTGGGTGCCGGTGGAACACGCCGACAGCAATGCAGGTTTGCTCAAGCAGCACCTGCTGCAAGGCCCGGCGGCCAAGGCCAAGTTCCTGAGCCTGTACAGCGCTGCCGCCAACCTCGAAGACGCTGCCGAGCAGGCCGATCGCCTGCTGGCCGAATTGCCAGCCATTGATGTGCTGGTCCTGGGCATGGGCGATGACGGCCACACCGCATCGCTGTTTCCCAACAGCCCGAACCTGAGCCAGGCCCTGCAGGCCGACGGTACCCGCCGTTGCTGGCCGATGCTGGCGCCGACCGTGCCGCACCAGCGCCTGACCATGAGTCGCGCGTTGCTGGCCACGGCGAACTACACCGTGCTGTCGATTTCCGGCAGTTCGAAATTGACCACCTTGAGCGCCGCGCTGGCCAGTGACGACGTTGCTGCCATGCCGATTCGCGCGTTTTTGCAACCTACATTAGAGATTTACTGGTGCCCATGAGCCAAGGATCAGCCGCTATGAAAAGCCCTCAACCGACCGTGTCCATGGCGGATAAAGTTGCCTTGATCGACAGCCTCTGCGCCAAGGCGCGGATCCTGCCGGTGATCACCATCGCCCGCGAACAGGACATCCTGCCGCTGGCCGATGCCCTGGCAGCCGGTGGTTTGACCGCATTGGAAGTGACCCTGCGTTCCGAGTTCGGCCTCAAGGCCATTCAGGTCCTGCGCGAGCAACGCCCTGAACTGTGCACCGGTGCCGGCACCGTGCTCGACCGCCACATGCTTGAAGCTGCCGAAGTGGCCGGTTCGCAGTTCATCGTCACCCCAGGCATCACCCGCGACCTGCTGGAGGCCTCGGTGCACAGCCCGATCCCGCTGCTGCCCGGCATCAGCAATGCCTCGGGCATCATGGAAGGCTATGGCCTGGGCTATCGTCGCTTCAAGCTGTTCCCGGCCGAAGTCAGCGGTGGTGTGGCTGCAATCAAGGCCCTGGGCGGCCCGTTCGGCGAAGTGAAGTTCTGCCCGACCGGCGGCGTCGGCCCGGCCAACATCAAAAACTACATGGCGTTGAAAAACGTGATGTGCGTGGGCGGTAGCTGGATGCTTGACCCTGAGTGGGTCAAGAATGGCGACTGGGCACGCATCCAGGAAGTCACCGCTGAGGCTCTGGCGCTGCTGGATTGATCTGATTTACCGAATCGTTGTTGCTGTGCTTAACGGCATTTTTGCGGTGCACTTGGTCGGTGTACCGCTTTTTTTTGCCCGCTGAAAAGTGCACCACAACCGGAAGGAGCCCGGCTTGCCGGCGATGGCGCCATCGAGGTAGGTGCAAGTCTTGCGGGCCTCATCGCCGGCAAGCCGGGCTCCTACAAGGTATGGGTGTTCAGTTCGGTAATGGCTTTAACCAAGGCATTGATATCCGTTGCTGACGTCACCAACCCCGGCGTTACCCGGATACAGGTACCAAACGACGCACCTACGCGCGTCGTGGTGAACAGGTTGTAGTCCTTGAGCAAACGCTCCGTCATCACCTGCTGATCCCGTCCTATAAACTTGAACGCCGTAATTCCGCAATAAAGGCGCGGATCGTCCGGCGTCAGCACTTCGATCCCAGGCAGTACCCGCACCTGGCTTGCCCATAAGTCCCGCAAGTAGTTCACCCGCGCACCCTTGGCCGCCGCGCCGCCCAGTTGTCGGTGCTCTTCCAAGACCAGTGGCAAGGTCATCAGCGCCGGGAAATTCGGCGTGCTGTAGGGCGTACGTGCGCGAACGTCGGTGGCGGGGTAGTGGAACTCGCCCATGTCCGGATCAATGTCTGCCAGACGCTCTGGGGCGATGTACAGAAAGCCCAACGTCAGCGGGGCGCCAATCCATTTGTGCAGGTTGAAACCGGCAAACTGGATCCCCAATTCGGCCAGGTTGAATTCGATCTGGCCCAGGGCATGGGCGCCGTCGAGGATCACGTCGATGTGATGCTCGCGCGCAGCCTGGGCAATCGCGGCCACCGGCATGACAAGGCCGGTGCGGTGGGTCACGTGGGTCAGTGCCATCAGTTTCAAGCGCGGGTACTGCACGAATGCATTGCGATACGTCTGCACCAAGCTGTCGAAACTCGCCGGGTGCGTGTGGGACAGTTCGATGACTTCCACGCCGCGATAGCCCGCCAGCCAGCGCATGGCGCCTTTCACGGTGTCGTACTCCAGGTCGCTGATCAGCACCTGATCGCCCGGTTGCAGGCGGTTGTAGTTGCGGATCAGCGATTGCAGGGCTTCGGTGGCATTGCGGGTGAAGGCCACTGCGGCGGGGTCGGCGTCGATCAGCCCGGCCAGTTGGCAGCGGATCGCGTCATTTTCGCCACGCTCGAATTGCTGGCGCACATGCAACGAGTTGCTACGGTTGATAAACGCAACGTGTTCCAGGTACTGCGCCTGTACTGCTTGGCTCATGCGGCCGAAGTAACCGTTTTCCAGGTTGATCGGGCCGGGCTCCAGCGCGTAACGCTGGGCGATGGTGTACCAGTGAAGCTCGTTGTCTGCATTCCGTGGCATGGGCTGGGCTCTTAATGACGAGGGGCGGGTTTGCCGTGTTTTGCGCGCAGCGGTTCTAACAATTCAGCCAAGCCGTTGCTGTCGATTTCCTGCATCAGGGCCAGCAGACCACCCAGCTCGCCATGGGGGAAACCTTCGCGGGCAAACCAGTTCAGGTAGGGGCCGGGCAGGTCGGCGATGATCCTTCCCTTGTATTTGCCGAAGGGCATTTCGCGGGTGATCAGCAGTTCGAGTTTTTCAGGATTCATGAAGGCTCAGGTGTTTGTATCGAGAGCTTGGAAAATACAGGCATTCTGCATGAAGGCCAAATGACAGATCATGCAAATAACGTACATACAGATGGTTCAATTTATCGTAAGTTATTGAAATATAAGATTAATTTAATTTTTGAAAACCTGGCACGGGCGCTGCAACCACTAAGACAACCTTCTAACCCGTACAAGGAATTGAAAAATGACTGACATCAATAAAGAATCGATCTCCGTACTGAACGACCTGATCGAGACCAGCATCGACGGCCAAAAGGGTTTCAAGGAGTGCGCTGAAGACATCAAGCACCCAGAACTCAAAGCCCTGTTTGCCAAGCGTTCCGCTGACTGCGCCACCGCCGCCGCTGAACTGAAAACCGCCGTACGTGCCTTGGGCGGTGATCCGGAAGATTCCGGCAGCGTTGCCGGTGCCCTGCACCGTGGGTGGGTCGACGTGAAGTCTATGGTCACTGGCAAAGATGAAGAAGCAGTACTGAACGAAGCCGAGCGCGGTGAAGACCACGCGTTGAAGGCTTACCGTGAAGCGATCGAAAAGATCAACAAGCACAACCTGTTGGGCATTCGTGACCTGGTTGAGCGTCAGTATCACGGCGTACAACGCAACCACGACCAGGTGAAAGCCCTGCGTAACCAGGCTCGCGCTCAGTCTTGAGGCGTAGCTGAATAAGAAAAGCCCCGCTGATGCGGGGCTTTTTTATGCGCAAGGATTAGCCAATGCTGATCGGCGGCAATTCGGTCAAGGTCACGACTTGCTGCTTACGCGGCGCGAGGATCTCCGCCTCACCGTCCACCACCAACTCATCACGCTGGTTGAACACACGGGTGGCGATGCGCACGCGGAATTTCGGCAGCTTTTCGAGGATTTCCAGGCGCACTGTCAAGGTGTCGCCGATCTTTACCGGCTTCTGGAAGCTCATCTGCTGGCCGATGTAGATGGTGCCCGGCCCAGGCAACTCGCAGGCAACGGCCGCGCTGATCAAGGCGCCGCTGAACATGCCATGGGCGATACGCTCCTTGAACATAGTCGCCTTGGCGTACTCGGCGTCCAGGTGCACCGGGTTGTGGTCACCGGACATCGCGGCGAACAGCTGGATATCGCGCTCTTCCACCAATTTGCTGTAGTTGGCGGTCTGGCCGACTTCGAGGGCTTCGTACGGGGTGTTGGTTACCTGGGTCATCTAAAGGTGCATCCTGTGGCTAATCGGTAATTTAATTGACTGATTTTAAACAAAAAATTATTCGCAGCGAGTCGGCCTGCGTAATGTCAGCGCCTGGTCGAGCCACGCCAGCACATCCGCTGTGACAGCATCGCGGTTGGTTTCGTTGAACACTTCATGACGCGCCTGCGGGTAGACAGCCAGTTGCAGGTGCTGGCAGCCGGCGTCGCGCAACGCCTCGGCCAGACTGTTGAGACGCTTGCCCTCACTCACCGGATCACATTCGCCGCCCATCACCAGGATCGGCAGGCCCGGATCGATCTGAGCGAGATTGGACGCTTTGCTGATCTGCTGCAAGCCGCCTAGCAGGTCGATCCAGAGCTGGTTGGTACAGCGGAACCCGCACAGTGGGTCGTTGATGTACTTGTCCACCTCATCCGGGTCACGGCTGAGCCAATCGAAGGCGGTGCGATTGGGTTTGAACGCTTTATTGAACGAGCCAAACGACAGGAATTCGATCAGCGCACTACGCCCGCGCAACCCCTGGCGCAGGCGCTCGAACCGCGCGATCACCCGCGCGGCGCGGTACAGCGCCACCGGCTGGAAGTTCGAGCCACTGAGAATCGCCCCATCCAGGCTGGCGCTGTGGTGCAGGAGGTAGGCCTGGGCGATGTAACTGCCCATGCTGTGGCCCAGCAGAATGATCGGCAACCCCGGCTGCTGCTGGCCGATATGCTGGTTGAGGCTGGCCAGGTCGCCCACCACCTTGTTCCAGCCGTCCTTCTCGGCGTACAGGCCCAAGGTGCCTTCATCGGCGGTACGGCCGTGTCCGCGCTGGTCCAGCGCATACAGGCCGTAGCCGGCGCCGCACAGGGCCTCGGCTAGGCGTGCATAGCGTGCACTGTGTTCGGCCATGCCATGGGACAGCATCACCACGGCCTTGGCCGGGCCGTCGGGCATCCATTGATTGACGTACAGGCGGCTGCGGTCATTCGCGGCCAGCCAGAAGGTGCTGTGGTTCATGGCGCTTCCTTTGCTCAGGGTCGTTGCAGTGTATAGCTCATCTATTGAAGGGCAGCGTATCTGTCTATGCATCCTAGGCATCAGGGGCAAGATTCATACAATCAATGACACGATTTAGCGTATTTGCCTGTTTGGTCATAGCTGCTAACGTCCCCAAAGCTCCGCTTTTTATAGCGTTAGGAAAGCGGCCGGACACACTCAGGTAAGAGGACAAGAATAATGCAACCTGATTTCTGGAATGACAAACGCGCGGCGGGCGTTCCCAATGACATCGACCTGTCTGCCTACAAGTCGGTGATCGAGGTCTTCGAGCGCTCCTGCAAGGCTTTTGCCGACCGTCCGGCATTCAGCAACATGGGCATCACCCTGACTTACGCCGAGCTTGAGCGCCAGAGTGCGGCGTTCGCCGGCTATCTGCAACAGCACACCGACCTCAAGCCGGGCGACCGCATTGCGGTGCAGATGCCCAACGTGCTGCATTACCCGATTGCCGTGTTCGGCGCCTTGCGCGCCGGGCTGATCGTGGTCAACACCAACCCGCTGTATACCCCGCGCGAGATGCGTCACCAGTTCAAGGACGCCGGCTTACGTGCGCTGGTCTACCTCAACCTGTTCGGCTCGCGGGTGCAGGAGGTGTGCAGCGACACCGAGATCGACTACCTGATCGAAGCCAAGATGGGCGACTTCATGCCCGCCGCCAAAGGCTGGCTGGTCAACACCCTGGTCGACAAGGTCAAAAAGATGGTCCCGGCCTACAGCCTGCCGCGCGCGGTGTCGTTCAAGCGCGCACTGCGCATGGGCGCGGGCCTGGGCGTGACGCGCCACCCGGTGACCCTGGACGATATCGCCGTGCTGCAATACACCGGCGGCACCACTGGCCTGGCCAAGGGCGCAATGCTCACCCACGGCAACCTGGTGGCAAACATGCAACAGGTGCGCGCCTGTATGTCCCAGACCGGTGAGGACGGCCACCCGTTGATCAAGGAAGGGCAGGAGGTGATGATCGCGCCGCTGCCGCTTTATCACATCTATGCCTTCACGGCGAATTGCATGTGCATGATGGTCTCGGGCAACCACAACGTGCTGATCACCAACCCGCGGGACATCGGCGGCTTTATCAAGGAGCTGAAAAAGTGGCGCTTCACCGGGCTGCTGGGGCTCAACACGCTGTTCGTGGCGTTGATGGACCATCCTGACTTCAAGTCCCTCGACTTCTCCCACCTCAAGCTCACCAACTCCGGTGGCACTGCACTGATCAAGGCCACTGCCGAGCGCTGGCAGCAGATCACCGGTTGCGCCATCGGCGAAGGCTACGGCCTCACGGAAACCTCTCCGGTGGCCAGCACCAACCCCTACGGCAATAAATCCCGCCTGGGCACCGTGGGCATCCCGGTGCCGGCCACGGCGATGAAAGTGATCGATGATCAGGGCGTCGAGTTGCCCTTGGGCGAGCGTGGCGAGCTGTGCATCAAGGGCCCACAGGTGATGAAGGGCTACTGGCAGCAACCGGCTGCTACCGCTGAAGCGCTGGACGCCGAAGGCTGGCTCAAGACCGGTGACATCGCGGTGATCGACGAAGATGGCTTTGTGCGCATCGTCGACCGCAAGAAAGACCTGATCATCGTCTCGGGTTTCAACGTGTACCCCAACGAAATCGAAGACGTGGTAATGGCTCACCCGGCCGTGGCCAACTGCGCGGTGATTGGCGTGCCGGACGAGCGCACGGGGGAGGCGGTGAAGCTGTTTGTGGTGGCACGTGCCGAAGGGGTGAGCCTTGAGGAGCTGAAGGCTTACTGCAAGACCAATTTCACCGGGTACAAGGTGCCCAAGCACATTGTGTTGCGGGAGTCGTTGCCGATGACGCCCGTGGGCAAGATTTTGCGGCGTGAGCTTCGCGACATCGCCTGACCTCGAATTGAAATGCAATCAAAAATGTGGGAGCGGGCTTGCTCGCACCGCCGCTCCCACATTTGTCTTGTGTTGGCCTGAAGAACCCATTCCAGAGCCTTTTCCGGCGACATTTCAGCAATGTCTAAACCGTGACCAAATATTGTAGGACAGTCGCGTTTATGACCGCAGGGCCCATCTTTGGCTCTAGGCGACCTTTGGCAAAGCTGCTACTCTCGGCGCGCTTTGTGACGTCTCGGCCTGCTTGAAAGCGCCAGATTCACCTAAAAAAACATACACCAATAATAATCGCATCAAATGCGATGATGAATTCGCGTCGCTGACGTCGCTGAGGAGTGGGCTTCCATGAACGAAGACTTTTGGAAGGATAAGTACCCCGCCGGGATTGCTGCAGAAATCAATCCAGACGAGTATCCGAATATTCAGGCGGTACTGAAGCAGTCCTGCCAGCGCTTCGCCAACAAACCGGCTTTCAGCAACTTGGGCAAGACCATCACCTACGGTGAGTTGTACGAATTGTCCGGCGCCTTCGCCGCGTACCTGCAACAGCACACCGACTTGAAGCCCGGCGATCGCATCGCCGTGCAACTGCCCAACGTCCTCCAGTACCCGGTTGCCGTGTTCGGTGCCATCCGTGCCGGGCTGATCGTGGTCAACACCAACCCGCTGTACACCGCGCGGGAAATGGAACACCAATTCAACGACTCCGGTGCCAAGGCCCTCGTCTGCCTGGCCAACATGGCGCACCTGGCGGAAAAGGTCGTGCCCAAGACCGCCGTCAAGCATGTGATCGTCACCGAAGTCGCCGACCTGTTGCCGCCGCTCAAGCGCCTGCTGATCAACAGCGTCATCAAGTACGTGAAGAAAATGGTCCCGGCCTATCACTTGCCCAACGCGATCAAATTCAACGACGTGCTGGCCAAGGGGAACGGCCAACCGGTCAACGATGCCAGCCCGGCCAGTGGCGATGTGGCGGTGCTGCAATACACCGGCGGCACCACCGGCGTGGCCAAGGGCGCGATGCTCACCCACCGCAACCTGGTCGCCAACATGTTGCAGTGCAAGGCGCTGATGGGCTCCAACCTCAATGAAGGTTGCGAGATCCTGATCACCCCGCTGCCGCTGTACCACATTTATGCGTTCACCTTTCATTGCATGGCGATGATGCTGATCGGCAACCACAACATCCTGATCAGCAACCCGCGCGACCTGCCGGCGATGGTCAAGGAACTGTCGAAGTGGAAGTTCAGTGGATTTGTCGGCTTGAACACGCTGTTCGTGGCGCTGTGCAACAACGAGGCATTCCGCAAGCTGGATTTCTCCGCGCTGAAGGTCACCCTGTCCGGCGGCATGGCCTTGCAATTGGCCGCCGCTGAGCGCTGGAAGGCCGTGACCGGGTGTGGCATCTGCGAAGGCTACGGCATGACCGAAACCAGCCCGGTGGCCACCGTGAACCCGATCCAGCACATCCAGATCGGCACCATCGGCATTCCGGTGCCGTCCACCGTGTGCAAAGTCATCGCTGACGACGGCACTGAACTTGCCCTGGGTGAAACCGGCGAGCTGTGCGTCAAGGGCCCGCAAGTGATGAAGGGCTACTGGCAGCGCCAGGATGCTACCGACGAGATGCTCGACAGCGAAGGCTGGCTCAAGACCGGTGACATCGCGATCATCCAGCCCGACGGCTACATGCGCATTGTCGACCGTAAGAAGGACATGATCCTGGTTTCGGGTTTCAACGTGTACCCCAACGAGTTGGAAGACGTGCTGGCAGGCCTGCCGGGCGTGCTGCAGTGCGCCGCCATCGGTGTGCCGGACGAGAAGTCCGGGGAACACATCAAGCTGTTTATCGTGGTCAAGCCGGGCGCTACCCTGACCAAGGACCAGGTGATGGAGCATATGCGCGCCAACGTCACCGCCTACAAAGTGCCCAAGGCTGTGGAGTTCCGCGATGCATTGCCGACCACCAACGTGGGCAAGATCCTGCGCCGTGAGTTGCGTGATGAAGAGTTGAAGAAGCTCGGTCTTAAAAAGTAACCCCATAAAAAACCCCGCCGAAGCGGGGTTTTTTATTGAGGGGGGGTTACAGCGCGAACTGCGCGAATCCCACGCCAGCACCCGCCGGACGCACATCCTTCAAGAACGAATCCTTGTCCGCACTCAGCTCCAGCGTAATCTCCGGCTTGCGCTTGCCGGCGTTGCGTACCACCAAGCCTTCGATGTGCTCACGCAAAAACGCCGTCGGCACCTTCAGGTGCAGCAACTGGTCAGTCTCGGCGTTGTGCATCAACAGGTGGATCCACTCGTACTGGCCCACGGCAATCCGGCCCACTGGCAGGTCGAACCACCAGATGTTGCGTTTGCGGTCCAGGTCGGTGAAGTGGCAGTTGTTGACGCCGAGTACGGCACCGCCCAGTTCGGTGTTTCGGCGGGCGATGGCCTGTGCTTTATTGAGTTTCATAACCTTCCTACGGGATCTGTTATTCAGCGTGTGAGCCTGAATGTGCCGGGCATTCTCAGGGGTTGGCGGCAAAACATAAAGCCAAACCTGCGGCCGGCGATGAAATGCGTGGGTAAAAATAATTGAAACTCTGCTGAACGGCCTCGGGTCAATCTTTAGGTAATGACCCAAAACCCTTGATTGTTCTTTCGGAGAAATACCATGAGCAGTACATCTGACAAGGTTAAAGGCGTGGCAAACGAGGCGGTCGGCAATATCAAGCAAGGTGTCGGTAAAGTCACCGGCAACGACAAACTGCGCGCTGAAGGTGTGGTCCAGGAAAAGAAAGGCGAAGTGCAAAAAGCGGTAGGCGACACCAAGGACGCGGTCAAAAAAGCGACCAAATAACACTGAATCGCTGGCTGGTTACACGCAGCCCGACGGCCATCCACGGATGGCCGTTTTTGTGTCACCTGATGCGGTTAAAGTTTCGAAATTGTTTCAAGGTCGCCAAATAGGCTACCTTGATGTAGAAAACGGCCCCTGAGTCGCCCACGAACTCAACCTTTTTGCGGCGAAAGGAGACGCTATGATTTTTCCGGTTCTCGATGGTCTCAAGCTGCACAAAGTGCTGCTGCGCACCGTCAAGGAATTCGTCGATGACGAAATGCCCACGTACGCCTCGGCACTGGCCTACCAGATGCTGTTCTCGCTGTTTCCCTTCCTGCTGTTCCTGATTGCCCTGATCGGCTTTCTGCACCTGCCCGACTTTTTCACCTGGCTGCGCCTGCAGTCGGAACTGGTGTTGCCGCCGCAGGCGCTGGAGCAGGTCAACCCGGTGATCGACCAGTTGCAGCAATCCAAGGGTGGCCTGCTGTCGGTGGGTATCGTGATCGCGCTGTGGACAGCCTCGGCCGGTGTGCGCCTGATGATGAGCGCGATGAACGCCGCTTATGACGTGGTTGAAGGCCGACCGATCTGGAAGCGCTTCCCGCTGTCGATTTTCTACACCGTTGGCATCGCCGGCATGCTGCTGGCCGCCGCCGCACTGATGGTGCTGGGCCCGCAAGTGATGGAGTGGCTGGCCGGGCAGATCGGCATGCAGGAGTTCGTGGTCACCCTGTGGACCATCCTGCGCTGGCCGTTGATCGTGATTTTGCTGATGTTCGCCGTGGCCCTCATGTACTACGTGATGCCCGATGTCGAACAGAAATTCCGCTTCATCACCCCAGGCTCGGTGTTGGCGGTGGTGGTGTGGATCGTTGCCTCCCTGGGCTTTGGCTACTACGTCAAAACCTTTGCCGACTACAACGCCATGTATGGCAGTATCGGCGCAATCATCGTGTTGCTCCTGTACTTCTACATTTCCGCCGCCGTGCTGTTGCTGGGCGCGGAGATGAATGCGGTGATCGAGCACATGTCCGCCGAAGGCAAGGATCCGGGTGAAAAAGAGTTCGATGAGCCCGGCCACACCGATGAAAAACAACACGTCTCAGGCCTCGGCCGGGACCACTCCAAGCCCACTGCCGATGAAGTCTGATCGATGATCCGTGAAATCCTGAAAATGGGCGACGAGCGCCTGCTGCGTATCGCGCCCCCGGTTCCGCCGGAAATGTTCGACAGCCCCGAGCTGTGGCAATTGATCGATGACATGTTCCAGACCATGGAACACGTGGGCGGAGTCGGCCTGGCCGCTCCGCAGATCGGTGTCGACCTGCAATTGGTGATCTTCGGTTTCGAGGCCAGCGAACGCTACCCGGACGCGCCGCCGGTGCCGCAGACGATCCTGATCAACCCGCTGATCACGCCGTTGAGTCCGGTGCTGGAGGAAGGCTATGAAGGTTGCCTGTCCGTGCCGGGTTTGCGGGGTGCGGTGGATCGCTATCAGCAGATTCGCTACGAAGGCTTTGATCCCAAGGGTGAACCCATCGTGCGCTTTGCCGATGGTTTCCATGCGCGGGTGGTGCAGCATGAATGCGATCACCTGATCGGCCGGTTGTACCCGTCGCGGATCACCGACTTCAGCAAGTTCGGCTTTATCGAGGTGATGTTCCCGGACTTGGATCCCACGGCCGACGATTGATCCTGCATCTGAATGTGAGGCTGCTTGTTGTGGTGAGCGGGCTTGTTATGGTGAGCGGGCTTGCCCCGCGCTGGGCTGCGAAGCGGCCCTATCCAAGCCACCGCGGCGCGTCAGGCGCACTGCGGTGAAAGGTTTGGGTCTGCTTCGCAGCCCAGCGCGGGACAAGCCCGCTCACCACAGAAAAGCGATACTTCAATAATTGTTATCGGGTCGGTTTAATGAACCGCAACGTCATCCGATCCGACTCCCCGATCGCCACATACTTCGCCTTGTCCTGCTCGCCCAATCTCAGCGTCGGCGGCAACGTCCACACGCCAGCCGGGTAGTCCTTGGTGTCCTTCGGGTTGGCATTCACCTCACTCTGGCCCGCCAGCTTGAACCCGGCATCGGACGCCAGCTTCACCACCTGCGCGGTGGTCAGGTAACCGCTGTCCTTGATCGTTTCCAGATCCGCGCCATCCTTGGCCCGGTGATCTTCCACGCCCAGCACGCCGCCCGGTTTCAGTACCTTGTAGAACGCGCTGAACGTGGCCGGCGCAGTACCTGCCTCGACCCAGTTATGCACATTGCGGAACGTCAGCACTGCATCTGCCGACGCGGGTTTGCCGAACACCGGGGCCTTGGGATCGAACTCGACGACTTCAGCCTTACCGTACCGAGCCGGATCAGCCACGAATTTCTTTCTCAGGTTCTCTTCGGACGTGCGCGCGTAGGCGCTGCTGCTCGCCGCCTGCACTGCGGCGATGTAGTGCCCATGATCCTTGAGCAGCGGCGCCAGCACTTCGCTGTACCAGCCGCCACCGGGGGTGATCTCGATCACCGTCTGCTTGGCGCCCAGGCCAAAGAATTCCAGCGTCTGTTGCGGGTGGCGATAACCGTCGCGGGCGCTGTTGGCAGGGTCGCGCCAACTACCGGCGAGTACGCTCTGGTACTGCTCGGCGGTGATGGCTGCGTCGGCTGCCTGGCTCAAGACCGGGACGAGCAGGGCGGTGAGGGAGAGAGCTGCAAGCGTCGTTTTCATGATCATCCTGTAAAGGGCCACTGTGCCGCCGAGGCTAGCATGGGCCCTGCAGGCGCTGATCACACATTATCTGCGGTCAACCTCACCAAACGATCTAAGCCCATCGCGATCATGGGTTTGTTGCGCTTGTAGCGTACCAAGCGTTCGCTGAGGGATTGCGGCAGCACGGTGTCCTGAGTGAAGCCCATGCGTTGATACAACCCTTCCAGGTCTGGGTGACACAACAACCACAGGGTGCCGTCGACATCGGCAACCGCTGCCTCGATCACCCGCGCCGCCAGCCCTTGGCCGCGATAGGCAGGGTCAACGAACACCCCGGTCAACCATTGCCCACCTACCACGGGCGTCAGGCACAACCCGGCGACAATCTCACCGTCCCGCGCCACCCACAAACGCCCACCCTTGAGCGCCTTCATCGACGAATTGTGGTTGCGGTAAAACTTGTTCAGCAGCGGCCACAGCGGCTCTGCCAGCGGTTCGATGTTCAATTCGGGCATGGTGTTCAGGCAGCGTTATCCAGGGCCGGGGATTATAAGCGCCTTCTGCCGGGCAATAGGTGGTATACCCAGTGCTACATCCCCTGTCAGTGGAGCATGCATCATGGCCAAAGGTATGGATTCAAAGAAAGCCGCGAAGAAAAAACCGGCAAAGACCGCGGATGAAAAACGCGCCGACAAGAAAGCCAAGAAAACCGAGACAGGCCTGTTCGGTCACTGAGTTACAAGCTTAGAACCAAACGATCTGCAAGATTTTCGCGCCTCGTTGCACAGAGCAGGAAACACCTGCTCTGAGCTGCCGATGGCCAACTACCTTGATCCGACCCAACGCCGGGAAATCGAAGCCCTGGCCACCACCTTTACCGCAAGAACCGAATGGCCAACCTGGCTGCTGCTGATCGGCGTGTACGCCGGTTGGTTCGCCGTGATCCTGGGTAGCCATTGGCTGGGCTTGGGGTTGAGCCTCTTGCTGCTGATTCCTATCGTGACGCTGTGGCTGTCGGTGCAACACGAATTGCTCCACGGCCATCCCACCCGTTCGCTGCGGCTCAATAAGCTGCTTGGCTATGCGCCCTTTGCCGTGTGGTATCCCTACACGCTGTACCGCGACAGCCACCTGTTGCACCACAACGACGAAGACCTGACCCTGCCGGGCATCGACCCGGAAAGCCGCTACCTCAACCAGCAGCAATGGGACACCAGCTCGCTGTTCGAGCGTGGCGTGCATTGGCTGACCAAGACGGTGCTCGGCCGCTTCCTGCTGGCGGCGCCCTTGGCGATTGGCCGTCTGTCCCGTCACGAATACCGGCGGCTGCCCCAGGTGTGGCCGATGTGGCTGGCCCACAGCGCCGTTACCGTATTGATGCTGGGTTTCATCGCCCACTACAGTGCGCTGTCGGTGTGGCATTACCTGCTGCTGGTCAGCGTGCCGGCCTTGTCCCTGGCCTCGATCCGTTCCTACTATGAACACCGCCCGCACCTGCAGCCGGAGCAACGCACGGTGCTCAACGAAGCGTCCTGGCCGTGGACCTGGCTGTTCCTCAACAACAACCTGCACTTGGTGCACCACGACCTGCCGAAACTGCCCTGGTACTTGCTGCCCACGGTCTACCGCGCCCGGCGTGAGCAATGGGTGGCGCGCAGCGGCGGCTTCCTGGTGCAGGGCTATGGCCAGTTGATCAGCCGTCACGGCGTCAAGGCCATCGACAGCCCCCGTCACCCTTTTGCGTGAGAGATGACCATGAGTGACCACTATGCTGAGCTGTTGATGTATGTCGCGCCCGCACCGATCGAACAGGCCAACCAGCAGTGGATTGCGCGCATCCTCGACCACCTGGGCATGGGGCGACTCGACGCCGCGCATCTCGACCTGCACAGTCTGTGGCTCGCGCCTGAATTACTCCTGACCCAGACTTGCGGTTATCCATTGATGACCCAGCTGCGCGGGCAAGTCCGTGTCATTGGCCGCCCGCGCTGCGAGCTGCCCCACAGCAGTCAAGGCGAGCACTGCAGCCTATTGCTGACCCGCGATGACAACGCTCGCTTTACCCTGTCGGACTTCTACAACAGCCGTGGCGTTATCAACGGTCACGACTCCAACAGCGGCATGAACCTGCTGCGCGAACGCCTGGCACCCTTGCAACGCGACGGGCGTTTCTTCGCCAGCGTCGCCATCAGCGGCGCTCACCGCGAGAGCCTGCGCTGGCTGCGCGAAGACCGCGCCGACCTCGCCGCCATCGACAGCGTCACCTACGACTACCTGGCTCGTTTCGCGCCGCAGGAAGTGGCGGGGCTGCGCATCGTCAGCCGTAGCGCACCGAGCCCGACCTTGCCCTATATCGGCCCATTGGGCTTGAGCGATGAACAGGTCATTCAACTCCGCCAGGCCATGAATCAGGCGTTGCAGGACTTGCCGCAAGTCGCCGAGACGCTGGGCCTGCAGGCCGTGCTACCCGCCAGCGAAGACGACTACGAAGTGCTCCTGGACTACCAACGACAGGCCATCAACGCCGGCTTCCCGATACTTCAATAAGGTTATATAAAAATACCTTTTAAATATTATTAAAGAATAAGCAGCCTTGCTAGGATCGCTCCACCGGAACACCGGACATAACGCGCAACCTACTCAGATGGAGCCACTATGTCCGGCGCCGACACTTCTCACAGCGATTACGTGGGCGGATTGTTCCGCAGTCATTACGACTGGCTGTGCAGCCGTTTGCACCGCCACCTCGATTCCCGTGCCCACGCCGAAGACATTGCAGCCGACACCTTCGTCCAGTTGCTGAGTGCGCCGGGTGTCGTGCCCATCCGCCAGCCGCGTGCGCTACTCACCACCATCGCCCAGCGGCTAATGTATCAACTGTGGCGCCGGCGTGATCTGGAGCGTGCCTACCTCGACGCGCTCGACAATGACGAAACGGCTACCGCACCGTCTCCCGAAGAGCTGGCACAAATGCTCGAAGCCCTGCACGCCATCGACCAGTTGCTCGACGGCTTGCCGGCCAAGGTCAAGGCGACCTTTTTGCTCTCGCAGCTCAATGGCCTGACCTACCCGGAAATCGCCAGCGAACTGGGGATTTCCCAGCGTTCAGTCAGCGACTATATGACCCGCGCCTTCAACCGCTGCCTGCGGCTGTGCCTGGAATGAGCGACGAGCTGATCGACAGCGCCACGCGCTGGTACGTGCTGCTGCGCTCCGGCCAAGCCACGGCGGGCGACTGGCAACGCTATGGACAATGGCGCGCTGCCGACCCGCGTCATGATGCCTTGTGCCGACAGTTGGAAAGCCGCCTGGGCATGTTCCAGGTTCCCCAGGCGCAAGGGGTGAGTGGCAAGGTGTTGCAGCAGGCGCTGGAGGCATCGTCCAGTCGACGTCATGTGTTGCAGGTCGCTCTGGCCGGCGCTGGTGTGGCAGTTGGCGCGGCCTTGCTGGCCAAGCCGCTCGGCGTGCCGTTGACTGAACTCACGGCGGATATCCGTACCGGCACCGGCGAGCGCCGTGCCGTCACGTTGGACGATGGCAGCGAATTGCTGCTCAACGCGCAAAGCGCGGCCGACATCCAGTTTGATCCGCAACGCCGCCTGGTACGTCTGCGCGAAGGCGAGTTGTTGGCCAAGGTCGCCAGTGATCGCATCCGACCGTTTTTGATCCAAACCGACCAGACCCGCCTGCGCGCCTATGGCAACCGGTTCCTGGTGCGTGAACGGGCAGGGCTGGGCCAGGTGGTCGCCCTCAACGGCGCGGTGGAAATCGACGGCCAGAACGGCGAACGCCTGCAACTCGCCGCTGGCCATGAAGTGCATTACGACCGTGCCGGATTCGGTCCGGTGCAGGCCAGTTCCTCCGGCGCCACGGCCTGGGTCGACGGCTTCCTGCAAGTGCGCGACCGCCCGCTGGCTGAAGTCATCGACGCACTGCGGCCCTATCACAATGGTGTGCTGCGCCTGGACCCTTCCGTGGCGGGCCTGCGCGTCAGCGGCTTGTACCGGCTGGACAACCCCCAGCAAATCCTTGACACCCTGGCGCGCACCTTGCCGATCCACATTACCCGCCGCACCGGTTTGTGGGTGACTGTCAGTGCGGTATAGCCGATTCACTCGGTCCCTGTGGGAGCTGGCTTGCCTGCGATGCGAGCGGCTCGGTCTGTCAGTCCAACCGAGTCGACGTCATCGCAGGCAAGCCAGCTCCCACATAAAGCGAGGAGGCTATGCCTATGTGGGTTCTAAGGACATAACCAAACGATCTGCAAGTTTTCCCCCCGCTGACCCACATCACTCCCGTAAGCGCTGCGGGGAGCAGCGTTCTCGTGTTTCCTTGGGGGGAGCCAAAGTGAATCAGTTCAACCGTGTGCCGCTTCGAACCTTTGCCCTGGTGCCGTTGGCCAGTCTGTTTTTCTCGTTTGCCGCCGGTGCCGAAGAAGCACGCCAGGTCTATCACATCGCCCCTGGCCCGCTGGATGAAGTGCTGCTCAACATCAGTCGGCAAAGTGGTCAGGTGATCTCGTTCACCCCGCAACTGGGTAACTATTCTTCGGCCAGCGTGGACGGTTCGCTGTCGGCGCAACAGGCGGTGGATGCCGCGCTCAAGGGCACCGGCCTGCAAGTCCAGGTCAGTCCGGACGGTGCGTTCATCATCAAGGAAGGCGCGAGCAAAAACGCGACCAGCAACGTCAAGGCACAAACCAGCGCAGCGCAAGCGCCGACCCTGGACCGCGTAGTCGCCATCGGCACCCGGCGCAGTGATGCCACGGCCCTTACCAGCGCCGCACCGGTGGACGTAATCAACGCCGAAGAACTCAAGCAAACCGGCGCCACCAGCCTCAACCAGGCGCTGTTCCAACTGCTGCCGTCGTTCAACTTTCCGCAGAACCAGAGCGCCACCCGTGGCCAGAACCCCAAGGGCGCGTCCCTGCGTGGCCTGGCGCCGGACCAGACGCTGGTGCTCATCAACGGCAAGCGCCGTCATGCCTCGGCGGTGGTGAACATCTCCGGCGGCGTGCCGTTCATTGGCGCACAGCCGGTGGACCTGGATATGATCCCCATCAGCAGCATCGATCATGTCGAAGTGCTGCGCGATGGCGCGTCGGCGCAATACGGCTCGGATGCGGTAGCCGGTGTGGTCAACATTGTGCTCAAGGAACGTGACAGCGGTGGCCAGGTCAACACCCAACTGGGTAAATACGCCCAGGGCGACGGCTTCAGCAAAACCACCGACGGCTGGTACGGCCTGGGTTTGCCGGGGGATGGCTTTCTCACCTTGAGCTTCAACACGCTCAACAACAAACCCACTGACATTGGCGACAAATACGTCGCCGACGGCCAACTGCAAGACCCGCGCTGGGGCGGTGCAGGGCGCGATAAATTCAACCTGGCAGCCAACGCCGAAATCGGCCTGAGCGACCAGTGGCGCCTCTACAGTTTCGCCACCTTCGGCCAGGACAAGTCGGTGAACAACACGCCACCGCTGCTGGCGAATAACCCGAACAACGTGCAGGGCATCTACCCCAACGGCACCATTCCCAAATATCGCTACCGCTATGAAGACGGTGCGCTCACCGTGGGCACCCGCTACGAAGACGACACCCTCGGGCGCTTCGACCTCAGTGCCACCTACGGTCGCGACAAGCACGATGAGTTGGCGTTCAACACCGTCAACCCGAGCTACGGCCTGAACAGCCCGACCAAATTCGACGTGGCCACCCTGATCAACGACCAGACCAACATCGGCCTGGATTACGCCAAGGATCTGGACGTCAACTGGTCAAGCCATCCGCTGACCGTCTCGGCGGGCATTGCCTATCGCCATGAGCAGTATCGTCTGGAGGAGGGCGACTACGAGTCCTACTCCTTTGGCGGCATCAACGGTGTGCAGGTCGGCGCGGTGCAAGCCTCCGGTCTCACGCCAGACGACGCCGGCACCTACAAGCGTGATGTCGGCGGCGTTTACTTTGGTCTTGAGCACCAGCTCACCGACAAATTCCAGGTCGGGCTGGCCGGGCGTACCGAGCACTATTCGGACTTTGGATCGGCCACCACCGGCAAGCTGTCGGCGCGGTATGACTTCACGCCGCAGGTGGGCTTGCGCGCCACGGTGAACAACTCCTTCCGTGCGCCGACCCTGGGGCAGATCGGCACGTCGTGGACCACCACCACCAACGTCGACATCAACGGCAACCCGGTGCTGACGCGCATGTTGCCCGCCGACAACCCGGCCGCCCGTGCGCTGGGTGCCGAGCCGCTCAAACCGGAAAAATCCACCAACTACTCCCTGGGCCTGGTGCTGCGCCCGATTGAAAACGCTTCGCTGACTATCGACGCCTACCAGATCTCGATCCGTGATCGCCTGCTCTACAGCGGCGGCATTTCCGGGCCGCGCGCCGAGCAGATCCTGCAGCAAGCCGGGTTTGGCCAGTACACCTGGGCGCAGTTCATGACCAACGCCGCCAACACCCGCACCCGAGGCGTCGACATCGTGGGCAAGTACAACCTGGACCTGGCGCAGTACGGCGCGTTGAGCCTGTCGGCCGGCTACACCAAGGCACGCACCACGATCGAGAAGGTCCACGAAAACCCCAACGGCTTCGACATCCTCACCCGCGAAGCCCGTGGCTTCCTGGAACACGGTTACCCCGAAGACAAGCTAGTGCTCGGCGCGACCCACCGCATCGGTGCGTGGACCATCGCCCTCAGCGAAACCCGCTACGGCGAATACCGTAAATACGCCGCCAGCGAAGCCAACGCCCAGTACGACCAGACATTCGGCGCGCAGTGGAACACCGACCTGGACGTGAACTACGCCTTCACTCAACAACTGCGTTTGTCAGTCGGCGCCAACAACCTGTTCGACAGCAAGCCCGACGACTTCAACACCCGCCTGCGCCAGACGCCGGGCCAGCAGTACAGCTACTTGTCGCCGTCGGCGCCGGAAGGGGCGTTTTACTACACGCGGCTCAGTTATGACTTTTAAGCAGGGGAAACCGAGTTGCGGCCATCGCCGGCAAGCCGGCTCCTACAGATCACCACGAGGTTCTGCATGAAAACACTTAAACACCTGCTCGGTGGCTCGCTGCTGGCACTGGCCGTCTTGGCGCAACCATCAACGGCCGCTGAAGCCGTCAAACCCATCCACTTCGGTGACATCACCTGGGAAAGCGGCAGCCTGATCACCGAGGTACTGCGCCTGATTGTCGAGAAAGGCTACGGCCTGCCGACCGACACTTTGCCCGGCAGCACCGTGAGCCTGGAAGCCGCCCTGGCCAAGGACGATATCCAGGTGATCGGTGAAGAGTGGGCCGGGCGCAGTCCGGCATGGGTCAAGGCGGAAAACGAAGGTAAAGTGTTTGGCCTGGGCGATACGGTCAAAGGCGCCACCGAAGGCTGGTGGGTGCCGGAGTTCGTGATCAAGGGCGATGCCGCGCGCGGTATCAAACCCCTGGCGCCGGACTTGAAGTCAGTGGCCGACCTGCCGCGCTACAAGGACGTGTTCCGCGACCCCGAAGACCCGAGCCGTGGACGCTTCCTCAACAGCCCAACGGGCTGGACGTCGGAGATCGTCAACAGCCAGAAGCTAAAGGCGTACAAACTCACCGACAGCTTCGTCAACTTCCGCACCGGCTCCGGCGCGGCGTTGGATGCCGAAGTGGCGTCGTCGATCCGTCGTGGCAAGCCGGTGCTGTTCTACTATTGGTCGCCGACGCCGCTGCTGGGTCGCTTCAAGCTGGTCAAGCTGGAAGAGCCGCCCTTCAACGCCGAAGCCTGGAAGACCCTCTCCGACGCGAAAAACCCCAACCCCATCGGCACCCGCTCGATGCCGGCGCGGCTGGCGATTGGTGTGTCGGCACCGTTCAAGGCGCAGTACCCGCAACTGGTCAGCGTGTTTGAAAAATTCGACCTGCCGATTGATCTGCTCAATGGCATCCTCGGCGAAATGAGCGAGAAACGTACACCGCCGCGCCAGGTCGCTGAAGCGTTCCTCAAGGACCACCCAGACGTCTGGCAGCAATGGGTGCCGATCGATGTGGCGACCAAGATCAAGGGAGCGCTCTGATGCTTAAAATCTTCGCTGCTGCGGTACTTTCGCTGGTCGTCGGTCTGGTGCTGGCGGCCGAACCTGCCACGTTACGCATCGGTTACCAGAAAAGTTCGGTGAGCATGGTATTGGCCCGTGAGCACAAACTCTTCGAGGAAGCGTTGCCCGGCACCCAGGTGCAGTGGATCGAATTCCTCGGCGGCCCGCCGCTGATCGAAGCGCTGAACGGCGGCAGCCTGGACATCGGCAATATCGGTGATATCCCGCCGATTTTCGCCCAGGCCGCTGGCATCGACTTGCAGTATTTCGCCGTAGAACCCAACGAGGGCAAGACCGAAGCGGTGTTGGTGCCAAAAGCCAGCAGCGTACAGAGCGTGGCCGAACTCAAGGGCAAGCGCGTGGCGCTGCTCAAGGGCTCCAGCGCCCACAACCTGTTCCTTAAAAGCCTGCTGCGCGCCGGTTTGCAATGGAAAGACGTGAATGTGGTGTACCTGTCGCCATCCGACGGGCGTGCCGCTTTTGAGCAAGGCAAAGTCGACGCGTGGGTGGTGTGGGACCCGTACTACTCCGCGGCCGTGGTCGACGGTTCCGCCCGCGTGTTGGGCGATGGCCAGGGCCTCAATCCGGCGGGCAGTTTCTTCGTGGTGAGCAGCCCGTTTGCCAAGCAATACCCGCAATCCATTGGCGCGATCATCCAGACACTGGCCAAGGCGCAGCGCCTGTCCCTCGACCAGCCCGAAGCCAGCATCGCGCTGATGGCCAAGACCCTGGGCCTGCAACCCGCGGTGGTCAAAAGCTACTTCGAACACCGTTCCTCCACGCCGATTCGTCCGCTGCAAGCCGCCGATATCGCCACCCAGCAACACACCGCCGACCTGTTCTTTGACAACGGCCTGATCCCGAAAAAGGTCGATGTACAGCAAGCTGTCTTCAAGGCGCCATGACCATGCAACCGATCTACATCGATTTTCTCAACGGCCTCGACATCGACGAACTGGGGCTTACCAATGACGAAATCCTCAGCGCCATCGAAGCGAGCCTGGCGATCCAGGGGCGTGGCGAGGCGGTGATCGAGCCGCGTACCCACCTGATTCCCGGCGGCGGGATCAACGGTCACTTCAACGTATTGCGTGGTGTGCTGGGCGGCGATATCGGCTATGCCGGTGTCAAAGTGGTGGGGGACTTTGTCGACAACTACCGCAAGGGTTTGCCCTCGGAATTGGCGATCCTCAACCTGCTCGACCCCGCCACCGGGATTCCCAAGGCCATCTTGGATGCCTCGGCGATCACCGACATGCGCACCGGTGCCATCACGGCCATCGGCGCCAAATACCTGGCCCGGCCCGACAGTAAAGTGCTGGCGCACATTGGTGCGCGTGGCACGGCGTATTGGAACGTGCGCTTGCTGGATCACCTGTTCGACTTCGACGAAATCCGTGTGCACTCACGCCGCAGCGAAAGCCGGGAAGCCTTCGCCGAGCGGCTGCGCAAGGACCTGGGCAAGTCGGTGATCGTCACCGACGATTGGGAGTCCACCGTGCGTGGCGCCGACATTGTGGTCGAGGCGTCGCGCCTTGATCAGCCCGAACCGTTGCTGCGCACCGACTGGATCAAACCCGGTGCTTTCGTGGTGCCCTACGGCACCATGAGCGCGGTGGAATTGTCCCTCACCGACATCATGAGCAAGCTGGTGGTCGATGATTGGGGCCAATGCAAAGGCGGGCTATTTGGCTCGCTGCGCGCCCATGTTGAGACTGGCAAACTCACTGCCGAGACCCTGCATGCCGAACTGGGCCAAATTGTTGCCGGCTTGAAAAGAGGCCGGGAAACCGCCGAGGAAACCATCCTGTTCTGGCACCGCGGCCTGAGCCTCAGTGATATCGCGTTGGGCCATGCGCTGCTGGAAAAAGCCGGGCGCCTGGGGATTGGCCAGCGGTTGCGCTGGGCATGATTCACTTCGATCCCGAAGGCTTGAGCCTCGCCGATTTGCTGGCGATTGCCCGCCAGGACGTACCCGCGGATTTCTCTGCGCAGGCCCGTCAGCGTATTGAAGAAGGCCATCAGTTGTTGGTGAAACTGGCGGCTGAAGGCACGCCAATTTATGGCGTAAATACCGGCCTCGGTGCAGCGGTGGATACGGCGGTAGCGCCCGTACAGGCGAGTATTGCGTTGGGTCGTGCGGTGGGGGTCGGGCGCCTTGCCAATCGCCAGGAGCTGCGCGCGATCACGGCTGCGCGGCTGGCCGGATTGGCTCAGGGGCGTTCGGGTATTTCTCCGGGGGCGGCGGATGCACTGCTAGCGTTGCTCAATTCCGGCGTCGAGCCCGATGTACCGTTGCTCGGCTCGTTGGGCGAGAGCGACCTGGCGCCACTGGCGCACCTGAGTCTCGCGTTGTCAGTGCCGCTGACCGGCAAAGATGGCTTGGCGCTGGTCTCTGCGAATGCGGCCAGTGTTGGGCTGGGCGCGTTGCTGGTGGCTGAGGCGCAGCGGGCCTTGGAGGTTTTGCTGGCGGCGCTGGCGTTATCGTGTGAAGGCTATCGGGCCAACCTCAGTCCGTTCCAGCCGTGGGCTTCGCGTCTGCGGCCGGCTCCGGGGCAAAGCGAGCAGTCGGCGGCGTTGTTGCAGTTGCTGGCGGGTGGTGAGTTGGCGGAAAGCCCACGGCGCTTGCAGGACCCGTTGAGCTTTCGCTGTGCCACGGTGGTCCAGGGTGCGGCGCAGCAGGCGCTGCACGCCCTGCATGAATTGGTTGAATTGGAACTGCGCAGCGGTGCGGATAACCCGGCGTTGATCAGCGAAGCGTCGCTTGTGCTGGCCACGGCGAATTTCGACAGCACCCACTTGGCGCTGGCCACTGAAGGGTTGGGCCTGGCGCTTACCCGTGTCGCCGCGTGCAGTGCTGAACGCATTGCCAAGCTGCTGTCGCCGGCTTCCAGCGATCTGCCGCGCTTCCTGATCACTCAACCCGGTCATGTCGGCATGGCCGCCTTGCAGCGCACCAGTTCGGCGTTGGTCGCGGAAATCGGGCACCTGGCCAATCCGCTGCCGGCGGTCAGCGTGCCGGTGGCGGACCGTGTTGAAGACTATGCGGGCCAGGCCATGGCGGTGGTCGACAAGACTCGTCGCTTGACCGAGCGGGTGCTGTGGCTGGCCAGTATTGAACTGATCGTCGCCGCGCAGGCGGTGGATTTAAGGGGGGCGCTTCGGCTGGGGCAAGGTGTGCGGCTGGTCCATCAAGCCGTGCGCAGCCAGGTGGCTCATCTTGATGAAGACCGCTCAGGCTCGGTGGATGTACTGGCACTGGCCACCTTCCTCGAATCCACCCCATTCCCTCTGTAGGAGCCGGCTTGCCGGCGATAGGCCCGTGAGGACGCCATCGCCGGCAAGCCGGCTCCTACAGGGGCTGCGTTTGCCTTAGGGATTCTCGGCGGCCAACGCCGCAATCACCGCCGGCCGCTCACCCACCCGCTGCTGAAACGCCGCCAGCGCCGGCCACTTATCCAAATCAATCGCGTGAAACGCCGCCCAGCGCAGCACCACAAACAGGTAGGCATCTGCCACCGAGTACTGCGCACCCAACAGGTAATCCTGGCGCTCCAGCGTCTGCACCAGCACCGTGAAACGCTTGAACAGCGTGGCCTGGAATGCAGCTTTCACTTCGCCCTGGATCGCACCGTTGAAGAACACGGCCAAGCCGCCATGAATCTCGGTGGCAATGAAGTTCAGCCATTCCTGCAGGCGCACGCGTTCCCAGCTGCCATTAGCCGGCGCCAGGCCTGCGGCGGGTTTCAGGTCGGCCAGGTATTGCAGGATCGCGCTGGCTTCGGTCAGCACCTGGCCGTTGTCCAGTTTCAGCGCCGCGACGTAGCCCTTGGGGTTGATCTGCAGGAAGTCTTCGCCGTCGGCGGTGGTCTTGGCTTGGTTATCCACCAAGACCAGGTCGAACGGCAGCGCCAATTCGCGCAGCACGATATGCGGGGCGAGAGAACAGGCGTGGGGGAAGAAATACAGTTTCATCTGGGGCAGCTCCGTTGAATTTGCGCCAGTCTCGCGGGCGTGGCACCGTGCGTAAAATTAAACGTTCAGACCCCTGCCATAAGGACAGCTACTGCCATGATGAACCTGATGCACTGGCGCTTGCTGGTGGCCGTGGCCGATCACGGCAGCATCACCGCCGCCGCCGAGCGCGTGGGCATGACCCAATCCGCCGCCAGCCAGGCTATGGCCGGTATGGAAGCGACGCTGGGGGCGCAGCTGTTTACCCGTGAACCGCGCAAGACCTTGCCCACCGCCCTGGGCTTGAGTGTGATCGAGCAGGCGCGAGTCATGCTTGGGGCGTTGCAGGCGATTCGTAGCACCGTGGACGAAGCCAGGCCCATGTTGCGTGGGACGATTCGCATCGCCAGTTTCCCCATGGTGCTGGCGACATTTCTGACACCCGCATTGCAGCGTTTTGCGCAGCTCTATCCTGGTATTGACGTCACCACCTTGGATGTCACTGACAACGAAGTGCTCACCCTGCTCGACACCGGCCTTATCGACTTGGGCGTGGTGCTCAACCCCACGCCCGAGCGCAATGCGACGGTGTTGGGCCGTGACTTGTGGATGGCCGTGCTGCCAGTGGAGCACGCGCTGGCGCAGCGCCCCGCCGATGCCACGGTGTCGCTTGAGGAATTGCTTGAGCAGCCTTTCGTGCTGGCTACCGGTGGCTGTACCGCTAATGCCCGCAGCCTGGGCGCCGCCGCCGGGCTGACCCTGCGCGATGTCCGCGTTGAGGTGCGTGAATGGAACAGTGCCTTCAGCCTGGTGCGTGAGGGCGTCGGCGTCACACTGGTGCCGGAAATGGCCTTGCCGTCCCAGCGCAAGGGCCTGCGCGTGATGGCGTTGGATGTGCCGCTGCACCGCGAATTTGCCTTGGTCGGCTCGCCGGATCGCCCACTGTCAGCCGCCGCCCTCGCATTGTTAAAAATGCTGGCTGACTAGTGGCCTTGCATAGCGCCAAGCCCTGTCTATGCTCACCCGGAACCGTTTATGACGCTTGGCATATAAAGCGATTTGGATGGTTATTTCCCCATGAAGGTGTGCCAGCAATAGCCAACAAATGAATGGAATGCGCCTTCCAGGCGCCGGGAATCTAGGGTGATCTGACCATGTTCTACCGCCATCACAAATCCGACCTGCAACAAATCGAACGTTTTTCCTGCGCACTCACCGAATCCAACGCCAAACTCGCCGCTATCAGCCGTTCCATGGCCATGATCGAGTTCGACCCCAGTGGCGTGATCCTCGACGCCAACGACAATTTCTGCAAAACCATGGGCTATAGCGTCGAGGAAATACGCGGTAAACATCACCGCCTCTTTTGCGACGAGCCCTACACCCACACCGATGCCTACGCCAAGCTATGGCGCGACCTGGCGCGGGGCGAGGCCCTCAGTGGCACCTTCATGCGCTTGAACAAGCATGGCCAGGAAGTCTGGCTGGAAGCCAGCTACATGCCGGTGCTGGACAAGGACAATCACGTTCAGAGCGTAATCAAAGTCGCGTCGGACATTACTGCGCGAGTCCATCACGAGCATGAAAACCAGAGCCTGATCGATGCTATTGGCCGTTCCATGGCGGTGATCGAGTTCACCCCGCAGGGCCAGATCATCAACGCCAACGAAAACTTCCTGAAGACCGTGCAGTATTCTCTGGATGAAATCGTCGGCCAGCACCACAGCATGTTCTGCCACCGTAATGAAGTGGAATCGCCGGCCTACAAGGCGTTCTGGGCGTCGCTCAATCGTGGCGAATACCACTCGCACCGCTTCGAGCGCAAAAACAAGTACGGCAAGACCCTGTTCCTGGAAGCCTCCTATAACCCGATCTTCGACACCAATGGCCGCCTGTACAAAGTGGTGAAGTTCGCCAGCGACATCACTGACCAAGTCACCACCCTGCGCACCGCCGCCGACTCGGCCCACGCCACCTCGGTGCAAAACGACGCCTGCGCACGCAAGGGCTCGGAGGTGGTGCAGCAAACCGTACAGATCATCGAAGAAATTTCCCACGATTTGAACCAAGCGGCGCAGAGCATCGATGCGGTGAGTAAACAATCGGACATCATCGGAGCCATCGTGCAGACCATCCGTAGCATTGCCGAGCAGACCAACATGCTCGCGCTCAACGCCGCGATTGAAGCGGCGCGGGCCGGCGAACACGGGCGCGGCTTTGCAGTGGTGGCCGACGAGGTGCGCAGCCTGGCCGCACGGACGAGCCATGCGACGGTGGAAATTGTCGATGTGGTGCGCAAGAACCACGACCTGTCGCTGAGCGCGGTGTCGAGCATGCAATCGAGCTTGAGCCGCACGGGGCTGGGGGTGGAATTGGCGAATGAAGCGGGGCAGGTGATCCTGGAAATTCAGGAAGGGTCACGGCACGTAGTGGATGCGATCGGTCAGTTCAACTCGACGTTGCAACTGCAATAACCCAAACCCTATAGGAGCAGGCCTGCCGGCGATGGCGATCTTGAGGACGCTATCGCCGGCAAGCTGGCTCCTACACTGATTTGGGTGGCTTTTAGATTGCGGCCAGGGTTTCTTTTACTGTCTGGGCCTGCGGGTCAGCGGTTTTGGCGGCTACCTGCTGTTCTTGCTGTTGCTTCAAGCGCTCGGCCACTTGCTTGGCGAAGGCATCCTGCTTTTCCTTCGACATGTTCTGCAAATCGGCTTCAGTCAACCCCTGCTCCTTGAGCAGTTGGTCACGGATGCGCTCGGCCGGGGATTTGCTCATGTAGTCGGTGAATTCCGAGCGTGCACCGGAAGCGGCGCTGGTCGCCGGCACATCGCTGGTCGACGCGCTGGTCTGCAACTGCACGCGGGTCTTGGCAAAGGCTTCGTCGATGCGGTCGGCGGCCTTGTCCAGTTCCTTCTGCGCGGCGGGCACGGTCACGCTTTGCTGAGCGGCTTGCAAGGCGCCGCTGTACAGCGCGCTGGCGGCGGCGTTGGCGGGGTCCATGTCGGGCCGCTTGATCTGTTGAACAGTCGAAACGGCTTGGGTGTTGTTGTTAACCAGCATGATCGGTCACCTGGGGGAATGTTCGGTGCCACAGGTGGAGCAAATAGTGTGCCGGGTGTGAAGTGCCCGGTTTTATTGGGGATCGCCTGGCCGCTGCGGCAAGCATTGTCCCGCAGGCGGCCAACCGTTGCCGTCAATGGGCGATGTTTTCCAGCGCCAGGTTCCGCGTGCGCGGCCCGAACCAACTGATGGTGATCATCACGATCAACATGCTGCTGGCAATGAACGCCAACACGCCCGGCGTGCCCAGGTGTTCGAGGATAAAACCGATCAACAAACTGCTGAACACCGTGGACAAGCGGCTGAACGAGTAACAGAAGCCTACTGCCCGTGCGCGGATGTTGGTGGGGAACAATTCACTCTGGTACGAGTGATAGCTGAAGCTCAGCCAGGCGTTGCAGAACGTGATCATTACCCCACAGATCACCAGCCCCACCGCCGTGGTTTGCAGGGCAAACAGGCTGCCGAAGATCATCGCGCCGAGGGCCGAGCCGACGATCTGCCATTTGTTTTCAAAACGGTTGGCCACCTTCACGAACAGCAGCGGCCCCAGCGGATAGGCGAGGGTGATGATGAAGGCGTAGAGCAAGCTGTGGGTCACGCTCACACCCTGGCCGGACAGCAACGCCGGCAGCCAGTTGCCGAAACCGAAGAAGCCGATGGCCTGGAACACATGGAACACGATCAGCATCAAGGCGCGGCGGCGGTAAGGGGGCTGCCAGATATCGGCGAAGCGGCCGCTGCCTTGCACGCTGACGGCTTCGGGTTCGGGCTCATCCAAGGGTTTGCCATGGTCTTTCTGGCAGCGCGCTTCGAGGTTGTCCATGATCAGACCGGCCTCTTCAAAACGCCCTTTTTGTGCAAGCCAACGCGGCGACTCCGGCAAACGCTTGCGCAGTTGCCAGATAAACAGCGCAAACACGGCGCTCGACAACACCACCCAACGCCAACCTGACACGCCGAACGGCGCTTGCGGCACCAGCCACCACGACATCAACGCCACCGCCGGCACCGACAGGAACTGGATAAAAAACGCAAAGGCAAACGCCGAGCTGCGCATACGCTTGGGCACCAGTTCCGAGAGGTAAGCGTCGATGGTCACCAGTTCAATGCCCAGGCCAATGCCGACCAGGAAACGCATGCAGATGATGCCCACGGCGGAGGTCTGGATGCCCATCAATACTGTGGCGACGGTGTACCAGATCAACGCAAAGGTGAAGATCGCCCGCCGTCCGAAGCGGTCGGCGATGGGGCTGAGCAGGCTGGCGCCGAGGAACAGGCCGAGAAAAGTTGCCGAGGCGAATGCAGCCTGGTCCGAGAAGCCGAATACGCCCTCGCTGCCGGTATGGAAAATTCCGTCACTGATCAGGCCGGGGCTGATGTAGGCGGTCTGGAACAGGTCATACAGCTCGAAAAAACCGCCAATCGACAGTAACGCCACCAGGCGCCAGACGGTGGCGACGGCGGGGAGGCGGTCGATACGTGCGCTGATGTGGGCGGCGCGGATGGGGTCGATGCCGTCGGTGATAGAGAGTGCGGGCATGGGAAAACTCAATAAGTGATCGGAATCTCAAATGTCTGAAACGCATCATCCTGGGGATGGTAACCCAGCACCCGCGTGGTTTCGCTCAGGTCCAGGCGCTTGAAGCGGTTATTGGATATGCCGTGGGCGATCAGGTGCTTCACGCCCTCGGCTTCCACCGAACGTTGCAGCAACTGCACGGCATCGCGTGGGCTGAGCCAGGCGCTGAGGTCGCGGGCGTTATTGAGGTCGTGGGTTTCGGGGAATTCGAAGGCGCCGATGCGCAGGGCGATGGTCGACAGCGGGGTCTTGGCAGCGTAATAGCCGCACAACGCTTCTCCGTAGCATTTGCTCACTCCATACAGATTGGCGGGCATCACCTGCATGCCGGGCGTGATCTGGCGGTCCACCGGGTAGCCTTCGATGGTTTGCGCGCTGCTGGCGAACACCAGGCGTTTCACGCCAGCGGCCACGGCGGCTTCGAACAGGTGGGTGGTGGCAAGGATGTTATTGGGCAGTAACTCATCGAATGACGCGCTGGCGTGGGGAATGCCTGACAAATGCACGATCACGTCGATCACGTCGATGCCGTCGAGCAAGGCCGCCAGACTGGACTGATCGCTGAGGTCGGCGTGCACGAAGCGGTGCTCGCCCAAGTCGAAATCCGGCGCGATGCGGTCGGTGAGGGTGAAGCGGTAACGGTCTTTCGAGGCGTCGAAAAACGTCTTGCCGATTCTGCCGCAGGCGCCGGTGAGCAGTACGTTGAGTCCTTTCACAGTGGCGTCCTTGTTTTTAGTTATGGCCGTCGAGGGCGAAGGTTTTAAAGCCAGGGCGCTGGCTGAGGCGCTGGTAATACGCCTCCACTGCAAGGTAGGGAGGATGTTCCAGCGGGGCGTTGCGCCAGCGGTGTACCGAGAGGCCGACGAGTATGTCCGCCAGGGTGAATTCAGCGCCGGTGACGTAGGCGCCGGTCTTGATCAACTGTTGTTCGAGCAGGCCCATCTTGTCATTCCAGGCCTGCACGCCGGCTTGAATGCGCTGTGGGTCCTGGTAGTCCGGGTTCTGGCGCACCAACGCATGGAACGCGTAGCCCCAGGACGGGTTGAGTTCGGTGGCTTGCCAGTCCATCCATTGCTCGACCCGGGCCCGTGGCGCGGGTTCGGCGGGGAGCAGGTCGTGGCGTTGATAGAGGCTGACCAGGTAACGGCAGATGGTGTTGGATTCCCACAACACGCCGTGGTCATCGATCAACACCGGCACCTGGGCGTTGGGGTTCAGGGCGAGGAAGTCGGCGGATTGGGTGGGCTTGAAGCCGATGCCCCAGTCTTCGCGCTGGTAGTCGATGCCGAGTTCCTGGCAGGTCCAAAGCACTTTGCGCACGTTGATGGAGGACGTGCGGCCCAAGATTTTCAGTGAGTGTCCCATGGTGCTTTCCTAGCGGTGGAGAGCAACCAATCTAGCAGGGTCAGGTACTCTCCCGCACCTGCAACTCAAACCCCATGTCCACCACCGGCTTGGCGATCTTGTTGCCTGCCATGATTGTCAACAAGTGCTCCGCCGCACGCCGCCCAATCGCCTCACGCGGGGTGCTGATGCTGCTCAGGCGCGGCACCATGAAGGACGAGGCTGGCAGGTCGTTGAAACCGAGCACCGCGACGCGCTCCGGCACTTTGATGCCATGGCGCATGGCTTCCAGCAAGGCGCCCTGGGCCAGGTCGTCGTTGCCGAAGAAGATTGCATCCACGTCGGGATGGGCGGCCAGCAGTTGCAGGAAGAGTTCGCCACCCAGGCCGACTGAGGAAGGGCGGGGTGTCAGCAGTTCCAGCGCCGGGTCGTACAAGCCGGCGTGTTGCAGCGCTCGACGGAAACCTTCGCCGCGCAGCAACGTGCGTTGGTCCAGTTGCGCGCCGATATACGCCAGGCGTTTGTACCCACGGGACAACAGATGCGCCGCCGCCGTTTCGCCCGCGCTCAGTTGCGAGAAACCCACGCAGTTCACCCCGGCGTTGGGGTCCAGGTCCATCATGTACACGCACGGCACATTGCTGGCCTCGACCATCCGTCGGGCGCTTTCGGTGCGATCAAATCCGGTCAGCAGCAAACCCCGTGGCTGGTAGGCCATGTAGTTGCGCAGTAGGTTTTCTTCTTCATCGCGGGAATAATGGAAGTTGCCGATCAGCACTTCAAAGCCCTTGGGCCGCAGCACTTGGTGGATGGCTTCGAGGGTTTCGATAAACAGCAGGTTGGACAGCGATGGCACCAACACCACCACCGAATGGCTCTGGGCTGAGGCCAGGGCGCGGGCGGCGGGGTTGACCACGTAGTTCAGTTCGGCGGCGGCCTGCTGCACTTTTTCCACCAGTTCTGTGGCGACGGTGCTGATGCCGCGCAGCGCGCGGGACGCGGTAATCGGGCTGACGCCAGCCAGGCGGGCGACTTCGTTTAGGGTTGGGCGACCCGTGGTGCGCAATTTTTTATCGTTCTTGGAGGTCATCAGGCGGCTTGCCAAACAAAAATCGAGGCACTAAGGTAGCGCTGTCTCCAAAAGGCTGCAAATTCTTGAACAAAGGGTTGCCTGATCCTGTTCAAAGCGTTGGAGCGGATGCACGCGTCACTCCATAAAAAAAGACAAGACGGCGCGGGAAAAGCCTGTTTTTGCACTAGCCTTACAGCGTGCAAAGGTAGCGCTATCTGCGTCCTGAGGTGTTTCATGAGTCAACCTGTTACCGCCCTGGTCATCATGGGTGTTTCCGGCTGTGGTAAGTCCAGTGTCAGCGAGGCCCTGTGCCGCCTGAACGGCGCTACCGCCATTGAAGGCGACAGCTTTCACCCTGCCGCCAACATCGAAAAGATGAGCGCCGGCCACCCCCTCAACGACGACGACCGCGCCGGCTGGCTCGACATCCTCTGCGATGAACTGCGCCGTTCGCTCAAAGCGGGCGAGCATCCCGTGCTCACCTGTTCCGCCCTGAAAAAGAAATACCGCGATCACCTGCGCGAAGCCGCGCCGGGCCTGGGTTTTGTCTTTTTGGAGCTGACCCGCGCCGTGGCCGCCGACCGCGTGTCCCATCGCCCTGGGCATTTCATGCCAGCCAGCCTCATCGACAGCCAGTTTGCCACCCTTGAATCGCCCAAAGGCGAACCGCTGACCCTGGCTCTGAACGCCAGCGAAGACAGCATCGAGGAACTGGCCGAGCAGACCAACGCCTGGTGGCTGCAACACGGCTTTGAACCTACTCATTAATTTTTTGCCGGAAAAGATAGCGCTATCCCCGGCAGGAAATTCAACACCCGCTTTAATAACAACAACAAACAGGAGAGACCCCCCATGTTTGGCATGTCCCACGAGTCTTACCTGCTGCTTGATGCAGTGGTCACTATCATCGGGTTGATCGTTCTGATCACCAAGTTCAAGGTGCATCCGTTCATTGCACTGATCATCGCGGCCGGCTTCCTCGGCCTGACCTCGGGCATGCCCGTGGACAAGATCATCAAGGCGTTCCAGGACGGCTTCGGCGGGGTGCTCGGCTTTGTCGGCATCATCCTCGCGCTGGGCACGATGCTCGGCAAGATGATGGCCGACTCCGGCGGTGCCGATCAGATCGCCCAGACCCTGATCCGCGCCTTCGGCAAAGAGAAGGTCCAGTGGGCCATGATGTTTGCCGCGTTCCTGGTGGGCATCCCGCTGTTCTTCGAGATCGGCTTTGTGCTGCTGATCCCACTGGTGTTTATCGTCGCGCGCCGCACCGGCGTGTCGCTGATCAAGATCGGTATCCCGCTGCTCGCCGGCCTCTCGGCGGTACACGGGCTGGTGCCACCGCATCCGGGCCCGCTGCTGGCGATCGGCGTGTTTGGCGCGGACATCGGCAAGACCATCCTCTACGGCCTGATCGTCGCACTGCCGACCGCTATCATCGCCGGCCCGATCTTCGGTACGTTTATCGCCAAGTACATCCCGGGCAACCCGTCCCAGGAACTGGTCGATCAACTGGCCCGTGAGTCGGAACACAAGAACCTGCCGAGCTTCAGCATCACCCTGATTACCGTACTGTTGCCGGTGTTCCTGATGCTGCTCAAAACCTTCGCCGATATCGGCTTGCCGGACGGCCACATCGTGCGTAACTGGATGGACATGATCGGTCACCCGATCTCCGCCCTGTTGCTGGCGTTGCTGCTGTCGCTGTACACCTTTGGCCATCGCCAAGGCATCCACTCCAAGCAGATCCTCAAATTGCTCGACGCCAGCCTGGCGCCGACCGCTGCGATCATCCTGATCATCGGTGCCGGCGGTGGCTTCAAGCAGATGCTGGTGACCAGCGGTGTGGGCGACGTGATTGGCCATATGGCGGTGAACGCGCAGATCAATCCGATCCTGCTGGCGTGGCTGGTGGCGGCGGTGATCCGTGTGGCAACCGGTTCGGCCACGGTGGCGACCATTACTGGCGCGGGCATTGTAGTGCCGGTGGTGGGGATGATTCCGGGGGTTAACCGTGAGCTGCTGGTGCTGGCAACGGGGGCGGGTTCGTTGATCCTGTCTCACGTCAACGATGCAGGGTTCTGGCTGGTGAAGCAGTACTTCAACATGACCGTGGCCGAGACGTTCAAGACGTGGACAGCGATGGAGACGATTCTGTCGATTGTGGCCCTGATCTTCATCATGTTGCTGTCGTTGGTGGTCTAACCGACACACTACAAAGGCCCTTTGAAAATGGGCCTATTGTGGCGAGCTGGCTTGTGTGGTGAGCGGGCTTGTGTGGTGAGCGGGCTTGCCCCGCGCTGGGTGGCGAAGCCGCCCCAACAAAAACGCCGCATTCTGTCAGGCAGAATGCGGCGTTTGGTTTTAGGGCTGCTACGCAGCCCAGCGCGGGGCAAGCCCGCTCACCACATAAACCTGTTGTGTCAGGTCTTGTGAACCAGCCCATCCGCCCTGAACATCCCGCGAATCCCCCGCACCGCCTGGCGAATCCGGTCCTGGTTCTCGATCAGCGCAAAGCGCACATGGTCATCGCCATACTCGCCAAAGCCGATGCCCGGCGACACACACACCTTGGCCTCCAGCAGCAGCTTTTTGGCAAATTCCAGCGAACCCATGGCGGCATATGCCTCGGGAATCTTCGCCCAGACGTACATCGACGCCTTCGGGTTCTCGACCATCCAGCCCAGTTCATGCAGGCCCTTGACCAGCACATTGCGGCGCTGGCGGTATTGTTCGGCGATGTCTTTCACGCACTGCTGGTCGCCTTCCAATGCCGCAATCGCCGCGACTTGCAGCGGGGTGAAGGTGCCGTAGTCGTGGTAGCTCTTGATGCGTGCCAGGGCGTTGACCAGTTCCGGGTTGCCGACCATGAAACCGATGCGCCAGCCGGCCATGTTGTAGCTCTTGGACAAGGTGAAAAACTCCACCGCGATGTCCTTGGCGCCCGGCACTTGCATGATCGACGGGGCTTTCCAGCCGTCGTAGACGATGTCGGCGTAGGCCAGGTCGTGGATCACCAGCACGTCGTACTGCTTGGCCAGCGCGATCACACGTTCGAAGAAGTCCAGTTCCACGCACTGCGCGGTGGGGTTGGACGGAAAGCCGAGGATCATCATCTTCGGCTTGGGAATCGAGCCGCGAATCGCCCGTTCCAGCTCCGCGAAGAAGTCCACGCCAGGCACCAGCGGCACCGAGCGCACCTGGGCGCCGGCAATTACCGCACCGTAGATGTGAATCGGGTAGCTGGGGTTGGGCACCAGTACGGTGTCGCCCTGGTCCAGGGTGGCCAGCATCAAGTGCGCCAGGCCTTCCTTGGAACCGATGGTCACGATAGCTTCCGACTCGGGGTCGATGTCCACTTCATAGCGGTCCTTGTACCAGCGCGAAATCGCCCGGCGCAGACGCGGAATGCCTTTGGACGTGGAGTAGCCGTGAGTGTCTTCACGCTGGGCGACTTGCACCAGCTTTTCAACAATGTGCGGCGGCGTGGCGCCGTCAGGGTTGCCCATGCTCAAGTCGATGATGTCTTCGCCGCGCCGACGCGCAGCCATCTTCAGCTCGGCAGTGATGTTGAAAACATACGGGGGGAGTCGATCTATGCGCGCAAAGCGGCGCGGCGAACCTTGGTCTGCCATTGTTGCCTCGAGAGTACGTAAGCGCCCGGAACCGTCCGAGCGACGTCGGCCACTGCGGTGGCCTGCGGGGCAGACAATACGGTCGATGATGGCCCGTTGTCCAGATGCGCCGAAAAATTTTCTACATGGAGTACGACGTGGATATGCCCCTATACTCGTTGCGGGTTTGTTCCCTCATAAGAAGGAGACTGTTCGTATGGATCAGCAGACAAAACAACCGTTAGAGCCACGCATGGAAGCCGGTAAAGCCCTGGTGATCGCCGGGGTGCAAGGGCGTTATTCGAAGGCCACCGTGGGGGATATCCCCAAACTGTGGGAGTTGTTCGATACCTGCATCAAGGACATCAAGAAGCGTGTGGGCGGTGTGACGTATGGCGTTTGCCATAACCCCAAGCATGGCGAATTCGACTACATGGCCGGTGTCGAAGTCCCGACCAAAGCCGATGTGCCAGGCAACTTCGAATGCATCGAAATTCCACCGCTCAACTATGCCGTGTTCCCGCATTACGGGCCGGTGCAGGCGCTTGAGCAAACCTACGAGCGCATCATGTTCGAATGGCTGCCGCACTCGGGATACAAGGTGATGGGCGCGGATTTCGAGCGCTACAGCGCGGACTTTGACGTGAGCAAGGGCACCGGGACGGTGGAGATCTGGTTGCCGGTGGGCGAAAGAGGCTGACGCCCCTTGTAGGAGCCGGCTTGTCGAATCGTCGCACCGCGGCGATGGCGACCTTGAATTTGGCGACGATCTTTCGGGCCTCATCGCCGGCAAGCCGGCTCCTACCGATGTATCAATACAGCGTGCTTCGGACCCGCTCTGGCATCTCCCGGTCATAGGCCTCGGCGTCAAATTGCCCATCATTGAGCCGTTTGTGAAACGCGCCGGCCGACGGTAATGCCGAGCGGTCCAGATGCTTCTCGGGGTTCCAGCAGTCCGAGCGCACAAACGCCTTGGAACAGTGGAAATACGCGGCCTCCACCTGCACCAGAATCACCGACCGCGCCGCTTTGCCATTCACCGCAAAACTCTCCAGCAGTTCCGGTTCGATTGAAATCTGCGCCCGGCCGTTAACGCGCAAGGTCTCACCAATCCCCGGAATGATGAACAGCAGCGCAATCCGCGGATCCTGCACCAGATTGCGCAGGGTATCGAGGCGGTTGTTCCCCGGCCGATCCGGAATCGCCAAGGTGCGCTCATCCACAATCCGCACGAACCCCGGCACATCCCCGCGTGGCGAACCGTCGATACCGTCCGGCCCGGACGAACTCACCACCACCAGTGGTGAAGCCCGCACCATTGCCTGGTAGTCCTCATTGAGAAACGGGATTTCCTTGCGTACGGCGCGCTCGTGGGGGAGGCCGTAGAGCGCTTCGAGTTGTTCGAGGGTTGTCAGCATGCTTACCATCTCCTTATCGTTCAAAATATCAACGCCAGCCGGCGCTCATACCCAATCCGCCCCTTATACGCCTCCCCGCTGTCCACCCACCCAGCCCCCAGATACAGCCTCATCGCCGCCCCATTATCCGCATCCACCGACAACTCCAGCCCCTTGATCTGCGGCCACGCCTGCAATGCCGCTGCGGGCAGCGCTTGCAGGCAGCATTTGCCAAACCCACGCCCTTGCTGATGCCGATCCACCTGCAACGCATGCAAGGTTGCGCTGTGTGCATCCGCCCAGTGGGGCAGGCAAGGCGGGCGTTTGAGCAGTAGGAATGCCACGGGCGTTTCGTCGGCGAGCAGGGCGAAGCCTTTGATGGCATCGGGATGGGGATTGACCAGCAGGCTGTTCAGCGCACAGTAGATATCGCCGGAATACGCCAGTTGTTCGGGGTGCACTTGCAGGGTGTCGAGTTGCTGTTTCTGCGCAAGGCTCAGCGTCTCATAAAGGGCGAGGCGGGTTTCCATCGGGGGCGTATCCGAAATCCTACAAAGAGGCATCGATTCTAGCGGGTTTGCCGGGGGCGAAATTTTTTTTAAGCGGCTTGTCGATTTGCCGGTTGGCCATTCGACTAAGGGTGTCTTCCGTGATGTTTTCTACCCCAAGGAGTATCGCCATGAGCACTGCCATCAACACCCTGATCGAACAATGGAAAGAAGCGGTCACCGCCAAGGATGTCGAGAAAATTGTCAGCTATTACGCCGACGATATCGTCGCGTTCGACGCCGTTGGCGCCCTGCAATTCAAGGGCAAGGCGGCGTACCAGGCACATTGGCAGGCCTGCATGGAATTCTGCCCTGGCCCCGGCGTTTTCGACTTTCATGAGCTGCATATCGTTGCCGGAGCAGACAGCGCCTTTGCCCATTGGCTGGCCCACTGTGGCGGCACCGGGCCGGACGGTGTGCTCAAGACTTGCTGGATGCGCGTCAGCGCCGGTTATCAACGCATCGATGGCCAATGGAAAGTGGTGCATGAGCACTGGTCCGCGCCGTTCGACATGGAAACCGGCGCCGGTCTGTTCGACCTGAAACCTTGACCTGCGCGATCTATAGTCAGTAGTCCGAAAACGGAGAAGGCCATGAAATACCTCTGCCTGATCTACAGCAACGAACAGGTGCTGCACACCTCGCCGGATAGCCCGGCAGACCCGGAGTGCTTCGCCTACGCGCAGTCCGTTCGGGCCAGCGGTCGCATGCTGGCTGCCGAGCCGCTGCAGTCGGTGAGCACCGCCACCACCGTGCGTATGCGCAATGGCAAGTTGTCGATCACCGACGGGCCGTTTGCCGAGACCAAGGAGCAGCTCGCCGGTTTCTACCTGATCGAGGCCCGTGACTTGAATGAAGCGGTCCAGGTGGCCGGTGGTATTCCGGCCGCTCGGGTCGGCAGTGTGGAAGTGCGCCCCGTGCGTGAATTGAATCTCTGAATACAACAACCCTAAGACTCAAGAGGTTTACACCATGTCTACGCAATCTGCCGAGTTTGAATTGTCCATCCGCCGTGTGATCGATGCACCGCCTAGCCGCGTGTTCCGTGCCTGGACCGAGCCCGCCTTGCTCCAGCAATGGTGGGGGCCTCACGGCATGACCACCCCCGAGTGCGAAATGGACCTGTGGGTCGGTGGTTTGTTTCGCACCTTGATGCGGGCGCCGGACGGTGCCGAGTACCCGACCCAAGGTGTGTTTCTGGAAATTGATGCGCCCAATCGGCTGGTGTTTACCGACGCTTTCATGCCCGGCTGGATACCTTCGGGCAAGCCTTTCATGAGCGCCGAAGTCACCTTCGAAGAGGTCGACGGCAAGACGCTTTACACCGCCCGCGCCATGCACTGGAGTGCCGAAGACAAGCAGGCCCACGAAGCCATGGGCTTTCATGATGGCTGGGGCCAGAGCCTGGATCGGCTGGTCACCCTGGTGACCGAGGGCATGCCCGATTGACCCATCCGGTCGAGGCCATTTATCGCCGCGAATCACGTCGAGTCCTCGCGACGCTTATTCGCTTGCTGGGCGATTTCGACCTGGCCGAAGAAGCCCTGCACGAAGCGTTTTTTGTGGCGGTGCAGCGTTGGTCGCAGGAGGGTGTGCCGGACAATCCACGCGCCTGGCTGGTATCGACCGGGCGCTTCAAGGCCATCGACCGTCTACGCCGCCAGGCACGTTTCACCCCGTTGTTGCAGGAGCAGGCCAATGCATTGGAAGCGGCTGACTGGAGCGATGAAGACGTGGAAGACGATCGCCTACGGCTGATTTTCACCTGCTGCCACCCGGCACTGGCGGCCGACGCCCAGGCGGCGCTGACCTTGCGCGAGATCTGTGACCTCACCACCGAAGAAATCGCCCGGGCGTTCCTGGCCACGCCGGCCACCATCGCCCAGCGCATCGTGCGGGCCAAGGGCAAGATCCGCGAGGCGAAGATCCCGTATCAAGTGCCATCCCGAGACGAATTGCCTGAGCGGCTGGACAGCGTGTTGCGGGTGATTTACCTGGTGTTCAACGAGGGATATTCGGCGTCCATGGGGGCCGATATGACCCGCGAGGATTTGACCCGTGAGGCCATTCGCCTGGGGCGTTTGTTGACGGAGCTGCTGCCCGAACCGGAAGTCATGGGCCTGCTGGCGTTAATGCTGCTGCACGAATCCCGTCGCCCGGCACGCACCACGGCCAGTGGGGAGTTGGTGTTGTTGGATGAACAGGACCGCTCGCTGTGGGATGTGTCCATGATTGGCGAAGGCTGCGCACTGGTGGAGCATGCACTTGGCACACGGCGCTTTGGTCCGTATTGCCTGCAAGCCGCGATTGCGGCTGTACACGCCGAAGCGTCCAGTGCGGGTGAAACCGATTGGCCGCAGATCGTCGGGCTTTACGATGTGTTGCTCAGGATGATGCCGTCAGCGGTGATCGAACTGAACCGTGCCGTGGCATTGGCCATGCGCGATGGCCCCTTGGCGGGATTGCAGCAGGTCGAAGGGATTCTGGCGCGTGGCGAGTTGCTGGATTATCACCTGGCGCACTCGGCACGCGGGGAGTTTTACCGGCAATTGGGCCGTGTCGAAGAGGCGCGAGTCGCCTACGAACGGGCGCTGGCCTTGGCCCAACAAGCACCCGAACGCAGGTTTATCGAAAAGCGTTTGGCTGGACTCTGAATCAAGGCTGCTGACGCGTTGCCGCCAATACGATTTCGCGAATGCACACATGCTGCGGCTGCTGGTAGGCATAGGCAATCGCCGAGGCCACGTCATCGGCGCTGAGTACGGTGCCGCCCATGGCCTGTTTCCACGCCTGATAGCCGGTCTTGATCGCCTCATCGGTGGTGTGGCTGAGCAGTTCGGTTTCCACCGCACCTGGGGCAATGGTGATGACGCGCACGTTGCTCGGCGACAATTCTTCGCGCAGGTTTTCCGAAATCCCGTGTACCGCGAACTTGGTGCCGACATACGCCACATGATTCGGGAAGGTCTTGCGCCCGGCCACCGAGCTGACGTTGATGATGGTGCCGCCTCGGCGCGCAACCATGCTGCCGGCCACGGCGTGGATGCCGTTGAGCAGGCCTTTTACGTTCACATCCAGCATCTGTTCCCACTGCGCCGGGTCTTGCTCGCTGACTGCGCCCAGCAGCATTACGCCGGCATTGTTGATCAGCGCATCGGCTGGGCCGAACCGGGCTTCGGCTTCTTGCACGGCGGCGACCAGGGCCGCGCGGTCGGTGATGTCGACCCCACGGTTCAAGGTGTTCGGCAGGCGCAGATCGTTGAGGCGATCAATGCGACGCGCCAGCAACAACAGCGGGTGCCCGGCGGCTGACAATCGGCGGGCGGTGGCTTCGCCGATACCGGAACTGGCGCCGGTGATGATGATCAGTGGCTTGCTCATGCATGAACTCCTGGGATAAGAAAAACCGATAACTGAATCGTGACTGCAGTATATTTACCGTCGCAAAGGCTGAAAAATGCCTTATTTCTCTGTCAGCCATCGGATTCAGCTATGGATGTTCGTCACCTCAAGGCATTTCTCGCGGTCTTTGAAGAGCGCAATATCACTGCGGCGGCCCAGCGTTTGTTCATCAGCCAGCCGACCTTGTCGGTAACCATCAAACAACTGGAAGACGAACTGGGCGTGGCGTTGTTTGTGCGTCAGCCACGGGGTGTGGAGGTGAGTGCCGAGGCGCGTGTGCTGTACCCCCAGGCACGACGCATGGTGGCTGAAGCCGATGCATTGAGCCGCCTGTTTCGCGGACGCGAAAATCGCATCGCCCTGGAACTGGGGGTGGAAGGCGATATTGCCGACAGCCAGATCGAAACCTTCCTGCGCATGGCGCACCAAGGCCTGCCGGGTTTGCTGCTGACCTTGCAGGAAGGCTGCGAAGGCGAAGGGCGCCTGGCCGTGGAGGAAATGTGCTGCGAGGACGAGTTGTTCCTGCCGCTTTGGGAAGAGTCGTACGTGATGGCGTTGCCTGCCGCGCATCCCATGGCGCAGCCGGGCAAGGAACAGGCCTGGACGCCGATTGAAGACTGGATCACCTGCCCGCAGCACGATTCCCATCAACGCTTGATGGCCTTGTACGGTCGCTCGCCGCAAGCGGTGGCCGGGCATGCCGGTTCGCTGACCCAGGCGTTGCATATGGTCGCGGCGGGTGTGGGCGTGGCGATGTTGCCGCATTCGCTGGCGGCGGAGCGGGCCGGTGTGGTGATTCGGGAGTGGCATTTGCCGGCCCCCACGCGTCGGGTGGGCTTGTGTTTTGCTGCGCAAGCCTTGGAGTCGCCCGCATTACGTGCGCTGCACGAGTATTTCCAGGCAAACCGCCCGCCGCAACTCGTAGCCGCTTGACTCATATCGAACGTTCAACGGTTGCCAATGTAGGAGCTGGCTTGCCAGCGATAGCGGCGTAACAGTCGATACACGCGGGACTGACCTACCGCTATCGCCGGCAAGCCGGCTCCTACACGGGTGGCGAACTATTCGAGCATCTGGCTCAACATCCAGCTTCCCGCCGGCCCTGGTGGATGTTGGCGCGACCACAGTGCATCCACCGCCACCGAGCGTGGCCAACCCCGGACGTTGAGTTCAACCAGCCCGGCATTACCAAAACGCTCCACCAACCAGCGCGGCAATTCCGCCCAGCCGAAGCCGAGTTGAGCCATCTCCATCAGCATCAGAAAACTCGGCGCCGACCATACACGGCCCGAGGGGCGCGTTTCGTTGGGGCTGATGATGCTCCCCAGGCGCAGTTCACGGTGTTGCTGCAAGGCTTGCGGGTCGATGTTTTGGACGCGGGTCAACGCGTGGGTGGGGGCGACGAACAGCGCGATTTCCGTGCGTTCGGCCACAGGCGAGCGCGTCAGGTCGGGCGGGTAAACCTCCTGGGCTTCGATCAAGGCAATCTGTGCGCGGCCGCTCTGCACCAGGGCGATCAAGTCTTCGCACTCGGCGATCAGCCATTCCAGTTCAAGGTCCGGGTAGCGTTGTTCGAACGCTTTGAGGGCGAGCTCAAAGCGTTCTGACTGGTAGGTGTCTGACATGGCGATCGTCACCTTCGGCTCCAACCCCTGGGCCAACTGGCTCGCCGCCAACTCCAGACGGCTGCTGGCCTCCAGCACCTGCTCGGCGCGTTGCAGCAGCACCTGCCCGGCGGGGGTCAGTGTCGGCTTGCGGCTGCTGCGGTCGAACAGCACCACATCCAGGTCAATCTCCAGGCTCGCCACCGCTGCGCTGACAGTGGACTGGCTCTTGCCCAGCTTGCGCGCTGCGGCAGAAAAGGAGCCTTGGGTCGCGGCCTGGACAAACGCTTGCAGCACTTCGTGGGAGGCCATGACTATCGCCTTGATCGATGGTTATTAGTTATGAAGTATCGATTTAAAGGGTAATCATGGCAACCATCGTCACTCACGGAGAAGGGTCATGCACCCCACCAAGTCGATTACTGAACGTGTTTGCCAAGCCCTGGGTTTTGAAGGCCTGGCGTTGTTGATCTGTACACCACTGCTGGTCTGGATCACCGGCCGGCCGGCGCTGGAAATGGGCGCGGTGACCTTGGGGCTGAGCCTGCTGGCGCTGACCTGGAACATCATTTTCAACAGCCTGTTCGACCGCCTCAAGGTGCGCCTGCAACTCTCGGGCGGCGGTTGGACGCGGGTGTTGCATGCGCTGATGTTCGAAGGCGGACTGATTATCGTCGCGGTGCCGTTGATCGCGGCGTGGCTGAACATCAGCCTGATGCAGGCGTTTATGCTCGACATCGGTGTACTGCTGTTTTTCCTGCCGTACACCTATGTCTATCACTGGGGCTATGACGTACTGCGCGAGAAGTTTCTACAGAAACATGCCGCCCGACGCCTCGATGCGCTGCCCCGTGATCCAGTTGCTGCCGTCGGCCAGCAGGACGCCGATGGCACCGCCAATATCGTCCGGTAAGCCTGCCCGGCCCAGGGCTGTGTTGTTGGCGACCATCGTATTGAGCGCCGCATTGTCGCGCACGGCGCCGCCGCCGAAGTCGGTTTCGATGGCGCCGGGCGCGAGGATGTTCACGGTGATCCCACGCCCGCCCAACTCCTTGGCTTGATAGCGGGTCAGCACTTCCATCGCACCTTTCATCGACGCATACGCCGCATACCCCGGCAGGCTGAATCGCGCCAGACCGCTGGAAATATTGATGATGCGCCCGTCATCGCTGATCAGCGGCAGCAGTTTTTGCGTGAGGAAAAACGGCGCTTTGAAGTGAATCGCCACCAGTTGGTCGAACTGCGCTTCGGTGGTCTCGGCAAAGCTGGCGTGGGCGCCGATGCCGGCGTTGTTGATGAGAAAGTTGAAGTGATCCTGTGCAAATACATCCTTGAGCAAGCGGCCGACTTCACCGACAAAGCCATCGAAGCTGCCACTCTGGCTCACATCCAGTTGCAACATGGCGGCGCGGCCACCCAGAGCTTGAACCTGTTCGACCACCGCTTGGGCTTCAGCCGCCGCGCTGTGGTAAGTGCCGATGATGTCAACGCCCTGTGCCGCCAAGTGCAACGCGGCGTTTTTACCCAGGCCACGGCTGGCGCCGGTGATGAGTGCGATTTTACGGGTCATGGTGCAGTCCTCTCGGGTGATCAGTGGCAGCGAGTGTATTTATTCGCGCATAACGTGATAAACAGCGCTATACCGGAATCACTGGCCGGATAAGGCGAACAATCCCATGAACAAACTTGAGCTGCTGCGCACCTTCGTGCGCGTCACCGAACTGTCGAGTTTTACCCAGGCCGGCGAGAGCCTGGGCCTGCCGCGCTCTACCGTGTCGGAACATGTGCAGGCGCTGGAAGAGTTGCTCGGCGCGCGTTTGCTGCAACGCACCACGCGCAAGGTGCAGGCGACCCAGGATGGCCGTGTGCTGTATGAGCGCAGCAAGGACTTGCTGGCGCACATGGAAGAGTTGGAAGGGTTGTTTCGCCAGGATGAGGCGCAACTGACCGGACGGATTCGCGTGGACATGCCCAACGTGATGGCGCGCAGCATGATTCTGCCGCACCTGCCGCTGTTCATGGAACGCCATCCGCTGATCCAGATGGAAATCAGCAGCTCGGACCGCCAGGTGGACCTGATCGCCGAAGGCTTCGACTGCGTGTTGCGAGTAGGCGCCCAGCCCGATCAAACCGTGGTGGCGCGCCGGGTGTGCAGCATGCCGATGGTCAACTGCGCGAGCCCGGCCTACCTGCAGCGCTACGGTGTGCCGCAGACCCTGGCGGACTTGGCGGATCATCAATTGGTGCATTACGTACGGCCGTTGGGCGCACGCTCATCCGGCTTCGAATACCTGTCGGGCGGCAAAGTGCTGCGGGTGCCGATGGCCGGGCGTGTCACCGTCAACAGCACGGATGCCTATCAAGCGGCGTGCCTGGGCGGCTTCGGCATTACCCAGGTGCCGTTGCTGGGGATACGCACCTTGTTGGCCAATGGAGAACTGGTGTCGGTGCTGCCGGATTACCCGGCGCCGCCGTTGGACGTGTCATTGCTGTATGCCGGCCAGCGTCACTTGCCGTTGCGGGTGCGGGTGTTCATGGACTGGTTGGCCGCGACGTTGCACGCCCACCTTTAACGCCGCGCCGACAATTGTTGCGGTGCCAGGAACGCGTCGTGGAAGTAATCGCGCACCGCCTGCATCGCCGGGGTAAACGCGCGCTCGCGGTGCCAGGCTAGGCCCACACTCATCGGCGTCACTGGATCGGTGACGGTGAGTGTTTCGATACGCTTGCCTTCCAGGGACCAGGGCCTGTGCACCAGGTCCGACAGGATCGCCACGCCGCTGCCATTGGCGACCATGCTGCGCACCGCCTCCACCGAACTGGTGCGCAGGCGCACCTTGGGCGTCTGCCCGGCTTGTTCCCAATAACGCATGGCGCTGTGTTCGGCCTCGTCGACGGTGAGCAGAATGTAGGGCTCCTGGGCCACATCCGCCAGGCTCACGGCGCCGCGTTCGCACAGGGGATGATGGCTGGGCAGCCATAGGCGGCGCTCCGAATTGAACAGGATTTCCGAGACGATATCCGGGTGAGTGAGGTTGGCAGTAAGTACCACCGCCATGTCGAACTGGCCGTCGAGCAACCCTTGTTCGATGGCCTGACGTTCCTGCTCAAAGACTTCGATGGTTACGTCCGGATGCCAGTGTTCCATGCGTTGCAAGTGATGGGGCAGGAAGTAGCCGAGCACCGTGTAACTGGCCGCCAAGCGCAGCACGCCGCGCGCGCGGTAGTCGGGCAGCGGGCTGTTCAGCGCGTCATCGACACTGCGCAGGATCACGTAGGCACGGTTGAGAAAGTGCCGGCCCGCGTCGGTCAGGTTCATGCCTTGGGCTGAGCGCACAAACAACTGCACACCGAGCATGGCTTCCAGTTCCTTGATCGCCGTGGTCACCGCCGATTGCGAGATGTTCAGGTGGATGGCCGCCTGGGAAATCTGGCCGATTTCGGCGGTGGCGACGAAGTAGCGCACTTGGCGCAGGGTCAGGGACATGCCGGGCTCCTCCAGTGGGTGGTGGTATGGAGTATCTGATTTTCAGAAGATGGGCCATCTGATAATAGATCTTCCCAAGGGGTCAAGCCGCAGCCTACTTTTCCTCCATCACTTAGGCGGAGCGACTCTGATGCAGGCAGTGGATTTCAATTCGGACATGGGCGAAGGCTTCGGCCCCTGGACCATCGGCGATGGCGTCGACGCCGAGCTGATGGCGTACATCAGCTCGGCCAACATTGCTACCGGCTTCCATGCTGGCGACCCCGGCACCATGCGTCGTACGGTCGAGCGCGCCAAGCAACTGGGCGTGGCCATCGGCGCGCATCCGGGTTTTCGGGACCTGGTCGGTTTTGGCCGTCGCCACATCAACGCACCGGCCCAGGAACTGGTGGACGATATGCTCTATCAGCTCGGCGCCCTGCGGGAAATCGCCCGGGCCCAAGGTGTGACCCTGCAACACATCAAGCCCCACGGCGCGCTGTACATGCACCTGGCCCGAGATGAAGAAGCGGCGCGGCTGCTGGTGAAGAACCTGCAAATCATCGAACCGACGCTGTTGTTGTACTGCATGCCCAACTCGGTGATCTGGCGCGTGGCCAAGGAGCTGGGGCAGCCGGTGGTGCGGGAGTTTTATGCCGACCGTGAGTACGATCTGACCGGCTCCATCGTGTTTACCCGCAATGTGCGAGCGCTGGATCCTGCGACGGTGGCGGCGCGCGTCCTGCGGGCTTGTCAGACCGGGCTGGTGCGAACCGTGGAAGGCGAAGACCTGTTTATTGAATTCGATTCCATCTGCCTGCACAGCGACACGCCGGGTGCCCTTGAGTTGGTAGAGGCGACCCGCGAAGCGTTGGACCGAGCGGATATCACCGTCAAAACACCACAATAAAAACGATTCCTCAATTTTTTCGCCTGCCTTTCTACAATGATTCCAAGAGGAACAGACATGGCTGAAACATCTCCCATCCGCTACAGCTTCGGCGGTGATGAACACCTGTTTGCCGAGGTCAGCGACAGCATGTCCCTGGAGGCCTTTTTCAAAGGCATGGCGGTGACCCGTGCCGTGGAGCGCCTGGCGCTGGAAGGCGTGCTGGATGTGTGCCTGGCCAACGCGTCGTTCCAGATCCGCTTTGACCCCGACCGCATCGCCCCGCATGTGCTGCTCGATGCGGTGCAGACCGCCGAAGCCCAAGCTGTGGCTGAACGCACCTTGCACACGCGCATCATCGAAATCCCGGTGCTGTACAACGACCCGTGGACCCACGAAACCCTGATGCGTTTTCGCGACCGCCACCAAGACCCCAGCGGTACGGACCTGGAGTACGCCGCGCGCATCAACGGGCTGGCCGATGTCGAGGCGTTTATCGCCGCCCACAGTGGTGCGCCGTGGTTTGTGTCGATGGTCGGATTTGTGGCGGGCCTGCCGTTCATGTTCCAGATGGTCGAGCGCGAGCGGCAATTGCAGGTGCCCAAGTACCTGCGACCGCGCACTGATACGCCGAAACTCACCCTCGGCCATGGCGGCTGTTTTGGCTGCATCTACTCGGTACGCGGTGCCGGCGGCTACCAGATGTTTGGCGTGACCCCAGCCCCGATCTACGACCCGGCGCAGCAACTGGCGTACCTCAAGGAACACATGGTGTTCTTCCGTCCTGGCGATATCGTGCAGTTCAAACCCATGGACCGTGAGGCCTACGACTTGGCGGTGGCCGACGTGGATGCAGGACGTTTCGACCTGCGCATCCGTCCCGTGGAATTTTCCCTCGACGCCTTTCTCGCCGACCCCATCGGTTATCCGAAATCCCTGCAGGAGGCACTGGCATGATCAAGGTCCTCAAACCCGGCCTCGCCACCTCCGTGCAGGACCTTGGCCGTGAAGGCTATTACCACTTGGGCATCCCGCCGTCGGGTGCATTGGATCAATATGCGTTGAGTGCAGCCAACCACCTGGTCGGCAATCCAGTCGGCGCGGCGGGCCTGGAATGCACGCTGATCGGCCCCGAACTGGAGTTTCAGCAGGACGCGCTGGTGGCCCTCAGCGGCGCCTTGATGTCGCCGCGCCTGGACGGTGAAGTGGTGCACCAGGACACCGCGTTCCAGGTCCGCGCCGGGCAGGTGTTGCGCTTCGAGTTTCCCAAGGCGGGCGCACGGACCTACCTCGCGGTGGCCGGCGGGATTGACGTGCCGTTGGTGCTGGGCAGTCGCTCGACTTACATCCTCGGCGCCCTCGGCGGGTTCCACGGGCGGCGCTTGCAGGAAGGTGATGAACTGCCCATCGGTGCAGCCAGTGGCGTGGGCCGGGCGGGCAACAGCCTGCCGATGGCACTGCGCCGATCAGTGGGCGGTGATGTGACTCTGCGTGTAGTGCCGGGGCTGTATTACGAGCGCCTCACGGAGGCGGCCAAGAGTAGCTTTTTTGTCGAACCGTGGACCGTGGGTTCCGAAGCCGACCGCATCGGGTATCGCTTCAAAGGCGGGAGTGCCTTGAGTTTCCAGCCACGTGAGCAGCCGTTTGGCGCGGGGTCGGATCCGTCGAATATCGTCGACAGTTGCTACCCGATTGGCTCGATCCAGGTACCGGCGGGATTGGAGCCGATTGTGTTGCACCGGGATGCGGTGTCGGGCGGTGGCTACGCGATGATCGGTACGGTGATCAGCGCCGACTTGGACCTGATCGGCCAGATGCAGCCGAACCAGCGGGCGGGGTTTGTGGCGGTGACGCTGGAGGAGGCGTTGGAGGCGCGGCGGGTGTACAAAAAACGGCTGAAGGCTATGACTGGGCTTTTCAATCACTGAAGAAATACAAATCCAAATGTGGGAGCGAGCAAGCCCGCTCCCACATTGTTGCCCTGTGTGGTGTCAGAAGAGTTGGGTGAACAGCCAGTAGAGGCTACCTGACAGCAGGATGGCCGCTGGCAACGTCAGCACCCACGCCATCGCCAGGTTGCGGATTGTGCGCATCTGCAACCCGCCCCCGTTCGCGACCATAGTCCCCGCCACACCCGACGACAACACGTGGGTGGTCGACACAGGCAACCCATACATATCCGCCGCGCCGATGGTCAGCATCGCCACCATTTCTGCCGAGGCGCCTTGGGCGTAGGTCAGGTGCGTCTTGCCGATCTTCTCGCCCACGGTCACCACGATGCGCTTCCAGCCGACCATGGTGCCCAGTCCCAGGGCGATGGCCACGGCGATCTTCACCCACAGCGGAATGAAGCGTGTAGAACTGTCGATCTGTTGCTTGAACAGTTGCAGCTTGCCCTGGGTATCCGCGTCGAAATTACCGACCTTGCCCTTGTCCATCAGGCGAATGGTTTCGCTGGTCAGGTACATGTCATTGCGCACGTTGCCCACAGCCTCGGCGGGCACTTTGGCCAAGGAACCGTAGCCTTTGACTTCATCACCGATCTGCCCGGCCAGGGCGGCGAGGGCGGGGACCAGTTCCGGGGTGGCTTCCTTGGTGCGCACGTAGGTCGAGAGGATCGGGCGCGGGTCGCCGGTCAGTGCCTGCGGCGCGCTTTTCACCAGTGCCACTTGGGTCACTTCGGCCACCGCCGCGAACTGCAACGACTGCTCGGCCGGCATGGTGCGGTTCAGCGCGTAGGCCATCGGCAGGGTGCCGACCAGGATCAGCATGATCAGGCCCATGCCTTTCTGCCCGTCGTTGGAGCCATGGGCAAAAGACACGCCGGTGCACGTGGCAATCAGCATGCCGCGGATCCACCACGGTGGCGGGGTGTCGCCTTTGGGTGCCTTGTACAGCGCGCGATTCTTGACGAACGCGCGCAGGGCCAGCAACAGCATCGCCGCAAAGGCAAAGCCGATCAGCGGCGACAGCAGCAAGGCGTAACCAATCTTGATTGCCTGGCTCCAGTCCACCCCGCTGGTGCCATCACGCCCGTGCATCAGGGCATTCGCCACGCCGACGCCGATGATCGAACCAATCAATGTGTGGGACGAAGACGCCGGCAAACCCAGCCACCAGGTGCCGAGGTTCCACAGGATGGCGGCGATCAACAGGGCGAAGATCATCGCGAAACCGGCCGACGAACCCACCTGCAGAATCAACTCCACCGGCAACAACGCAATGATGCCGAACGCTACCGCGCCGCTGGAAAGCAGTACGCCAAGGAAGTTGAAAAAGCCTGACCACACCACCGCAAAGTGCGGCGGCAAGGAGTTGGTGTAGATCACCGTCGCCACGGCATTGGCGGTGTCGTGGAAACCATTGACGAACTCGAATCCCAGGGCGATCAACAGCGCCACCCCGAGCAGCAAGAAGGGCGTCCAGGTGGTGAGTTGGGCGCCCATTTCGTGCATGTCATGCATCAGGCTGTAGGCGGTGAACAACAAGCCCATGGCGAGCACGGCGAAGAAGATGATTACCGTCACCAGGCCGGGTTTCTTGTCCAGCCTGGGTTTTGGGTCTGCAGGTGAGGCGTGGGTGGAGGCAGTCAGGGAAGGGGTGGCCATGCCGGAGCATCCAGTGTGATGAGGATGTCGTTCATAGTCATTGCAGAATGTTACAGAGATGCTGCCATACATCAGTGTTTAGGTGATTGAGCTGGCCGCTGGTCAGTAATCCTTGCGCTTTCTGAAGGCCCAGCGCCCGGCAATCAACGTGAAGGTCGCGACGAGCGCCACCAGAATCCAGAAGCCTTCCGGGTCTTGGGAAAGCGGCACACCGCCCACGTTCATGCCAAAAAAGCCGGCGATGATGTTGATGGGCAACGCCAGCACTGTCACCACGGTTAGGGTGAACAGCGTGCGGTTGCTTTGCTCGTTGAGGTTGGCGGCGATTTCTTCCTGCAACAATTTGATGCGTTCACCCAGGGCCATCAGGTCGTTGATGATCAACGCAAACTCCTCGGTGGATTTGCGCAGCTCCTTGACGTCTTCCTTTTGCAACCACTGCGGCGGCCGGTTGAGCAGGCGCAGCAGCGAGCCCGGCTCCAGCGCCAGCAGGCGTTGCAGGCGCACCAGCACCCGGCGTGCGGCGCCGAGTTCGGCGCGGTTGGTGGACAGGCGTGAGGACAGCAACTGGTCTTCGATATGGTCGACGCTGATGCTGGTCTTGCGCACGATCTGGGTCAGCACTTCACCCTGGTCGCGTAACAGGTGCACCAGTAAGGCCAGCGGCGAGCGAAAGCTTTCACCGGCTTTTACCGACGAGCGCAGTTTATCCACCGAGTGCAGCGGTTGCAGGCGCGCACTGATCAGCAAGCGGCTGCGGGCGCAGACCCACAGCGTGGAAATGTCCGACGAGACCATGCTGCTGAAGTTGAACACCACGTCGTTGACCACCGCCAGCAAGGCCGAGTCGACGTGTTCGATGCGCGTGGAACGCGAGCCTTCGTGCAGGGCTTCGAAGAACTCTTCCGGCAGGTCCAGGTGGGCCTGCATCCAGCGCTCGCACGCGGCGTGGGCTAGGTTCAGGTGCAGCCACAGGAATTCTTCCGGGTCACCCGGTTGGCGCAACGCCTGGAGCGCCGCCGCCGAATCTATCTGCTCACCCTTTTCCCCTGGGCGAAAACGAAAACCGTAGAGCAAGCCAAACAGGTCGGAATCCTGGTGGCTGTGATCGATGCTGTGGTTCATGAGGGCTCGCAGAAAAAGCGCCTGTAGGAGATTTCACAGGTTCGCATGCGCGAATCATTGCAAGTGGATTTGACAGTTTTGTGACGGTTTTGAATTTATTTCGTAGTGATGACATTTATTTGACCTTTTGTCAGGAGCCGTTCAAGAAGGCTCTAATCCGGCCGATTCAAGGCATCAAGGCCCGCTGTGGATGGGCGGTGCCTTTTGATTACAAGGACGTTAGGCGTGCACGCACCAATTCCTTGTATCGAGGCTTTTCCCCGATGAATGTTTTGCGAACCTCCTTGAGAGCACAAATCCTGTCGCTGCTCGGTGGCAGTCTTTTGGCGATGCTGTTGATCGCCCTGGCCTGTTTCAATTTTTTGTCCAACGGGGTGCAGAGCTATCGCAGCTTGATCGATGGGCCGCTGCTGACTTCACAATTGATTGACGAGGCCAACCTGCAATTCAAGGTGCAGGTTCAGGAATGGAAAAACGTCCTGCTGCGCGGCAAACAGCCCCAAGACATGGAGAAATACTGGAATCAGTTTCAGGACCGCCAGCGCGACGTTCAAGGCATCCTCACCCGGCTGGTCACCCAGACTCGCAGCGACCCGAGCCTGAGCCGACGCATCGAAACCTTGCGCCAGGAACACCAGCAACTCGGCGTGGCTTACCAGAAGGGCCGCGATGCCTACGTGGCCGCCGGTGGCGATGCAACGGCCGGCGACACCGCGGTGAAAGGTGTGGATCGCGCCGCCAGTGAGCAGATGAGTGCGTTGGTCAGCGACCTGCGCGAACAAGGCAGCCAGCAATCCAAGGCCATCAGCGCCTATGCCGAGCGCACCGTGCTGGTGGGGCTGGCGATCATGCTGTTGTCGGGTGTGTTGATCGGTCTGTTCAGCCTGTGGTTGATCAACCGCAACCTGATCCTGCCGATCCGTGGCTTGATCGACTACGTGACGCAACTGAGCCATGGTCGCTTTGCCGAGCGTGTTGCCAGCCGTCGTCAGGATGAGCTGGGCCACCTGGCCGCTGCCGCGAATACCTTGCGTGACTTTCTTGCCGAAACCTTCAGCCGTTTACAGCGCAGTGCTACCGACCTGGTCAGCGCCAGCGGCGAGTTGAATGCCATCGCCGGGCAGATGGCGACGGGCACCAATGATCAATTCAACCGAACCGACCAGGTGGCCACGGCCATGACTGAAATGTCGGCCACCGCCCAGGAAGTCGCGCGCCACGCCGCCAGTGCCTCCCGCGCGGCGGACGAGGCCGATCACTCGGCCCGCGAAGGCGGTGAAGTGATGAAAGTCACTATTGCCACCATCGGCCAGATGCGTAACGAGATCCTTAATACCGGCACCATCATCCGCCGCCTGGAAACCGACAGCGTGCGCATCGGCAAGGTGCTGGAAGTGATTCGCGGCATTGCCGAGCAGACCAACCTGCTGGCGCTCAATGCCGCGATTGAAGCTGCGCGCGCAGGCGAAGCCGGCCGTGGTTTTGCGGTGGTGGCCGATGAAGTGCGAAGCCTGGCGCAACGCACGGCGGCGTCGATCATCGAGATCAACGGGATTATCGAAGCGGTACAGAACGGCGCGGTGGATGCGGCTGAAGCCATCGTGAGTGGCCAGTCGTGCAGCGATGAGAGTGTGGAAAAGGTCACGCAAGCCGGTGCCATGCTGGCTCACATTACCCAGGCGGTGGAAGCGATCCGCGACATGAACCGCCAGATCGCCACGGCGGCCGAGGAGCAGACGTCGGTGGCGGAAGATATTTCGCGCAACATCACGCAGATCACCACCGTGGCCACGGCCAACCTCGATAACGTCAAGCGTACCGAAGCGGCTAGTCACAACCTACGTGGGCTGTCAGGTGAGTTGAATGAGGTGACGGCGCGCCTTGGCGCCTGATCAAACGGTCGGCAAGCTGAACGTGAACACGGTGCCGTGCTGCTCGGTAGTGGACACGCTCAGCTCACCACCGTGGGCATCGGCAATCTGCTTGACGATGTACAACCCCAGGCCGAGCCCGGCTTGGGGCGCATCGGTAACTGGACGCGCGTAGGGCTGAAATAATCGCGGCAGGGCTTGTGCGCTGATCTGCCCCGGGTTTTTCACCGTCAGCGTGAACTGCGACTGCTCGACCCTTGCCGTGACTTCAACCGGGCCATCGTGACTGCCGTGGTGGATGGCATTGGCGACCAGGTTGGAGAGCAGTTGCGCCAGTCGCTCCCGGTCACCTTTGAGCCCTTGAAGTTCGCCGATATGCGCAACAATTTCGCGTTGTGGATGAACGCTCTGCACCTCAGACACCACATGTTGCAACGCAGCCTGCAAGCCCTGGCAATCACCCATGCTCAAGGGAATGCCGCTGCCCATGCGCCCGCGGGCGAAATCCAGCACGTCCTCCACCAGTTGCGCCGCGCGCCGACCGCTGGTGAGGATATGGCGCACAATCTTGTCAGTGGCGGGGTCGGGGTGTTTGCGCAGCAGTCGCTCAGCGCCGAAGTTTATGGCGAACAACGGGTTACGCAAGTCGTGCCCGAGCACCGCGATGAATTGTTCACGCAATTCGGCGGTGCCACGTTCTTCCTGCAACTCGGCTTCGGTTTGTTGCTGGCTTTCTTCGGCTTCGATCTGCAGCGACAGCACGCGTGCAAACGACTCCATAGTTGATTGGATGGTGCTGCTGCGCAGTGACGCGGGGTTGGGGTCCAGCGCGCAGATGGTGCCGAAGAAGCGCCCATCGGTGCGGAACACCGGCACGGAAATGTAGCTTTCAAACTGATAGACACGTGGCGTGTGGTGGTCGTGGTAAAGCGGATCTTCGCTGGCTTTGTCGATCACCACGGACACGTGTGAACCGCGGATTTCGTGGCAGATCGTGGTGGTCAGGTCCAGCTCGCCTCCCACACCCAGGCCGAAACCCAGGTTGTCGAGCACCGCGCAGGCCGTCCAGGTGTCTTCCGTTACGCGAGCAACAGCGGCAAACCGCAGGCCGGTCATGTCACTGATCACCTTGAGCATGGCCGGTACAGCGCTGATACGCCCGATAGTGGCGATGTCGGCGGCTTTTTGCCCCATGTAACGGTCCCTGTTCGGGTGCAATGGCGTTATGCCTTGGCTGTAGCTTGAGAGTCTAACGGCCTTGTACTATGTGGGGGTAATTTCATTCGTCTCCAAGGCAGATTTCCTACGGTTTGCCGACGAGCGCCCACAAAAAACGCCACCCGAAGGTGGCGCTGTTTTGTTCAGAGGGTAATCAAGTGTCCAGCTTGTCTTCCAGCACAGCACCGGTCTTGGCATCGAGCTTCACTTCAAACTTCTTGCCAGCGGTGTCGGTCAAGTCAACTTCGTAGACCAGTACGCCGCTGTTGTTATGGTCCAACTCGGTGTCAGTGATGGTGGCACCCGCGTGTTTGGCCACGGCGGCAGCATTGAGTTTTTCGAAAGGCATCACTGCGCCGGACTTGACCAGGCCTTCAATCTGGTCTGGACGAACATCGGCCTGGGCCAGGCCAGCGGTCAGGGTCAGGGCGGTAGCGGCGAACAAAGCGGTCAGGGTTTTCATGATGTGTATCCTTCTGGTGAGCTGTTTAAGTGGGATCAGGTTAACCAGCGCAACTTAATTCACCCTTAATTATTTCAAGCGGTTGCGCAGTTTTTTCAATCCGTCACGCGCGGGGAATTTCATGCTGGAGGCTCACTTCAAAGGAGACTCGGCATGAAACGGTTAGTGAGTTGGATCTACGCCCCTGCATTCCTGCTGGGGTTTCTCGGTTACGGGCTTTGGCAGCCGGACAGCTTGATTCTGCTGTTCGTGATTGCGGTCGTGGTGTCATTCCTGGCAGAACAATGGTTGCCCTATGAACCGCAGTGGAATCGCAGTCTGGGCGATCGTCGGCGCGATACGTTGCATGCCCTGGTCAACGAAAGCCTGAACGCTGTGGGCTTGTTGATCCTGCCAGGGCTCACGGCGTTATTGGCGTTTGAGGGCATTTGGCCGCGTGGCTGGCCGTTGTGGGAGCAACTGCTGATGGCCATTGTGCTGGCCGATGCCGGCATCACCTTGATGCATTACGCCAGCCATCGCGTCCGGCCGCTGTGGCGACTGCATGCGGTGCATCACAGCGTGCAGCGGCTCTATGGTTTCAACGGGTTGATGAAGCATCCGTTGCACCAGGTGCTGGAAGCCACGGCCGGTTTGCTACCGTTGATCCTGCTGGGCATTCCCTTGGACGTGGCCCAGTTGCTGGCGTTGGCCATTGCCCTGCAATTGCTGCTGCAGCACTCCAATGTGGACATGCGCCTGGGGCCGTTGCGCTGGGTGTTCGCCTGGGCGCCGGTGCATCGCTTTCACCATATGAAATATGGCCGCGCCGGGGATGTGAATTTCGGTTTGTTCTTCAACCTGTGGGATTGGCTGCTGGGCACGGCGTATTACCGCGAACGCTATCGCATGGGGCCGGGGGATCTGGGGATTGGCAGTCGTCCGGACTTTCCGGTGGGCTATGGGGCGCAGTTGCGTGATCCCTTCAAGGCGGTTGGCTTGAGCAAGGAGCCGTCACTGCCGGACGATTTACGTTAACAGTTGAACATCCAGCTGACGCAATGAGGCGGCTGCCGTGACGCCAAACAGTTGCTTCATGGTCCGCGAAAAATGCGCCGAATCGGCAAACCCCGCACCGTGAGCCGCATCGGTCAGCGTGCCACCGGCAAGCGCCAGTTGCAGGGCGATGCGCAATCGTCGCCACAGCACCAAACGACGCACAGGTAAACCCAGTTGATGGGCGAACAGTCGCTCCAGTTGGCTCAATGACAGGTGCGCGGCCTGGGCCAGGACCTGGGCTGATACTTTGCCGTCGAGTTGTTGATCCAGTGCGGTGAGGGCGCGCTCCAGACGTGGATCATCCAGGCTGCGCCGAGGGAGTCGGCGCAATGCCTCCAGGGACAGGTCCTGGTGCAGCAAAGGGGCGAGATCAAACACGGCCGGTTCGGCGTACAGCACCGAGACCTCACCTTGAGTCTCAAGAATGGCGTGGGTTTGTCGCGACGGGATAAACAGGCGATGGGCCGTGGTGACCTGGCCATCGAGGCTGATCGTGATCGGTGAACCTTTGGAGGCCATCAACTGATGGGCGTAGTGCGCATGGGGCGCGGTGCGCCCCAGCTCGCCGAGGATCAGGCCGTAGTCACGGCCCAACCATAGGCGGCCTGACCATTCGGCCTTCACTCAGTACTTATAGTCGTGCAGCAGGTCCTGCACGCTGGAGGACGGCCAGCGCTTGTAGAACTTCAGCAGTTCGGCGGCGCGGTTGGTGAAGATGCCATCCACGCCGGCCTTCATCACTTTGTCGAAGTCCACCGGCTCGTCCACGGTGTAGACGTGCACCAGCAGGCCCTTGTCGTGGGTCAGCTTGTTCATTTCCGGTTTGACCAGGTCCGAATAGCTCTGGTCGCCGTGGTCTGTCAGCTCAGCCGAGGGACCGGTGCCGATGGCGCCGAGGCTCTTGGCTTCGTCGACCCACTTTTCGAACTCGGCCGCGTCTTTCGGCTCTTGCTTGGCGTAGTAGGCGGCCTTGGTGGTTTCGCCGGATTCAGCAAATGTCTGCTTGTTCTTCGGCTCGATGCTGCCTTCACCCACCCACAGCAACAGGATCTTCGGGGTGTTGGGCATTTCTTTCTGCAGCTCTTTCAGGCTCGCCACTTCGAAAGTTTGCAGCACCACGCGACCCTTGCCCTGGCCGACGCCGGTGTTGCTCTTGCCCAGCTTGGAGCCGGCGGAGCTCAGCCAGCCTTTGTCGAGCAGCTTGTTCTTGAGGTCAGCTTCGATGCCCGGGAATTGCTTGGGCTCCTTGGTTTCGATGTACAGGCCGGGTTTGTGCTGTGGGTTGCCTTCGGCGATCTTGATGATGTCGTCCAGGCTCTGGATTTTCAGGCCGACGAAACCTGGACGTGCGCGGTCCGGGTAGGCGGCGTTGAACCAGCTGCCGGCGTCGAGGGTTTGCAGTTCTTTCCAGGTGAACTCGTTGGCCGGGGCGTCCTTGCGATCAGGGAACTTGGTGGCCACGTCGGTGGTGCGCTGCAGGTTGTTGTCGTGCAGGGCGAACAGCACGCCGTCCTTGCTGCGCTGCAGGTCCATTTCCAGGTAGTCGGCACCCAGGTCGCGGGCGATCTTGTAGGCGGCAGCGGTGGACTCCGGTGCATCGTAGGACGCACCACGGTGGGCGATCACGGCCGGGTACGGAATGCCTTCATTGGTTGCCAATTCAGCCGGGCTGATCGGATCGGCAGCCTGCGCTTGGCCAAGGCCGAGCATCAGAGCGAGCAGCAGGGCGCTCTTGGTAAACGTGACAGGCATATGCGAAGTCCTTTCGTGGAGGTAGCTTTGAGAAGGCCTCCTTTTTAACAATTGATTGCGAAAGGCGCTATCACCAAACCGACATTAACGTGCGCAGGCTTCAATTTTCTCGGATTTTTTGCCTGGCATTGCAGTATTCTTGCCCGAAGCTGCCCCATTAGAGGGCGGTACTTTCCGCCACGCGTGTAAACCATCTTTCCAGTCCCTGTGGGACTTTTCAGTGAGGTTTACCATGCGCATCACCTCCGAGCTTATCTGCCAGGCCGCCGACCAACTCCACGGTTTTGTTGGCCTCAACCGCAAGACAGGCCAGTACATCGTGCGTTTCAGCGAAGACTCCTTCGGCATGGACGTGGCCGATGACGGCATCATTCCCACCGCCGAATTCGTCTGGCTACCGGCCCCGGAGCAGACCATGACGCTGTCCCGCGAGCGCATCCAGTTGCTGCTGGACCAGAACATCGACGAGCGCATCAACATCACCGAGCCGTTGCGGGTGTATATGCGCCGGGTGGAGATTGCGCAGATCAGTGCGTTGCGCAGTCTGGTGAGCTAGCTCGCTTCAAAACTGTAGGCCCGTTCGACTTTGCATACCCGGGTCTGGAAGGCCGAGTACCAAGTGGCGCGCCCCTGTTCGCGCACCGCCTGGTGCTCGGCCTGCTGCTTCCAGGCCAGGATGGCCGCTTCACTTTCCCAGTACGACACGGTGATGCCCAGGCCGTCTTCCCGTGCGGACTCCACGCCGATGAATCCCGGTTGTTCACGCGCCAGTTCCAGCATGCGGCTGGCCGCCTGGCCGTAGCCTTGATCGCCTTCGGTGCGCAGTGAGCTGAAGATCACCGCGTAATAGGGCGGCGAAGGTGTGCGGGCGATCATGCGGACACCGCCTGGCAAGCCTTGAGCAGGGCCATCGCCAAGGGCGGGGTAATACCTTGCAGCGCGGCGCGTTCGGGTTGGAAGAGGGTGGCGACGAAGAACGGGTGGTCGAGCAGTTCCACCGCGCGCAGGTCGCCGGTCGAATCATGGCCGCTGGGGATCAGGTCGCCTTCGAGCAAGGCATCGAGGAACTCGGGGTTCACGCCGTAACGGCAGCGATAACCTTCCTGCACATCCAGGGTGTCATAGGCCTCGGCGATCCGGGTGTAGGGCGCCAGGCGCACGCCGTCGGTGGCCTCCACCAGGGCACAGCTCAGTGGCGCGATCACGGCGCGCTTGGCCTGCGGCGCGAGTTCGCCATGCTCGGCATCCTTCCAGCCCAGGACATTGCGTGCGTATTCCAGCACGGCATGCTGAAAACCGCCGCACGTGCCGAGGAACGGTCGGCGTTGCTCGCGGGCAAACCGGATCGCCCGCATTGCGCCGTCAGTGTCGCGGTAAGGGCTGGCGGGGACGCACCAGAAACCGTCGAATTCATGCAGTGATTGGGGCAGGTTATCGGTGTCGAGCCACTGCACGTGAACCGCCAGGCCGAGGGTCTCGGCCGCCTGTTGCAGCGCCACGGGGATGGCCTGGTGGGCGATGACATCGGGGTTGTAATCGCCGATCAGGGCGAGGTGCAGAGGCGTGGTTTTCATCGTGTACATCCCATGGCTTGTGGTGTCCTGAGGCGCACTATAGATTGGCGTTCACGCAATCAATATTGGCGTTTTAGCACATGCTCAATGCGGTCACGCACTATTCAATTGACTACCCCGACTTATCGCTGATCCTCGCCCTGGTGCGCGGCGGCACACTCGCACGGGCGGCCGCGTTGTTGCGGGTGGACGTGTCCACGGTGTTCCGCGCGGTGCGGCGCCTGGAGGCGGCGCTGGGCCAGACGTTGTTCGAAAAAAGCCGCGCCGGCTACCTGCCCACCAGCCTGGCGAGCAACCTGGCGCAGCAGGCGGAACGCGCCGAGCAAGCGCTGGAGGCCGCGCGCATTGGTGTGGAGCAAGGTGGTGAGGTGATCAGCGGCACGGTGCGCCTGACCTGTACCGATTCTGTGCTGCAAGGCTTGCTGTTGCCGGCCCTGGCGCAATTCATGCCGCAGTACCCGGCGTTGATCCTGGAACTGAGTACATCGAATGACTTCGCCAACCTGAGCCGCCGCGACGCGGATATCGCGCTGCGCCTGACTCGCACGCCGCCGGAGCATCTAGTGGGCCGGCGCCTGAGCAATGTGGCGTATCGGGTGTGCGCCAGTCCGGGTTTCGCCCAACAACACGAAGGTCGCGAGCTGGCAGACTTGCCATGGATCGCCCCGGATGACTTCCTGCCCGACCACCCCACGGTAGCCTGGCGCCGCGAGCACCTGCCCGGCGTGCGTCCCAGCTATCGCTGCAACAGCATGTTGTCGGTGACCGAACTGGTGCGTGCAGGGTTGGGGGTGGCGGCGTTGCCGGACTTTCTAGTCGGGGACCGCCTGCAACCACTGGGCCCCGCATTGGCGGGGTACGACACGGCGTTATGGTTGCTCACGCGCCCCGATTGTCGGGCGCTGCGCTCGGTGGTGACACTGTTTGACGAGCTGGGGCGACACCTGCGGTTGCCTTAGGTTTTTCGCACAAAATGCTCGTGCATTTCGCTAGTCAGGCTTTCGATATGCTCTGTCAGTTGCTTGGTCATTTCCGTCAGTCGGGTGTTCTGCTCCAGCAGCTCCAGCAACTGTTTGGTGGTCTGCGCGGCCTGGGCCTGGCGCTCGGTGTTGGCAATCGCCAGCGCTTCGCGGTGCTGGGCGTCGGCGTCTGACTGCGCTTTGTCGCGAGCGGCCTGACGCGTCTGGGCCAGCAGGATCAGCGGCGCGGCATAGGCCGATTGCAGGCTGAAGGCCAGGTTGAGCAGGATAAACGGGTACACGTCGAAATGCGTGACGCCGGTCATGTTCAGCACCACCCACAAGACGACGATGGCGGTTTGCGCGCCGAGGAAGGTGGGCGTGCCGAAGAAACGGGCGAACGCTTCGGCCTTGAGGGCAAAGGTGTCATTGCCGAAGGTTGGCGCCAAGTGGGCATGGGGACGATGGAAGCGCAGGTGGTCGACGGCGGCGGTTTCGGTCTTTTCTGGGGTCATGGCGGGCTCGGATCGTTTGCTTGAAGACAAGCAAGCACTATAGACCGAGCCCCCAGCGCCCCGTATGAAGATCGGGTCAGTTGCCACCGCGCTCATTGGCGAATGCACTCACCGCCTGCACGGCCTCGCTGGTGCCTTCGCGGATCTGCAGGATTACCGTGCCGGCGCGGTTTGCCAGGTCGACCCCTTGCGCGGCGCGGTCGCGGGTGCCGTCCATACTGTGGATGGCCTGGCGGGTCTCCTCCTGAATCATCGCGATCATGCTGGAAATTTCCGCCGTTGAACCGCTGGTGCGGGCCGCCAATTGCCGTACTTCATCGGCCACCACGGCAAACCCGCGACCTTGCTCGCCGGCACGCGCCGCCTCGATGGCGGCGTTGAGGGCCAGCAGGTTGGTCTGGTCGGCGATGCCGCGAATGGTATTGACGATGGCGGTGATCTGCTGCGAGCGCTCGCCCAGCTTGGCGATCAGCTGTGAGGAGCCGTCGATGTCCGCCGCAATGTCGCGCATGCCACTGGCGGTTTGCTGGATCACTTCGGCGCCTTTTTCGGCGATGTCCCGGGTGTTCAGGGAGATGTGGTACGCCTGGGCCGCGCTGGCGGCGTCGGCGGTATGTTGTTGCACCATGGCGGTCACGTCCGAGGCGAACTTCACCACTTTGCACAGGCGTCCGCCGGCGTCGTACACCGGGTTGTAGTTCGCTTCGAGCCACACGGCCTGACCGTTCTTATCCACCCGTTCGAACTGGCCGCTGAACATTTCGCCCTGGTTCAGGCGCTTCCAGAAGTCGCTGTAGGTCGAGCTGCTGGCCACGGCCGCGCTGCAGAACATGCGGTGATGCTGGCCCTGGATCTGCGCCAGGGTGTAACCCATGCGCTGCAGGAAGTTGGCGTTGGCCGTGATAATGGTGCCGTCGAGGTTGAACTCGATCACTGCCATGGCGCGGCCGATGGCGGCCAGTTTGGCATTGGCTTCGCTTTCGGCCTGCAGGCGCGGCGTGACGTCCATGGCGTACTTCACCACTTTGATGACTTGACCTGCTTCGTCACGCACCGGGTTGTAGCTGGCCTCCAGCCAAACCGACTGGCCATCGCCCGCCACCCGTTCAAAGGTGCCGGACTGGAACTGGCCATTACGCAGGTTCGACCACAGCTGGTTGTACTCGGCGCTGCGGGCGAATGCGGGGGTGCAGAACATACGGTGGGACTGGCTCTCGATCTGCTCGGCGCGGTAGCCCATGGTCTGGAGGAAGTTGGCATTGGCTCGCAGCACAGTGCCAGACAGGTCGAATTCGATCACCGCCATGGAGCGCTCGATGGCATCCAGCAGGCTGGCCTGTTGGGCGACGGTGTGTTGCAGTGCGTTGATGGTTTTTTTATGGGCTTTAAATAGCATGTTCGGGGGCTCGGGCAAGCAAGCTTCTGGGTTTCCTTGGATATGCGCCTGCCCCCGTAAGGCATTCGCTATACGGTTGACTTGCTCATTGTCAGCTTCCTTGTACCGACAGCGGGGGTGGAACAACGGGTTCAGAGTGATCAGCCTGGCAAGAAGTTCGCCTCAGGGGCAGGACCTTTTTTGGGTAGCCGACAAATGGTGGCATTATGCTTTCTCTTGGCGTGCAGGCATGAGGACTCAGACGAGGACTCGTAGGACAACCTCAGGCGGAATGAGCGATCACTGCTTCGCTGATGTTGACCCGGTTACGCCCGGTGTCCTTGGCGGCATACAGCGCGCGATCCGCCGCATTCAGCCACATGGCGGCGTCGGTAAAGAAGGGCTGGAAATCAGCCAGGCCGATGCTCAGGCTCACGCGCAATTCAGGGATCTGCGGGTTGCGGTAATTGCTGAAGGTCTCGCGCATGCGTTCCATCACCTGTGCCGCCTCTTCCAGCGGAACTTGCGGAAGAATCACACAGAATTCATCGCCACCGTAACGCCCGGCCAGGTCGTTTTCACGCAAGTTGCGTCGCAACTCCAGGCTCAGTTGACGCAGGACCGCGTCGCCGACGATGTGGCCGTGGGTGTCGTTGATCTGCTTGAAGTGATCGATATCGATCAACGCGATGGTGGCATGGCTTTGCTGCTGTTGGCACTTATGAAATTTAAGGTGCAGCAAGTCTTTCCATGAGCCGTGGTTCAGCAGACCGGTGAGGCTGTCGGTTCGGCTGAGGGCGCTGAGTGCGCGTTTGTGTTCCGACAACTTAATCGCCAACTGATAGCAAACCGTGCCGATGGCCATGGGGTAGAGCGTCAGCATCGGCAGGCAGGTGTAGACCTGTGTGAGGCTGACGTTGGGGTTGAATTTGATGCCGAAAAACGCACAGGCGACCCCGACACCGGCCACTTGCGCCAGCAGCCCACGCAGGAACAGCCGCTTGCCGCCCGCCGCCACGTTGTTCATGGTCATCATGGAAAGGATGGTAACGGTTGTCAGTGGTGTGAACTGCGTGGCGGCGGCCCAGAACCCGCCGAACAATGAGTCGTACAGCAGATTGCGTTGCTCAGCCTGGTAGGGGAATTGCGAGCGCGCTGAGAGTTGGTAGGCCACATGTGCCCAGGCGAAACCGTTGAACAACAGGAATGCCCAGACCCACCCCGGCATTGCGAGCGGATAAAGAGCGCCTGTGACACTGATGCAGCCGATGCCCAAGCCGATAATCCTTGGCTTGTAGATACGTCTGGCAAATGAAAGCCCTTTGCCTCGTCTGTTTTCCATAAATTCCTGGAGCCGTTTTTTCTGCAGGTGCGGCAAAGTGCGTCAGCGGGTTGAACCGTTGATCGGATAATAATTGTGAATATTGTCAGTTATTCGCGTGGGAATAATCAGTGTCCTTCCAAGCCATTTGCTCAGGACAGCGTGCGAATACGTCAAAAACGACCTGGAATGTCGTTCACACAACAGGTTTTTACGGCTGCCGGGGCGACGTGACTTCGTAGCCGGCCAGGAACAGGTCGATAGCCGATTCGATCACACAGGCCTGACTGGCGGCGTCCAGGACTGGTTGGCCCAGGGTAATCTGCGGCCAGAATGCAAACGCCTTGAGCAGGCTCTGGATCTGGTGGGCGGCAAATGCCGGGTCGCTGCAATTGAGCCGGCCATCGTCCTGGGCGGCGCGTACCCATTGGGTAAAACCTTCTTCGCGCTTGCTCAGGCGGGTGACCATGTCTTGCGCGCGCTCCGGCGAATGGATGGTGGCGGCGATGGCGACCCGGGCCAGGTCGAGGAAATTGGCATCCGCCATCATCTTCATCTTCGCTTCCAGCAAGCCGCGCAATTGTTCGCGCAGCGGGCGGTCGCTGGCGTAGCTGACGTCGAGCTGCGCAACGCTGCTGGCCCAGAGTTGATGGAGAATTTCGGCGAACAACTCTTCTTTGCTGGGGAAGTGGTTGTACACCGTGCGCTTGGAAACGCCGGCGGTGGCGGCGATCTTGTCCATGCTGGTCACCTCGAAACCGTTTTCGCGAAATTCAGCGATAGCCGCGGCCACGATGGCTTCGCGTTTACGGTCGGTAAGGCGTTGAGGGGCAGTCATGGAGGGCGCTCGGTTCGTCAAGGAAAGTTACACTCTGTAGTTTACTTGCTGTGTATTTTGTTGCAATCTTGAAACTACACTGTGCAGTGTAATTCAAGAGCGGTCTGTAGGAGTCACCTGTAAATGGCCACGATTTCGTCCCGCGTTGATTCTTCGCCGGCAGCGCCCAAGCAAGACCAAGGGCACTTCAGCAACGATGCACCCGTGCAGCAGGGTGGCTTCGGCAAGACCTTGCGTATTTTTTGGAACATGCTGTTCAACAAGCCGCGCACCACGCGGCCGGTAGGACAGATTCCGGTGCAGCCGCTGACCCGCGAGCAGTTGCTGGCGGCGCCGGATCACAGCGTATTCCGTCTCGGGCATTCCACCGTTTTACTGAAAATGCGCGGCAAATTCTGGGTGACCGACCCGGTGTTCGCCGAGCGTGCGTCGCCGTTCAGTTGGGCCGGCCCCAAGCGTTTCCACCAACCGCCCATCAGTCTTGAAGAGCTGCCGCCGTTAGAAGCGGTGATTCTTTCCCACAACCATTACGACCACCTGGACCGCAAGGCTGTCGTCCAATTGGCCGATAAGACCCGCTACTTTCTCGCGCCGCTGGGCGTCGGGGATATTCTGGTGAAATGGGGCGTGGACGCCAGCAAAGTGCGGCAACTGGATTGGTGGCAGGGCACCGAAGTGGATGGCATCCGGTTTGTCGCCACACCAGCGCAGCATTTTTCCGGGCGGGGCCTGTTTGATGCCAACCAGACCTTGTGGTGTTCCTGGGTGATGCTCGATGGTGCTCGACGGATTTTTTTCAGCGGCGATACCGGTTACTTCGACGGTTTTAAACGTATCGGCGAACAGTACGGCCCGTTTGACCTGACGCTGATGGAAACGGGTGCTTACAACGTCGATTGGCCGCACGTGCACATGCAACCTGAGCAAACCCTGCAAGCGCATATCGACCTCAAAGGCCGCTGGTTGCTGCCGATTCACAACGGCACCTTCGACTTGGCGTTCCATGCATGGCATGAACCGTTCGACCGCATTATGGCCCTGGCCTGGGAGCGTAACGTGTTTATCACCACACCGCAGATGGGGCAGGCGTTCAGCTTGCACCAGCCTGACCGAGGGTATGCGTGGTGGCTGGAGGTAGAAACCCAAGGTGCAGAGGAGCGCCTCGCCAACTGAAGTAAGAGGCGTCGGAAAAAGGAGTTTTCAAGCTGTTTCAGAGCTGCGACAGACGCCAGCCAAGGGTGCGATGATCCCCGGAAAGTCATTTCTCGGGGGCGGATTTTATGGACGGTAAATGTCAGAAATATTGGCATGCAGGTATGACTTGCCCGACGGGCCAACCTGCTCCTGTTCTCGCTGAACGTTCAGGCCTGGCGACGATAGCCAACAATCATGCGAGCCCTAAAGGGATCGATTTCGGCGTCGAGCCCCTGGCTCGTGAAAACCCTGGGCGAAGCGTCCCCGTTCCAGGATATGACGTTCCGAGTCTTCCCCTGAAACCCTTGCGGGACCCATCGCTTTCATTGATTGCGTTGAGTGGAGTCGATCCTTCCGGGCCGGTGATGGTTGAAGTCCCCCTAGTAGAAAACAACACGGCCTTCACGGCGGATCACGCGCTGGGCGGCAGGCGCGTGGGGTTTGCCGAGCGGTTTGTAGATGACCACGAACATGAGCGGATCGAGCACAACTCATCCTTCCTGAGAGCCTTGGACATATTGCGTCGATCCGGAGCTGAGTTGATACCGGTGGCTGCCCACCGGGCCAATCACACCCTTCACACCCGCAACGAAATCGATGAGCTGGTGCGTGCATTCCGACTGGATGCCCTGGTATCCGACAGCCGCAGCAGCGCCTTCCACAGCGCGTGCTGGAGTGGCTACCCAGGGTTTGGCACGCCGCTCGAGGGTGGCGCGACGCTGTGGTTCTACGGTGCACGATGGGCGAAGGATTGGCTGCCGGCTTTGGTGCAGGGGTATCAAAACGGACGCCGACTGATGGACCGGCAGGACGAGCCACCCGCAGCGCTGAACTATCCCACACGGTGAGTCGCCCGCGTCGCGCAGCCAATGAGGAGTGGAGTTTTTAGACTGGCCACGGATCAACATTGGTCCTTCTTCATCTCTTACTCCTCAAGAGGTCTTATGTTAGGCATCGCATCTGTAGGGATCGCATATGGCATGGGCTCCATGGTCCGGCAAGTCGTACAGTCCTTCGCTGGAGGCTACTTACCCGTTGCTTCAAAACCCTTGCCCGCCGGTACTGAGTACCTCAGTGTCAACGAGCTAAGCAGGCAAATGGCCCTCCCGGGCGGGCTTACTTCGGCCGATCTGGTCACTCATCTGCAGGAGCGGATTCGCAGGCTGGATCCGCAACTGAGCGCTGTCATTGAGCTCAACCCCAAGGCGCTTGAAACCGCACGTGAGCTGGACCGTGAACGGGCCAGCGGCAACGTGCGCGGGCCGCTGCATGGCATTCCCATCTTGCTCAAGGACACGATCGAAACCGAAGGTATGCAAACCAGTGCAGGCGCGTTTGGGTTGGTCGGTGCAACGGCCGGTAAGAACGCCCCGTTGGTGGACTACCTGATCAAGCAGGGCGCAGTGATCCTCGGTAAAACCAATATGACTGAAATGGCTGGGTTCCGTGGGGGGGCCGATGGCTGGAGTAGTCGAGGCGGGCAAACCCGTAACCCTCATCAAGCGGATGCCGACGTGGGAGGTTCCAGTTCCGGTTCCGCCGCAGCGGTTGCTGCTGGCTTCGCGCCTTTGGCGGTGGGTGCGGAAACCAATGGCTCGATCATTGTGCCGGCAGCACGCAACGGTATTGTCGGGTTCAAGCCTACTGTCGGGCTGCTGGACCGTAACGGGATTATTCCGGCGAGCCATCACCAGGACACACCGGGGCCGATGACGCGTTCGGTGTTTGATGCTGCGTTGATGCTCAATGCCATGTCAGGCAGTGATCCTAAGGACCCGGCAAGTGTAGGAGCGCCCCAAGGTATCGATTACACGCAGTTGCTGGTACCGGGGGCCTTGAAAGGCAAGCGTATCGGCTACCCTGCCACGTTCTCCAAAGATGGCGAAACCCTGTCAGTGGAGAACAGCCCGCAGTTCAATCGGACACTGGACGTGCTTCGCGAGCAAGGCGCGGTGTTGGTGCCGGTCAACCTGCGCCTGGCCGATACCTCACGCTACGACGAACTGTTGCTCTCGGATGTGAAGGAAGAGCTGAACACCTACCTGGGCAAGCGCTCGGGGTTGCCGGTCAGGTCGCTGACTGAACTGATCCGGTTCAACGATTTACGTGACGGCAGTGAGACGGATCATCAAGCTGTGCTAAAGGAGATCGGCGCCTCAACGCTGACGCCAGAGGAACGCAAGCCACTGTGGGACGCGCTGATCCAGGATTTCAGAAGCACGATCGATGGCCCGATCAAGGCAGAAAACCTGGACGCGATGGTGTCGGATTTCGACACCAACAGTTACTTCGGTGTCGCAGCGGCCGGCTATCCGGGAATTGCCGTACCGTCTGGCGTCGATGAGGAGGGCCTACCCACCAGTGCCCACTTCTTCGGTACCCAATGGGCCGAACCCATCTTGCTGGCAGTGGCCCATGGGTATGAGCAGGCAGCTCAGGTAGCGGTTAAACCGGAACTTTGACGCCGTAACGTGCCGCTGGGGAGCGATGTGACAGGTTGGGCCCCAGGGCCAGGCGTGCTGTTTCATAGGCATCCCAGTCCAGGCGGTCGGGCAATGAGGGGATTGTCACCTTCTCACCCTGGGCAAGGCCTGCCAGCGCGGCATCCACCAGATTTTCCGTGGTCATGACGATGGTGTCGGGGAGGTTGTTCACTGGTAGTCCCGCGACATTCCAGAACTCGGTGGCGGTGGCGCCAGGCAGCACCACTTGAACACTGACACCTTTGTCGCTCAGTTCATGGTCGAGGGATTCGCTGAACGCCTGCACAAAGGCCTTGGTGCCGCTGTACACACCATTCAACAACTTAGGCGCGAGCGCGACTATTGAGCCGATGTTGATCAGGGTGCCACGACCCTGGGCAACGAAATTGGTCGCGGCAGCTTTTGCCAGGCGAGTGAGCGCGAGGACATTGAGCAAGATCATGGCGTCCATCTTGTCCGCGTCCGAGGCCAGCAGTGACGCCGTTGCACCGACGCCGGCGTTGTTCACCAGCAGGCTGATGCGGCTGTCTTCAAGCAGAATCTGTTCAATGCGCGACAGGTCGGCAGGCAAGTTGAGGTCGGCCGCCACTGTCTGGATGTCCCGTTGGGTCTCGGCTTTCAGTCGGGCCGCGAGTTGGTCCAGTCGTTGCTGGTTGCGTGCCACCAGAATCAGGTCGTAACCCTGGTTAGCCAGGCGGTCGGCATACACAGCGCCAATCCCGGACGAAGCGCCAGTGATCAGGGCGAAACCTTTGGATTGAGTCATTGCAGTTGCTCCAGAAGGGCCGGGGAAGGGCGGCCTTGTTGGAACCAAGATTATGGGTGTAATGTATTGGCTGCAATGTCGTATATCCCTCCTTTTGGGACGTGAGGTCTCGCCATGGTATCTATTGGTATTCTGCTGTTTCCCGGGTTCCAGATGCTCAGCCTGGGCACCAGTACCGTGTTCGAATTTGCCAACTTTGAGTTGGACCAGCCGTTTTATCGCGTGGACCTGTTATCGGAACACGGTGGGCCAATCAAAAGCTCCATGGGCTTCGCCATCGATACCGTGCCCTTCGGCCAACAGCACTACGACACATTGCTGGTGGTGGGAGACAACGAATTGCTGAAAGCCACGCCCGGGATGCTGACCTACTTGCAGCAAGCCATGTTTACCTCGCGTCGCGTGACATCGGCCTGCACCGGCTCCTTTTATCTGGCCGCCGCGGGGTTGCTGGAGGGCCGCAAAGCGACGACCCATTGGTACCATGCCCACACGTTTCGCCAGGCCTACCCGAATGTACGGCTGGAGGAAGACCGGATCTTCACCGTCGATGGTCCGCTCTGGACCTCCGCCGGCCTGACCGCCGCCCTCGACCTGGCCCTGGCACTGGTTGAGCATGACCTGGGTGTTGAGGTTGCACGCGCAGTGGCGCGTAAATTGGTGGTCTACCATCGCCGCGCAGGTGGCCAGTCGCAATTCTCCGCACTGCTGGAAATCGCCCCCAAATCCGACCGCGTGCAAACCGCATTGGTCTACGCCCGACAACACTTGCAGGCCGATCTCTCAGTGGAGCAGTTGGCTGAAGTCGCCCACTTGAGCCCACGCCAATTCAGCCGATTGTTCCGTGCCGAAACCGGCCAGTCACCCGCCAAGGCTATCGAGCGGTTGCGCATCGAGGCAGCCCGCCTGTTGCTTGAGTCTGGCGATCACTCCATCGATATCATCGCCCGCGAGACCGGCTTCGGCGACCCGGAGCGCATGCGCCGCGCCTTCCTAAGGGCCTTTGGCCAACCGCCGCAAATGATGCGTCGGGCGCTGCAACTGCAGGCTTGAAGCTCTATGTACCGCTAGGTTCAAGTGGTGCCGACGTTGCCCCTATCAAGCGAGAGAGGATGCCTTGCGCCACAGGCTCCGGTTCTTCGGTGTCGAACCGGCGCACACTCATCCCCCATCCCGGCGCAAACCCTGGGAAGAACACCAACCCTTCAGCTTCCAACCGAAACGCCAAGGCCAGGCGGGTTTCATCACCCACGTCATATTGGTTTTCAAACTGTTGAACCGCCTCAACCGCCACTCCGGCCTGGTGAGCCAGGTCTTCCCGGCTCCAGCCCAAGATCGCGCGGGCCTGCACGCTGTGCTTGGCGGTGAATTGATGCAGGACGATCTGCTGTTCTACGAAAGAGCTCATTGCCAGAGAGGACATGGGTTTTCTCCAGGTTCGACGGGGGAGGGCAAACTATACTGTGTTTTTGTACAGTTGTTTTGACCGCTCATCAACTGGATTCTCGAACATCCTCTATTCCACCCCTGGCGCCTCCCGAATGATCAGGTGGTCGAGGTTCTCGATGTTCGCGCTGAATACCCCAAACGTCTGCTCGGGATTCCTTTTGCTCGGCACCTGTTGCAGCTTCGGCGTCACCCCGTAGAAGAAGCAGTACAACGCTCGCTCACTGTCTACTGCTGCCTTGATCTGCTCTAAAAACGCTTTGCGCTTGCGATAGTTCTCTATGAGCTTTTTGCTCAGGTAGACGTTGACCGAGTAGGGCTTCTTGTCGAGCCACACTTTCTTTTCGAAATCGATGCGAAAGCTACTGGTGTAGTCTTTGATTTCTTTGATCTTGCCCCAGTAGATCAGGCCCTTGTTGTCTTGCAGGTATTCGATCTTCTTGAAAAACGTCCAGTAGCTCGCGGTGTGGTCACCGATCTTCAACGGCATGGACTTGAGCTTGTCCTTGTCGTCGATGTTGGACACGAAACATTCCACCGGGTGGGCGAACACGCTGGTTTTGTCTGGAGTGCTGTCGTTGGGGCTATGGGATACAGAGCTCCGGTTTGAAGGCACTTTCAGTGGATCGTATGGGACGTTTCCCTCTTTACTCACAACTGGTGTCTTGCGTTCGTACTGACGAGGGGTGAGGACAAACTCCGATGGGAAATTGTCCTCACGCTCGTCGTCATTTTCATCTGTCGCGGTTTTATGGCTACTGGTGTAACGACAACCCTCTATATGCCGGGTGCTGGTCTTGTTCTTGAAATGCGGCGTGCGCAGGTAATTGACGTTTTTGGCGTTGAAGGTGCTCAGTGCGTTGCTGGTATCAAACGCCGCACGACATTCATCATTAGGGCAGAGGAAGCTGTCCTTGTCTGAGTCGAAGTCGGTTGTTTCGTCGAAATTCAGGTCTCGTACGTCGTAGATCGACAACTTGTCATCGAGACTCAGGCTGTAGGCCGTGTCGAATTTCATCGGGCTCGGGTCCGTGAGAAGTTTCGCTATTAATAGCGGGATCCAGCGCAAATATCAGCAAGAACCTGCAACCCTTCGCCCGCTCAAGAAACACAGCGTTCCACCGACCGCAGTCAGTGCCCCCAATGCATAGAACATGCTGGCCGGCGCCGCATTGATCAGCAGATAGCCGCAAATCACCGGGCTCATCGCCCCTCCAAACGCGGCCAGGTTCTGCGCGCCGTAGTAACTGCCGCGCAGTGCATCCGGCGCGATGGTGTCGATAAACAGGAACTCGGAGGGGTAGATGATCATCTCGCCGAGGGTGAATACGAACATCGCCAGGCACCAGGTGAGCAGGCTGTCCGCGAGGCTGAAACCGATCAGTCCGGCAATGAACAGCAGCGTGCCGAGCACAATCCAGTAGCGCAGTTGTTCACGCTTCAGAAAGCGGCCGATCTGGTACTGCATCAGAATTACGGTAATGGCATTGCACGCCAGCACCGCAGACAGAATCTTCAGCGCCTCCGCGGGCTTGTAGGCCACCAGCAAGAACTGCGACAGATACAGGGTGTAGCGCCCATGGACAATGGTGCTCAGCAAGCTGCCGCTGGTGAACAGGATGAGTGTGCGGTCGCTGCGCAACGTGCGCAGGGTGGTGAGAAAACTCAAGGGCTTGTTGCTGTCATCCCGTTGGGTGGGCGGGATGCCGATCATCAGGAACAGGCTGCCAAAGGCGATCGCACTGGCAATCAGGAACGGTGCCAGTTGCATGTGGCCGGCGATCACCACGCCGACCATCGGGCCCGTGGCGTAGCCGACGTTGGTCAGGGTGTAGCGCAGGGAAAACACCTTGGCACGGTCACCCACCGGCAGGTTCTCGCTGATGATGGCTTTTGAGCCAATCAGGAACAGCGCCGACGCCGCTTCGGTGATGACCAGGGTCAGGGTGGTGAGGTAGAGGTTGCTGGCAAAAGTCAGCAACAGAAAACCGATGGAGCTGGAGAGCATGGCCAGGATCAGCAGCTTGCGCTTTTCCAGGCGGTCGATGATGTAGCCGCCGTACAGGCCCAGCAAGGTCGCGATAAAGACGGCAATGCCCATCAGCAGGCCGATGTCCTGCTGGTTCAGGCCAAGGCGGGTACTCAGCAACAGGGCCAGCAACGGGCTGGTCATGGCGCGGCTGACCACGATGGTCACCGAGCAGATCATCAGGCGGCGGATTACCAGGGAGTAGGTGGCCACGGTGGGGCAGATGTCCTTATTCGATCAAGTGCACACATTCCGTGTAGGAGCCGGCTTGCCGGCGATGGCGTCCGTAAGCTCGCTATCGGCGGCAAGCCGGCTCCTACAAGGTTGTGGGTTACTGGCCGGCGTTGATGGAGATTTTTTCTACGGCGCCTTGCTCCAGGTCCCACTTTTTCAGGATCTTGCCGTAGGTGCCGTCATCAATCATGCCCTGCAACGCTTCACTGATCGCCGTGACCAATTCCGTGTTGCTCTTCTCAATCCCAAGCCCCGTGAATTGCTTGGAAATCGCCAGGCCCACCGGCTTGTACTTGCCCTTGTCCAGCGACATCAAGTAGGGAATGGTCTCGCTGCCCTGCATCGCGGCATCCAGGCGATTCTGCTGCAACTGCGCCCGCGCATCCGCCGAACCTTCGGTGCCGATCACCACGATCGCCGGCTTACCCGCCGCCTCGCAGTTTTCCTTGCTCCATGCGGCAATTTCCGACGGCCAGGTGGTACGGCGGCTGGTGCCGACTTTTTTACCGCACAGGTCAGTCAATTCCTTGAGGTCTTCACGCTTGGCCAGTGTGTAGAGCTGCGGGCCGCTGGTGAAGTAGTCGATGAAGGTCACGGCCTTCTGGCGTTCGGCGGTGTCGGTCATGCCCGATAGCACGATGTCCACGCGCTTGGTGGTCAAGCCGCTGAGCATCTGCTCGAAGCCGGTCTCCTGCCATTTGATCTTCACGCCCAGGCGCTCGGCCAGGGCGTTGCCCAGGTCAAAGTCCAGGCCGGTGATCTTGTTGGTGGCCGGGTCCTTGAAATCCATCGGCGGATAGTTCGGCACGATGGCCGCGCTGATCTCGCCCTTGTCCTTGATTGCCGCCGGCAATGCCGCGAAAACAGCGGAGGAGGCCATCAGGCCTGCAAGCAACGTTGGGATAAACAATTTTTTCATGGGGGCGTTCTCGTTTGTTTTTTAGTTAAGTGCGAACGGCAGAAATAAAGCTTTGGGTACGCGGGTTTTGTGGGCTTATTAGAATTTCTTCCGGGCTGCCGGCTTCCACAATCTGGCCGGCATCCATAAACACCATGCGGTTGGAGACTTCACGGGCAAAGCCCAACTCATGGGTGACCACGATCATGGTCATGCCGGTGGTGGCCAGGTCGCGCATCACCGACAGCACTTCGCCTACCAGCTCAGGGTCGAGGGCTGACGTGGGTTCGTCAAACAGCATCAATTTGGGTCGCATCGCCAACGCACGGGCAATCGCTACCCGCTGTTGCTGGCCGCCGGACAACTCCACCGGGTAGGCATTGCGCTTGTCCGCCAGGCCGACGCGGGCCAGCAGTTCCAACGCATCTTCGATAGCTTCCTTGGGCGAGCGCTTGAGCACCTGGCAGGGGCCTTCGATGATGTTCTGCAACACGGTCATGTGCGGGAACAAATTGAAGCGCTGGAACACCATGCCGGTGGCCAGGCGCTGGCGGGCGATCTGCGATTCGTTCATCTCATGCAGCTTGTTGCCGACGACGCGGTAACCCACCAGTTCGCCGTCGACCCACAGCCCGCCCTTGTCGATTTTTTCCAGTTGGTTGACGCAACGCAGCAGGGTGCTTTTACCAGACCCCGACGGGCCGATGATGCACATGACTTCGCCTTGCTCGACCTCGATATTGATGTCGCGCAGCGCGTGATACTGGTCGTAATACTTGTTCAGGTTGACGGCCTTGACGATGCTTCTCATGGGGCAAATCTCCTCAACCCAGACTTACGAACGCTTGCCGGCGCCGCGGGCAAAACGACGCTCGAGGCGGCTTTGACCAAATGAAAGAACAGTCACCACCGCCAGGTACCAGATGCCGGCCACGATCAGCAGCTCCATGACCCGCGCGTTGGCGTAGTAAATGTTTTGCGCGTTGTGCAGCAGCTCCGAGTACTGGATCACACTGGCCAGGCTGGTCATTTTCACCATGCTGATGAACTCGTTGCCTACAGGCGGAATGATCACTCGCATCGCCTGCGGGAGAATGATCCTACGCAACGCCTGCAGGCTCGGCATGCCGATGGACTTGGCGGCTTCATACTGGCCGGTATCGACCGACAACAGGCCGGCGCGCACCACCTCGGCGGTGTAGGCGCCCTGGTTGATGCTCAAACCGAGCAGGGCGGCCACGAACGGCGTCATCAGGTCGACGGTGTCGATGCTGAACAGGCCTGGAATCGCGATCACTGGGAAAATCAACGCCAGGTTGAACCAGAGCAGCAGTTGCAAAATCAGCGGCGTGCCGCGAAACAGCCAGGTGTAGGTGATGGCCACATAACGCAGGATCGGGTTGGCCGACATGCGCATGATCGCCGTGATCACCCCGATCACCACGCCCAGCACCATCGCCAGGATCGACATGACGATGGTGTTCACCAAGCCCCAGAGGATGGCCTCAGACGTGAGGAACTGCCCGATGTAGGACCATTCGATCTGGCCGTTGGCAAACGCACGCAACAGCGCGGCCAACACGATCACGATCAAGGTGGCAAAAAACATCCGCCCGTAATAACGACGCGGCACGTGTTCGTACTGCGTGATATCGAACTGGTTCTCGGACAACTTGCGCTCGGCTTCCAAGCGCTCTGCCGGGGTTTGGTTCATGGTGAATCTCCAAAACTTACAACGCTCTAACTACTGTACGCGGTCCAAATGTGGGAGCTGGCTTGCCTGCGAAGACGCCAGCCCGAACACCGCAGATTTAAATCCGGAACCCCTGATAACTCTCTGCCCACTGCTGTTGAGCCGCTAATGCGGACTTCAACCGCCCAATCTGCTCCCGAACCCGCTCCGGCGCCGTCCCACCCCACCCACTGCGCGCCGCAATCGCCGCTTCCAGTGTCAGGCAGTCGCGCACTTCGGGTGTGAGCCGAGCATCCACCTCCGCCAACATCGCCGGCGAGGCTTCCCACAACTCAATCTCATGCTTCTCACACGCCTGTACCAGCGCGCCGGTGATCTCATGGGCCTCTTTGAACGGCACACCACGGGTCGCCAACCAATCCGCCACCTCGGTCGCCAAGGTAAAGCCCATCGGCGCCTGACGCCGCAGCTCTTCCACTTGCACCTTCATGGTCGCAACCATTCCCGCCATCGCCGGCAACACCAGCAGCAACGTATCCACACTGTCCAACACGCTGTGCTTGTCTTCACTCAAATCACGGTTGTACGACAGCGGCAGCGACTTGAGCGTCGACATCAACCCGGTCAGGTTGCCAATCAAGCGCCCAGCCTTGCCCCGCGCCAATTCGGCAATGTCCGGGTTCTTTTTCTGCGGCATGATCGAACTGCCAGTGGCGTAGGCGTCATCCAGCACCACCCAGCGAAATTGCCGCGACGACCACAGGCAAAACTCCTCGGACAGACGCGAAATATTCACCCCGAGCATGCCCGCCACAAACAGAAACTCCGCCACATGGTCACGGCTGGCGACGGCGTCGATGGAGTTTTCGCACGGCCCGGTGTAGCCCATTTCCTTGGCCGAATGCTCCGGCTGGCGCGCAATCGCAGAACCCGCCATCGCGGCAGCGCCCAAAGGCGACAAGGCCGTGCGCGCATCCCAATCCACCAGACGTTGCACATCCCTCAACATCGACTGCGCGTGAGCCAGCAAGTGGTGAGCGAACACAATCGGTTGCGCCTGCTGCAAATGGGTAAAGCCGGGGCAGATGCTCTCGATATGCTGCTCGGCCTGCTCCACCAACGCCTGCTGCAAACCCAGCACCTCGGTGGTGATGGTGCGCGCGTGGTCCCGTAGGAAAAGCCGCAGGTCATTGGCTGTCTGATCGTTGCGAGAACGCCCGGCGCGCAACTTACCGCCCAAGGCGCCAAGGCGCTCGGTCAATACGCGCTCGATGAAGGTGTGTACGTCCTCATCATCCAGGGTCGGATGCAGGTTACCGGCGGCGAAATCCGCACTGATCTCGTCCAGCGCGGCCAGGGTGCATAAGGTTTCCGACTCATCCAGCAACCCGGCGCGCTGCAACTCACGGGCATGGGCACGGGAGCCGGCCAGGTCGTAGGGCGTCAGGCGGAAATAGCGCTCAGGGCAACGCGACAACGCGGCCAATGCAGCAGACGGGCCGGTCTTGAAACGAGCGCCCCAAAGGCGGTCGGTGGGCTGGGACATGGGTATTCCTCACGCTTGTTTTTAGAAGAGTCGGAGGCAGTAAAAATAAGGTTTCAACTAGACTGAATCAGCGTCTGACGCGCCGTATTCAAGGTTGCCAAGGGCGGATGTTTATGTTCATTATCGCCGCCTGGCTATGTTCAAGGACTGGGTTGAAGCCTGTTGAATATGGCACTTGAGGTCAACGCGTATTATGGAAACTCCACTTTCCACTTCTGGAAACCTGCCGCCAAAACCCGGCACAAGACCGCCCCTGCAGTTGAGCGGGCTGGACTTCAAATTGCTGCGCGTGTTCATGGCCGTGGTCGAAGCGGGCGGCTTCAGTGCCGCGCAAAACGAGCTGAACGTGGGGCTCGCGGCCATCAGCAAACAAATCTCCGACCTCGAGATTCGCATCGGCATGCGCCTGTGCACACGGGGCAGGGAAGGGTTCGGGCTGACCGAAGAAGGCAAGTTGGTGTATCAGGCATCCATCGAGTTATTTACCTCGGTGGACAGTTTTCGCGACAAGCTTAGTTCGGCGCAAAATGAGCTTATTGGCGACCTTAGTGTGGGCGTTATTGATAACACCGTATCCGATGTTAATTCCCCGCTAATTGCCGCGTTGGGGAAATTACATAGCGAATCGCCAAAGATTAGATTGCGCCTACACGCCTCGCAACTGGACGAAGTTGAGCGCGGCGTGGTGGAGGGACGCTTGATCGTAGGCATCGTGCCGGTGTACCAGCGCCGCGAAGAATTCGATTATTTTCCGCTGTATGAAGAAAAGGCCCACGCCTACTGTGCCGTAGGACACCCACTCTTCGACGCGAACGACATCACGCCCGAGGTCTTGCGCCAATACGAAGGGGTGAACCATCGGTATGCGATCCACCGCGACAAGGCCAACTTCGTCAACTATGACAGCCAGTCCGCGTCGGCCTCACAAGTCGAAGCCGTCGCGATCCTGATCCTTACTGGCCGTTTCCTCGGCTTCTTGCCCGAACACTACGCTATGCCCTTGGTAAGAGAAGGGCGCCTGCGCGCACTGTGCCCGGAGCACGTTCACCTGAGCACCGCCTTCAACCTCATCCTGCGCCACAACGCCCCGCGCAGCCCGATGGTAAAAGCCTTCGCCACAGCCCTGGGCGTAGACCTCAAAGCCTCTGTCTGATCAACCTGTGGTGAGCGGGCTTGCCCGCGCTGGGCTGCGCAGCAGTCCCAATAAAAACGCCGCATGCTGTCAGACAGAATGCGGCGTTTGGTTTTAGGGCCGCTACGCGCCCCAGCGCGGGGCAAGCCCGCTCACTACAATGGTCAGCGCAGCACTTTCGCCCGCTTCTTCTTCGCATGAAAATGCCGAAAATGCGCATCCTGCGCCGCCGCCAACAACTCCCGATCCCCACGCGTATCGCCCCAGGCCCGCAGCCGATATTCGCCCAAATCCCCATACACCGCTTCAAGCCGCAGCACCTTGTTCTCACAACGGCAATTGTTCCCGGTGAGCTTACCGGTCAATACCCCGTCGACCACCTCCAGCTCAGTCCCAATCAACTTGATCCCGAGCCGATTCGCAAACGGCTGCAACACCAACGCCGGCGACGCCGAACACAGCGTGACCTCCGCACCGGAGCCCAACTCCTGCTCCACCGAAAGCACCCCCGCCGGGCGCATCAACCGTGCCCAGTTGCGCTGGCAATACTCCTCGGCCTTCTGCTGCACCCACGTCTTCTGCACCCCAGTCATAAAGGTGCGGATCAACTGCGCCTTCAACTCATCCCGGCTGATCTGCCGCACCAGAAAGCGCAGCCCCGGCACCGCCAGCTTGACCATCCGGCCATAGAACTCACCGGGGCCAAAGGCAAACTTGAGGAAGGGCACGAAACTGTCGTGGTGGGTCAGGGTGCCGTCGAAGTCAAAGACGGAAAGTACTTTGGCGTCAGCGGGGCCGGCTTCGAGCATGTCTGGGTTCACGGGTTGGCCTCGGTCCTATCTACTATTTTTTGAGTGTGCATCAGGTGTGACAGCGGGAGTTTACTCCCGTGCCAATCTTCCGACTTTGGCGTAAAGCCCTTCGGTGAAGGCATCCCGGTCACTCGACCGGTGACAACGCTGATGGCAATTGGGGCACAAGGCTACAGCATTGGTGATGCGATCCGAACCCTTCCGGGCGAGGTGGTCAGCTTGATGTGCTTCAAGAAGTGGCCATTCACCGGGCATAAAAAAGCCCTGAACGTGTCAGGGCTTAATGGGGTTGATGGGCTTAGGCATCAATCCCAGCTCAGCGCGCCGCCAGTCTGGTACTCGATCACACGGGTTTCGAAGAAGTTCTTCTCTTTCTTCAAGTCCATGATTTCGCTCATCCACGGGAACGGGTTAGTCGTCCCCGGATACTCTTCTTTCAGACCAATCTGCGACAGACGACGGTTGGCGATGAACTTGAGGTAGTCCTCCATCATCGCCGCGTTCATGCCCAGCACACCGCGTGGCATGGTGTCGCGCGCGTATT
>Ga0209070_100071_pt1 | contig 152316 bp, 152 predicted proteins | sample SynthPrep_5_END__FD_187205 | JGI IMG/M metagenome (GOLD analysis project Ga0209070, IMG submission 187205) | Synthetic microbial communities from Ohio, USA - SynthPrep_5_END_DS10_MetaG (SPAdes) (version 2) | ecosystem: Engineered > Bioreactor > Aerobic > Activated sludge | place: USA: Ohio... | reverse complement strand
GCGGGTAGAGAGACTCGAACTCCCACGCCGAAGCGTTGGTACCTAAAACCAATGCGTCTACCAATTCCGCCATACCCGCACGTTGGGCGGCGGTATGTCACAATGTTCAGAAAGGGTCAAGCACGCCGTTCCCACGCCTTTCGTTTCCTCCGGACTTTTCTCATCCCCCGCGCCGGTGGCAAGAGACGGCCGCCCTCCCCGCTTATTCGCCGCCCGCGCCGGGGACAGCGCGCAACAGCCGGACAGAGGCGTTTTGGGAGAAAAAACGGCAAGCCGCACCACATCCGCCTCCCATCGCCTTCCCGACCTACCTCGCCCGGCACATCGCATGCAGGCAGGCGCGTAAAACAGGCAATATTTATGCGGCTACATTGACATTATATATAGCCTGCCCCGCAGCCCAAGTTGCCGGATTGCCGGCCCCTTCTCCAAACCGGCGATTCAGGGCTTCCGCACCCTGCCCCGCCCCTTATCCGTTCATCTCACACGCCTTCGCACTGCCGAACCCCCGGGCGATCACCAAAAGCACACAAATTGGTCACAAATTATGCATGAATCGCCGCAATCAGCCTGATTTACCGGCTTGCATTGCATTACGCGCATAGGTGACATCTTGCTTTGTCTGTTTTTGTTTTGATTAAACCGATTATATTCGTGGTCATACAGAGATCGAGTTCAGCCCCGGACCAAAGCCTCCCAAGACTGGCCGCAGAGACTGAACAGCACGAAGAGGAAGATGAAAATGAACATTGCACGCTCGCTCACCAACTGGCGCAAGTATCGTCAGACCGTAACCGAACTCGGCCGCATGACCGACCGCGAACTGAGTGACCTCGGCATTGGCCGTCAGGACATCCGCCGCGTCGCCAAGACCGCCGTCGGCTTCTAATTATACGCCCCGCCGCTTGATGCGGCGGATGCGAGACGACCTACCCAAAAAGGCCAGAGGCTCCCGCCTCCGGCCTTTTTTCGTTTTGGGCGGTTCTCCAGGTCGAAAGTGGTTCTGCCGTAGCCACTCGCGCGGTCGGCAGATGAAAAATGCATCCAAGATGCCTGCCATTTGCGCGGCGCGAATAATGCAAGAGCCGCCGCACCGCTCCTTTTTCACCTGAAAAGCCCCTTCAGCGCCGCCAAAGGCCGCCATATCGGTCAAAACCGCCTGAAACACAGGCATTTCCGCTCATATTTTGCCCACATGATATTCAGAGCCGCAAATTTAGCCGACATACTGCACAAATGCATGGCAGTAGCCTAAATTCTGCACTGCACAACATGGCTTAATGTCTATATATAAACCTCAACAGCCGAGAGCACAGAGAAACACTGAGCCGGCAGACGAAATCAACAGAGATAGATTGAGGAAACGACCATGAACCCTATCCGCATTGCAAAGAACTGGATCTCCTACCGCCGCACGATCAACGAACTCGGCAGCCTCTCCAACCAGGCTCTGAGCGACATCGGTCTGACCCGTTACGACATCCGTAACGTAGCAGCCCGTTCGTTCCGCTAAGGCGTAAACGATCGTCCCGCTGCCCGACCTCCAGGGCGCGACGATCGAGCGACAGGTTTTAAGAAAACGGCGCCTTTGGCGCCGTTTTTGATTCTCGGGTCTGGCTCGAGAAATTAGCCTTTGGATAGGCGCCCGGCATCGCCGCATATTTCTTCTCCCCGTCGGGGAGAAGGTGGCCCGAAGGGTCGGATGAGGGGGCAACGCCAGCGATAGGCCGCACCCTCGCCTCCTCATCCCGCTGCCGCGGACTTCTCCCCGGCAGGGAGAAGAAACAAGGGTACGCACTCGCTCCCAAAAATGCTTGCCTGCTTCCCAGCCTTGTCGCGAAGTTAGCAGCTCGCCCCCCTCATACCCTCCATCCCTCAAAAACATTTGGCTGCCCCGGCCATGCATGCTAGTGCATCCCGCAAACAATGCCGTGTCCTTCAGGACCCGTGCGGAACAATCACTCGAGAGACAGCCGTCGGACGGGAGCCTTTGCCCCGCGGCGGCCCATGGACGCCAGCATGCAAGACAAGACCCATTCTCCCATTCATGTCGTGGGCGGCGGACTGGCCGGTTCGGAAGCCGCGTGGCAGATTGCTGAGAGCGGCGTGCCCGTCATCCTGCACGAAATGCGCGGCGTGCGCGGCACGGATGCGCATAAGGGTGATACGCTGGCGGAACTGGTCTGTTCCAACTCCTTCCGCTCCGATGATGCGACGGCCAATGCGGTCGGCGTCATCCATGCCGAAATGCGGCTTGCCGGCTCGCTGATCATGGCCTGTGCCGACAAACATCAGGTGCCGGCCGGCGGCGCGCTTGCCGTCGACCGCGACGGGTTTTCGCTTGCCGTTACCGAAATGCTGGAAAGTCACCCACTGGTGACGATCGTCCGCGAAGAGGTTTCCGGCCTGCCACCGAAGGAATGGGGCAGCACAATCATTGCCACCGGGCCGCTCACCTCGCCGGATCTGGCGGCGGCAGTGCAGACAGAAACGGGTGAGGATGCGCTGGCCTTTTTCGACGCCATAGCCCCCATCGTGCACCGCGACAGCATCAACATGGATATCTGCTGGTACCAGTCGCGTTACGACAAGGTCGGCCCCGGCGGCACGGGCAAGGACTACATCAACTGCCCGATGGACGAAGAGCAATATAACGCCTTCATCGACGCGCTGATTGCCGGCGACACGGTCGGGTTCAAGGAATGGGAAGGCACACCCTATTTCGACGGCTGCCTGCCGATCGAAATCATGGCCGAACGCGGCCGCCAGACGCTGCGCCATGGCCCGATGAAACCGATGGGGCTGACCAATGCCCATAACCCCACCGTGAAGGCCTATGCCGTGGTCCAGCTGCGCCAGGACAATGCGCTCGGCACGCTCTACAACATGGTGGGTTTCCAGACCAAGCTGAAATATGGCGTGCAGGCGGATGTGTTCCGCATGATTCCGGGCCTCGAAAATGCGGAATTCGCGCGTCTCGGCGGCCTGCACCGCAACACCTATATCGATTCCCCGACCCTGCTCGATCCGTCGCTAAAACTGAAATCCCGTCCGGACCTGCGTTTCGCCGGCCAGATCACCGGCTGCGAGGGATATGTGGAAAGCGCCTCGGTCGGCCTTCTCGCGGGCCGCTTCGCCGCCGCCGAACGGAAGGGCGAGGCCCTGAGCCTGCCGCCGGCCACCACGGCCCTCGGTTCGCTTCTCAACCACATCACCGGCGGCCACCTCTCCTCAGATGATGAGCCGGGCAAACGCTCCTTCCAGCCGATGAACATCAATTTCGGCCTGTTCCCTGAACTGGAGCCGGGTTCCATCGTCAAGCCGGAGGGCGTGAAACGTTTTCGCGGCAAGGACAAGACGATCATGAAACGTCAGCTGGTTGCAGCTCGGGCGCTGAAGGATTGCGCGCAGTGGCTGGGGATGGGCGAACCCATCAAGGTTTCCGGCGCAGGGGAGCAGTGAACGGGAAAGCCCGTTCAGGGCACGTACGGTGACCGTTATCCTCAGCGAACATTCCAGAAGGACCAGTCCGACTTGCCCTTCTGATATTTATAGTGCCGCGAGAAATACGGATTGACCGTGGCGACATATTCGAACTCGATGGTCGTCGGGTGCAGGAACGAGAATAGCGGGCTATATTTATAACGCCCCGAAATCACGATGACGGCTTCCTCTTCCTTGAAATTTCCCGCCTTCAGCATCTTGTCCCAGGTCACGGCTTCTGCGGACCCGAAGAAGTCGTAGGGCGCGAATTCGACGGTTGCGACGCCGCCCACCAATTTGGCGCTCCGCAAGGTCAGATCGAGCTTCTTCGAGTCAAGAGGTTGCCCGGCCTGAATGACAAAGGTTTTTACCCCCGTCCTCACCCGCTCCTCGAATTCCGGGAAACGGGCGGACCAGCGGGCTGTATTGTCGACGACCGTGACGAAACGGTCGTAGCTGAGCCAGCCACGACCAGTCTCGATCATCACCGCCAGAAAGATGATCAGCATTGGCAATAGCAGGGAGAATTCCACCGCGGCGACGCCGGAGCGCGACCGCACCATGGCGGCGAGGACGGATTTCAGCCGAAACACCATCATTCCGTCACCCGAACGGCGGTGATCGCCAGAGAGACATTCTGTAATTGCGGCTGCGTGTCGCTACCACCGGGGATCAGCAGGCGCGTCGTGGGCAGAATGAATAGCCAATTGTAACCGAGCGCCAGAAGATATTGCCCGGCTTTTTTATCCGGCGCCTGAAACTTGTTCTCGATGGGAAATGTCAGCGGCACGGCGGTGAAATCCGCATCCGGGATCGGGACGAGCGTTATCTTCATGTCGATTTCCGTCGTGCCGAGCAGGAAATTCGAGGCGATGACACGCCTGAATTCGATTTCGGTAACCGCCGTATGGCTTGCCGCCGCCTTGCGCAGCATTTCCGCGCCGGCATTGGCCGCGGTTGCCAGATTGAGAGTGAGCAGCAGCGCCAGACCGACTTCGAAAATGCCGAAGACCAGCAGGAAATAGAGCGGCATGAGCAGGCCAAACTCGACGGCGGTGGCCGCCCGGATGTCGAGTGCATAAGAGCGGAACCGAGCACGGCAACGGCGAAAGAGGCCTTTATTTCGGTGAGTCGACATACTTCACCTCAAAAGCCGTGATGATGCCGCCAAGACTGTCGCTTTTCCCGCCTGCGGCAATCGTCAGCTTGTAGACGGAATAGATATCAACCGTGATCGAATAACTGCGGCGCTCCCAGAAGACTTTGTCCTTCTGCGCCATTTCGATGATCTTCTTTTCGGGGCCTAATTGCGGACGCTGGAGCTGCAGGAAGATGTCGATGTCGTTGGTGCCGCCATAGGCGTCGTTGCGGCCATTATACCAGACCGAAACCTCATATTTTCCGGGATGCAGTTCGACAATCTTGAAGATGGAACTGTTGGCGTCGCTTTTCTTCTGCTTATCCCAATGGCTATCCAGTTCCACCACATATTTGGTCGGCGGTATTCCGCCATTTTCGGCTTTCAGCAAAGAGGGTTTTTGCGGATCGTCCGGCTTGGGTGGACATGGATTCGTTGCCGCGGATTGCGACGCGTCCTCATCGGTTTCTTTCGGTTTGTTGTTTTTCGGATCTTGTGCGTCAGTCGGAGCGACCTCCGGCTGCGAAACACTCGCGCAAGCAGGTCCGGCATCCTTCTTCGGCTCCTCATAACCCTGCCAGCCGAATTTCTTGCGGCACGCCGCATTGCTCCAGTCCTGAAGCTCGATGCCGGGGCCTGTGCCGCCGTCCCATCCAATTTCCTCATAGCTGACGACGCCCCAGCAACCATTCGGGGCGTCGGGGCTTTTACCGTTTTTGAGAATCCGGTCTTTACCGTTCAGCCGGTCGAATGTGTTGTTGACGATCACCTCGCCGTCATAGGGATAGGGAGGAATACCGTCGCAACGGTAAGTCAGCGCGTAGTCCATCTTTTCGACATTGAACAGGCCACCCAACACCGTCTTATAGGTAAATTTCGCTTCAATATCGGTGGTCAGCCAGTCGATCGTCACGTCGCGGCTCACCACATCCTGTTTGGTGGAAGTGATGAGCGCGTCGAACGTATCCAGCACGTTTTTGCGGCGCACCTCATCGATAGGCACATTCGTCCGGGTCGGTTTCGTCGAGCGCTCACAGGCCTGCGCGATCACCCGTTTCGACTGGCTGTAATAGGCCAGCGCCCGGCCGCCTTCGAACAGCAGTCCGAATGTGAAAAGAAAAACCGGCATCAGCAATGCCGTCATGATCGCAAAATTTGCCCGCCGATCCCTCAGAAGCAGGCGGAAATGACGCGCCGACGCGCTCAAGATTTTTTCAATATGAAACATCTGCAATGATCGCTTTTCGTCCAACCGCCACGGATCGTTCCGGCTCCCCCCAGCCAGACACACAAAGACTGCAGTCGGGCGAAATTCCCCCGGCCACAGGATATAAATTCAGCAAAACCGCTGATGCTCACCGCGATCATGGCGGCGCGACACAAGTGGCGAAGGCCAATTGCACTCGCGAGATAAAGGTATTTTCCGGAACCACCGATTGATGGCCGCCCAATTTCATTCGTCATTCTACATGGCGAATTAAACACCAGATTCGTAAATTAAAGATCACCCAAATATCAAAAATAGTATGTAAAATCATGTATTTAAATCAGATATTCATAATTTATTATAGTCGAAATATTCAATTGAATACGCTGGGTCGATATTCCATTGCGGATACAATTTTGCCGAGGCTCGCTCTTCTCGTCCAGCACGAGACGTGCTTCACTTTTTTGGTCGTAACTGAGACGTGAAGGTCGCTTTTGCCCCTTGTCCCTGCCGACAAGCTCGGGCAAAACAGCCCTATCCAATCATGAGACAACGCCAGGAGATCGAAAATGGACGTTCGCGCCGCAGTTGCCATTCAGGCAGGAAAACCGCTTGAGGTCATGACCGTCCAGCTGGAAGGTCCCCGCGCCGGCGAAGTGCTTGTTGAGGTCAAGGCGACCGGCATCTGCCACACCGACGATTTCACACTCTCCGGTGCTGACCCGGAAGGTCTGTTTCCGGCAATCCTCGGCCATGAGGGTGCCGGTATCGTCGTTGATGTCGGCCCCGGCGTCACCTCGGTCAAGAAGGGCGATCACGTCATTCCGCTCTACACGCCGGAATGCCGCGAGTGTTATTCCTGCACCTCGCGCAAGACCAATCTCTGCACCTCGATCCGCGCCACCCAGGGTCAGGGCGTCATGCCTGACGGTACCTCGCGTTTCTCGATCGGCAAGGACAAGATCCATCACTACATGGGCTGCTCGACCTTCTCGAACTACACCGTCCTGCCGGAAATCGCGCTCGCCAAGATCAATCCCGACGCGCCCTTCGACAAGGTCTGCTACATCGGCTGCGGCGTCACCACCGGCATCGGTGCTGTCATCAACACCGCCAAGGTCGAGATCGGCGCGACCGCCATCGTCTTCGGTCTCGGTGGCATCGGCCTCAACGTGCTGCAGGGCCTGCGCCTTGCCGGTGCGGATATGATCATCGGTGTGGACATCAACAATGATCGCAAGGCGTGGGGCGAGAAGTTCGGCATGACCCACTTCGTCAACCCCAAGGAAGTCGGCGACGACATCGTGCCCTATCTCGTCAACATGACGAAGCGCAACGGCGACCTGATCGGCGGCGCGGATTATACGTTCGATTGCACCGGCAATACCAAGGTCATGCGTCAGGCGCTGGAATCCTCGCATCGCGGCTGGGGCAAGTCTGTCATCATCGGCGTTGCCGGTGCCGGCCAGGAAATCTCGACGCGCCCGTTCCAGCTCGTCACCGGCCGCAACTGGATGGGCACCGCCTTTGGCGGCGCACGCGGCCGCACCGACGTGCCGAAGATCGTCGACTGGTACATGGAAGGCAAGATCCAGATCGATCCGATGATCACCCACGTGATGCCGCTCGAAGACATCAACAAGGGTTTCGACCTGATGCACAAAGGCGAAAGCATCCGCGGCGTCGTGGTCTATTGATCGGCAAATCACAGGAGGCGGGCGCGTTCGGCGCGCCTGCCTTGCATGCAAACGTGATCGCCGCCGCCGCCCTGCAGCCCAGACGATTAACGGGACAGTAAATCTATCGTCGTAAGGCAATACTACGCGGCGAGGTTGAAAAATCTCTTTCCCCGGCCAGTTAACGCCAGACAGCGGAGAGCGACCTCTGAAAATCGTACCGATCGACAACGGAAACCGCGCCGCCGCCGTTGCCCTTTTGGCGAAAGGTTTCCCCGAAAAAAGCGCGGCTTTCTGGTCCCGCGGACTGGCGCTTATCAGCGACCACCATGCGCGCCGGAAACTCGGTTCGATCGGGCAATTGTTGATGAAGGGTGAGGACGCGGCGGGCGTTCTGTTGACGATCAAAAGCCGTCTGCCCGAAACCGGCAGCATCGTCGTCAACCTGTCCAGCTGGTATGTCGAGCCTTCGTGCCGGTGGTTTGCACCGCGTATGCTGCAAATGGCCTCCTCGTCTGAGGAAGAACTGTTTACCGACCTCACCCCGTCTCCCGAAGCCTGCAAGCTGAACGAGAGGCTGGGTTTTCAGACGGTGACGGATCACACGCTTTTTTATCCCCTGCCGCTCAAGGCTCTGCGTCCTTCCGGCGCGCGGCTGAGCCCGCTTGCAGCCGTGTCGCCCGATACCCTGCCGGCCGCAATGCGTGAGATGCTGGAAGATCACCTGCGGCTCGGCTGTATCGTGGCCATAATGCAGGCGGACGGCCATCACTATCCGCTGGTGTTCTTGAAAACCACAACCAAAAAGCTGCCCTCCGCCCGCTTGATTTATTGCGAGGACCGAGAGATCGCGCAAAGGCATATTTCTGCAATCGCTCGCCATCTTCTGTTCCGGGGCAGGCTTGCCCTGACGATGGCGGCGCTTGATGGTGAGCGCAATGCCGGCGGGTTCGCGGCACATAAATTCGCGCCGATACAAGTAAAAGGCGCATGGAACCCACATTTTATTAACGAAACATACTCAGAGTTGGTGTTATTGCCACCCTAGGTATTTTAGTGAACCATAACTGACCTGACAGAATATCGACCTTTGTAGATAAAGCGTCATTTCAGGCGGGTTTTATGGGAAACACACGGGAAATCGGAGAACAAGCATGCTTGCGGCAAAGAAAAGCGAAACCAACGTTGCTGATACGATCCATTCCTATCTCTCGAGCCGTTTTCCCGCCCACGCACCTTTTACCGACGATACCCTGCTTCTTGAAGGCGGCGCGATCGATTCGCTCGGTTTTCTGGAATTGATGATCTTCCTCGGCGAGAGTTTTGGCATCATTCTCGATGATGAACATTTCACGCCTGACAATCTCGGTACACCCGCTGATCTCATCGCCTTCGTCCTCAGGGAACGGAGGAGATGACACCGCATTTCCTGCTGCACCACCTGCTCGCCGCACAGGCGGCAAGCGACGATCAGGCCCTTATCCATAAAGATATCGCGCTGAGCTATCGGGAATTCGCGCAAGCGGCGAGCCTTTGCGCGGCTGCCCTGCAGCAGGCCGGCGCAGAACGCGGCGACAGAGTCGTCATTTTCCTGCCACGCGGCATAGAGGAATGCTGGTCGATCTTCGGCGTCAGCATGGCATCCTGCGTTTTTGTGCCGGTCAATGCGCTACTGAAATCACAGCAGATCCGCCATATCATCACGGATTGCGGCGCGAAAATCGTCATCAGCAGCAGGGCGATGCAGGAAGAACTCGGCGCAGCGCTGGAAGGCTTGGCCGATGTGAGCGTATTGCTGACGGAAAATATCGAGACCCGCTCGAACGCGCCTGCCAAAACCTCGGCGGCAATCGGCGAGGACCTTGCGGCGATCCTCTATACATCCGGCTCCACCGGCTCACCCAAGGGCGTGATGCTGTCGCACCGCAATCTTCTGGCCGGCGCGCGCATTGTGCGGACCTATCTGGAGATTACGGCGAGCGACCGTATTCTTTCCATCCTGCCCTTCAGCTTCGATTATGGCCTGAACCAGCTGCTGACGGCCGTGGAACAGGGCGCCACCACGATCATCTCCACCTTCCGGCTGGGCGACGATATCGTCCGCGATCTGCGCGACCACGCCGTGACAGGTCTCGCCGGCGTGCCGACCGTCTGGGCAATCCTGACGAGGGCGGCCCCGTCGCTCGCAAAGACGCCCCTGCCGCATCTGCGCTATATCACCAATTCCGGCGGGCGCGTGCCGCAGGAAACCGTAAAGGCGCTGCGCGAAAAGCTGCCGGATACAAAAATCTACCTGATGTATGGTCTAACCGAGGCCTTCCGCTCCACCTTCCTGCCACCGGAAGAAATCGACAGCCGGCCGACCTCCATCGGCAAGGCCATTCCGGAATGTGAAATCTTCATCGTCACCGATAAGGGACAGCGGGCAAAACCGGGCGAGCCGGGCATTCTCGTCCATCGCGGCCCGACGGTATCGCTCGGCTACTGGAACCGGCCGGAAGACACGGCAAAAGTGCTGCGCCCTCATCCCTTCATTCCAGCGGCCCTGGGCGGCGAAACCGTCTGTTATTCCGGTGATCTGGCCGTGGAAGACGAGAATGGCTTCTTCAGCTTCGTTGCCCGCAACGATGCGATGATCAAATCGTCAGGCTATCGCATCAGCCCGACAGAGGTGGAAGAAAGCCTGATGTCCACCGGGCTGTTCCAGCAGGTTGCCGTCATCGGTCTACCGGACCCCTTTGCCGGTGAAAGGGTGCATGCCGTGGCAACCGCCGCCAATGAAAATATCGACGTTTCGGCAGCCCTCAGGAAAGCCGCCGAAATGCTCGCTCCCTTCATGATCCCACGCGCCATCGAACTGGTCGACCGGCTTCCGGTCACCGCCAATGGCAAGGTGGATTACCGCGCGCTGGTGCGCGAACGGACGGACAATGTCGCCCACGGATAAAACCCAGAGCCACGGCCCGGCCCTTGCCAATGCGCAATTTGCGGTCACTGACAACGATCTTGTCATCGGCGGACTTGCGGTTCACGATATCGTCGCCCAAACCGGAACGCCGTGCTTCCTCTATGATGCAAGCGCCATGCGCCGCGCCTATCAGAACCTTGAAACGGCGCTCTCGGGCTTTGCCGATATCTATTATTCGGTGAAGGCCAATCCCCTGCCCGCCATTATCGCACTTTTCCGGCAACAAGGCGCCGGCGCTGAAATCGCCTCCGTCGGCGAATATCGCGCTGCGATCAAGGCGGGTGTCGCACCTGAGAACATCATCTTCGCCGGCCCCGGCAAGGGCATGGCCGAATTGCGCGAGGTAATCGAAGGCGGCATCGGCGAAATCCATATTGAAAGCGCCGAGGAAATCGCCCGTATCGAAGAGATCGGCAAACCGGTCAAAGCCTCGATCCGCATCAACCCCGTGCCGGATGCTCAAGCCGGCGCCATGCGCATGGGCGGCAAGGCCACGGCTTTCGGTTTCGACGAGGAAGAGCTGGAAAACGTCCTGCCGCTCTTCAGGGGCGCCAGACATATCAATCTCGTCGGCGTGCACATCTACGGCGGCACACAGATCCTCGACGCCGACATGCTTGTCTCCCAATGGCGGCACGCCATTTCCCTTGCCGCACGCATGGCGCAAATGCTGGGCAGACCGCTCGAAACCATCGATCTCGGCGGCGGCCTGGGCATCCCCTATTTCGCAGGCGAAACGCCGCTCGATCTTGAAAAAGTCAGCGCCGCCATTCCCGACCTCAAGGCGCTTGTGAAAGCGCATCCTCTGATAACCGACGCCCATATCATCGTCGAACCCGGCCGCTTCCTCGCCGGCCCCGGCGGCATCTATGTCGCGGAAGTGAATTCGGTAAAAACCTCGCGGGGCACCACCTTCGTGGTGACGGATGGCGGCATGCACCATCACCTCGCCGCTTCGGGCAATCTCGGCCAGATCGTCAAACGCAACTACCCCATCGTCGCACCCGCCAAAATGCAGGCAGACTACGACGAGACCGCAACGATCGTCGGCCCGCTCTGCACACCCCTCGACACACTGGCCCGCAATGCCGCGTTGCCCAGGCTGAAGGCCGGTGATCTCCTCGCCATCCTGCAATCGGGCGCCTATGGCGCCAGCGCCAGCCCTTCGGGTTTTCTCAGCCATGCGGCAGCGAAGGAAGTGCTGGTGGAGGATGGAGCGTTTGAGGTGATCGGGCGGTGATCACCCCCGCAACAACCTGTCCCCCACCGCGAATTTCGATTTCAACAGACACTCGTCATATTCCGCCTCGGCAACGGAATCGAAGACGATGCCGCCGCCGACATTAAAGACGGCGCGGCCGTTATCGAACAGGCTGAGGGTGCGGATCGCCACGGAGAACCGCATATCTCCATCAGGAGACATGAAGCCGATCGCTCCGCAATAGGCGTCGCGCGGGCCGGTTTCCAGCTCCCGCAGGATTTTCATTGCCCACATTTTCGGTGCGCCGGTGACGGAGCCGCAGGGAAACAGCGCGGCGAAGATGTCTTCCACCGTCACGTCAGGCAGAAGCTTTGCCCTGACATGGCTGACCATCTGGTGCACGGTCGGATAGGTCTCGATATCGAACAGCCTCGGCACATCGAGGCTACCGACCTCGGTGATGCGTGAAATATCATTGCGCAGCAGATCGACGATCATGCGGTTTTCGGCCAGCGTCTTTTCATCAGCCAGCATCGCCGCGATAATTGCCCGGTCCTTCTCCGCATCCGCCCCGCGCGGCGTCGTGCCCTTCATCGGATGGGTTTCGATGAACCCCTCGCCATCGACCGAGAAAAACAGTTCCGGCGAGCGAGACAGGATGACCGGGCCACCAAGATCGACCAGCGCGCCGTATTTCACCGGCTGGCGCGCGATCAGCGACCAGAAGGCGGTGAGCGGATCGCCGCTCCAGCGGGCAGTGACGGGCATGGTCAGATTGCCCTGATAACAATCGCCACGACGCAGGTGGTCGTGCAGTCGCGCAAAGCGCTGCTGGTATTCCTGGAGCGTCCATGCCGGCACGGGATCGGAAAGAAACGCATCCGCATCCGGCAGCGTGTCGGGACGCGCAAACCGCCCGGCATCCGGCTGTGGACCGGAAAAGACGCCGAAGCGCAGAAACGGCACGTTGCGGGGTTCGTCGGCAAAAGGCGCGAGCTTCGGCTCGAACAGGAAGCCCGCCTCGTAGGACATATAGCCGGCAAGGTATTTCCCGGCCCGTCGCAGCGCTTCCATGCGCTTGAGCGCGGCAAAAAAGGCCTCAGGCTCATCCGCGACGATGATCTCTTCCGGCTCGGCGAAGGCTGTCACCGCGCCGGTCGTATCATCCCGGAAAAGAACGTAAGGCGCATGTGCCAAGGAAAGCGTCCGAAACAGGAGAAAGGTCGGGAAGCGTCAGATCGGGTCTATATCGCCCCGCGCCCACATTTCTATGGTTTCCGCATAAAAATCGGCGAAACGGCCTTCCTCGATCGACTTGCGGATACCCTGCATCAGCTCCTGATAATAGGCAAGATTGTGCCAGGACAGCAGCATGCCGCCCAGCGCCTCGTTGGAGCGGGTGAGATGATGCAGATAGGCGCGGGAATAATCGCGCGAGGCCGGGCAGTTGGACTGCTCGTCGAGCGGCCGCATATCTTCGGCATGGCGGGCGTTGCGGATATTGACGCGGCCACGACGGGTAAAGGCAAGCCCGTGACGGCCAGAACGGGTCGGCATCACGCAGTCGAACATGTCGATGCCGCGCACCACCGATTTCAGGATATCATCAGGTGTGCCGACGCCCATCAGGTAACGCGGCTTTTCGGTGGGCAGCACCGGCAGGGTGATGTCGAGCATGCCGAGCATCACATCCTGCGGCTCGCCGACGGCAAGGCCGCCGACCGCATAGCCCTTGAGATCAAGCTGCTTCAGCCCTTCGGCGGAGCGGATGCGCAAATCCGGCTGGTCGCCGCCCTGCACGATGCCGAACATGGCCTTGCCTTGCTGTTCGCCGAAGGCGACGCGGCAGCGCTCCGCCCAGCGCAGCGACATTTCCATGGCGCGCTCGATTTCCTTGCGCTCGGCCGGCAGCGCGATGCATTCGTCGAGCTGCATCTGGATATCGGAATCGAGCATGCCCTGAATTTCGATCGAGCGTTCCGGCGACATGTGGTGCAGCGAACCGTCCACATGGCTCTTGAAGGTCACGCCCTTCTCGTCCAGCTTGCGCAGGCCGGAAAGCGACATGACCTGAAAACCGCCGCTATCGGTCAGGATCGGATGCGGCCAGCGGATCAGCTCATGCAGACCACCGAGACGGGCAACACGCTCCGGACCCGGCCGCAGCATCAGGTGATAGGTATTGCCGAGAATGATATCGGCCCCCAGCTCACGCACCTGATCGAGATACATGGCCTTGACGGTGCCGACGGTGCCAACAGGCATGAAGGCGGGCGTGCGGATGACGCCGCGCGGCATGGCGACTTCGCCGAGGCGCGCGCCGCCGCTCGTGGCTTTCAGGGTGAAGGTGAATTTGTCGTGCATCAGTTTTTCCGGAACAGCAGGCTGGAATCGCCATAGGAATAAAAACGGTATCCGGTTTCGATCGCGCGCTTGTAAGCGTCACGCATCGTTTCGAGACCGCAGAAAGCCGAAACCAGCATGAACAGCGTCGATTTCGGCAGGTGGAAATTGGTCATCAGAATATCGACCGCACGGAAACGATAACCGGGCGTGATGAAGATGCCGGTGGCGTCGGACCATGGGTGGATCACGCCATTCTCGTCAGCCGCGCTTTCGATCAGCCGCAGCGAGGTGGTGCCGACGCAGACGATGCGCCCGCCCCGCGTTTTCACCGCATTCAGCCGGTCGGCGGTTTCCTGCGATACCTGGCCGATCTCGAAATGCATCTTGTGATCGTCCGTATCGTCGGACTTTACCGGAAGGAAAGTGCCTGCCCCAACGTGAAGCGTCACGAAATGCCGCTCGATTCCCGCCTTGTCGAGCGCCGCAAACAGGTCAGGCGTGAAATGAAGCCCGGCGGTGGGGGCAGCGACAGCGCCCTTTTCGCGGGCATAAATGGTCTGGTAGTCCGTCTGGTCCTGCGCATCTTCCGGCCGTTTGGCGGCGATGTAAGGCGGCAAAGGAATATGGCCGACGGAAGCGATCGCCTCATCCAGCACCGGGCCGGAAACGTCGAACAGCAACGTTATCTCGCCATCCTCGCCCTTTGCTTCGACGGTGGCCTCCAGATGGGCAAGGCCGCAGGCATTGTCGCGCTCGTAACCGAAACGGATACGGTCGCCTTCCTTGATACGCTTGCCGGGACGGGCAAAAGCCTTCCAGCGCGACTGGTCGGCACGCATGTGCAGCGTGGCCGAAACCGCCGTCTCAGGCGCACCTTCGCGCAGCCTGACACCTTCCAGCTGGGCGGGGATAACGCGGGTGTCGTTGAACACAAGCGCATCGCCGGGCCGCAGGAAAGACGGCAGATCGAAAACGCGATGGTCCTCCATGCGGTTTTCATTCGGATCGACCACCAGCAGGCGCGCGCTGTCGCGCGGGTTCGCCGGGCGAAGGGCGATATTCTCCTCGGGCAGATCGAAATCGAACAGGTCTACACGCATTGCAAGGGCTCTCGAAAATATCAAAACCCGCCTCGCAGCAAACTGCCGGCGGGTCGTTGTTGGTGAAGAGGCTTCCTCCCCTCGACGTCATCCTCGGGCTTGACCCGAGGATCCACGACATCGCCGGGTAATGGATCCTCGGGTCAAGCCCGAGGATGACGTCGAGTGCGAGGAACACCCCATCAGCAAAACATTCGCCCGCCCTGCAATTCAGCAAGGCGGGAGAAACCTTCTATCCTCAGGCCGCGGAAGCAAGCTTGATGGAAACGATCGAATCGGGATCCTTCACCGGCTCGCCGCGCTTGACCTTGTCGATGGCTTCCATGCCTTCGATGACCTGGCCCCACACGGTGTACTGCTTGTTCAGCCAGGGCGAATCGGTGAAGCAGATGAAGAACTGCGAGTTGGCGGAGTTCGGGCTCTGCGAACGGGCCATGGAGCAGGTGCCGCGAACGTGCGGAATGGCGGAAAACTCAGCCTTGAGGTCTTCCTTTTCAGAGCCGCCCATGCCGGCGCGTGCCGGGTTGAAGCTTTCCGAACCCTTCTTGCCGAACTTCACGTCGCCCGTCTGGGCCATGAAGTCTTCGATGACGCGGTGGAAAACGACGCCGTCATAAGCACCTTCCGATACCAGTTCCTTGATGCGGGCAACGTGGCCAGGCGCAACTTCCGGAAGCAGCTGGATCACGACCTTGCCGGTCGTCGTTTCCATGATGATGGTGTTTTCCGGATCCTTGATCTCGGCCATGATTATTCTCCTCTGTTCGGGCTCTATTGCCCCACCTTACTTTTTGCCGACGGTGACCTTGATCATCCGGTCGGGGTTGGAAACTTCGCCGTTGCCGCCGGCGCCACGCTTGATCTTGTCCACGGCTTCCATGCCGGACACGACCTTGCCGACCACGGTATATTGGCCGTTCAGGAACGGACCGTCGGCGAACATGATGAAGAACTGCGAATTGGCGGAATTCGGATCCTGCGAACGGGCCATGCCGACCACGCCCCGTGTGAACGGCGTCTTGGAGAACTCAGCCGGAATATCCGGCAGGTCGGAGCCGCCGGTGCCAGCGCGCTGGGCGCTGAAACCCTTTTCCATGTTGCCGTACTGCACGTCGCCGGTCTGCGCCATGAAACCGTCGATGACGCGGTGGAAGGCGACGTTGTCATAAGCGCCCTTCTTGGCCAGCGCCTCGATCTGCGCCACGTGCTTGGGCGCGACTTCCGGCATCAGCTCGATGACAACGGGACCGTCCTTCAGCTGTACGGTGAGAAGTTCGGCGGCGGAAGCAATGGTGCTGGCGGCAAGTGCGCCTGCAAACATGGCGCCGGCAAAGGCAAATCGAACGAGTTTCATCGGATTGGCTCCAGAATGTGGGGCTGAAGTCAGCGCTTCAGCTTGGCGTTGAGGGCTTCAAGCACGGCTTTCGGCACGAAGGCGTCGACATTGCCGCCCATGGCGGCGATCTGCCGGACCAATGTGGCTGTAATGGGTCGCGACGAGGTGCCGGCGGGCAGGAACACGGTCTGGATATCAGGCGCCATCTGGCGGTTCATGCCGGCCATCTGCATTTCATAATCGAGATCGGTGCCATCGCGCAGGCCGCGCAGCAAAAGGCGCGCTCCGTGCTGACGGGCGGCATCCACCACCAGATTGTCGAAGGAGACGACTTCCATGCGCGCCGCTTCGCCCGGCAGATGTTCGGCAAGCGCCTGCTTTATCAGCGCCGCCCGCTCCTCAAAGCTGAACAGCGGCGCTTTTCCGGGATGAATGCCGACGGCAACGATGACTTTCGACGCCACGTTCAGCGCCTGGATAAGCACATCCAGATGTCCGTTGGTCATCGGATCGAATGATCCTGGATAAAAGGCAATCGTCATATCGCTCTCAGATGGTGGGCGCGCTTCGATGCTGGGTATCATGTGCCCGCCTTTTGTCATGGAGAGGCACGCGGCGCAAGACATTATAACCGCACGGCACAACCGCGGCTGTGCCGTGAACCCGCGATGAATGGGCCGTTCAGTGCGGTTTCAGAGCTATTTTGTTTAAATGCACAACATCGGGAAACCGAAACGCCCCTCACTCGTTAAGCATCCGGAGAATTGAAAATGCTGGCCTTCATGATCGTCCTTTCGGTCATCGCATCATTCGCTGCCGAGTATCTTTTTCTCGAATGACGCCCTTAGCCAGTTTCCTGAACGCCAGATGAACGAGCCATTCAAGGAAGTTTCACAGGCGCGATGCTAATCGATTTTTACGATTGACGCGGAACATGTTGAGGCATGGCGCGTTAAGAAAGAACCAAAGGAACGGACAGATGTTTGTAAGAGAAAAACAGTCTACTTCGGCGAAAATCAGCGTCATCAGCACCGCCTGGACAGTACTGGTTATCGCAATGGTAGCAACGACGTTTAGCCTTTATGAGCAGAAGCCTGAAGCCCAGGGACCGGACTACCCGCAGCTGACCGCCCGCTACCAGTATATGAATTATTACTGATAACGGGGAAAATTTCCTCGAAACTCCCGGAGACGATATCATGTTCACATTTCTGACGATGCTTCTGGCCCTGATCAGCGTAATGTTCGTGACATCGATGATCTCCGTCATCGCCGAGATGCGGCGTGAAGACGAGGAATTCAAGGCGACGATCCGGCGCGACCGCGCTTTCTAGGCGCGGCGGGCGGTCCTAACAGCCGATTAAAAAACGATTCTTCGCAACCGCCTGGGCGCTCCGGGCGGTTTTATTTTGCGCCTCATGACAGCAATCCGGCGAAGATGAAGGCGGAAAAACTCCGCTCCAATCACATAAGCGTTTTCAAAACCCCGTTTTTCCAAGGGAAATTCCCTTCAATTTCCGTTTGGATTGATTTAAGGAACGCCGATACGTTGCGGGCCGGAAGGCTGGCGACCGCGATGACGTTCCTGTGAGGTTTGCATAACGATGCTCGATTCCCTGAGAAATGCTTCTCGAACCATGGCAGCCAAGCTGCTGCTTCTCCTGCTTGTTGTTTCGTTTGGCGTCTGGGGCGTCTCCGCATCGCTTGTCACCGCCAATTCCCACGCCGTCATGACGGTGGGTGACCAGACGGTCAGCCCGCAGGAGTTCCGCCTCGCCTATCAGCGCCAGATTTCCGATCTCAGCCGCCAGTTCGGCACAAGGCTGACGACCGAACAGGCCAAGGCCTTCGGCATCGACCGGCAGGTCTTCAGCCAGCTTGCGGCAGGGGCATCGCTCGACGAGCTTGCATCCAAGATGAATCTCGGCCTTTCGGAAGATCGCCTTGCTAAGCTCATTGCCGAGGACCCGGCCTTCAAGTCGGTCAACGGCCAGTTCGACCGCAATCTGTTCAGCGAACGCCTGCGCAATTCCGGCTTCCGCGAGGACGACTATATCAAGGAACGCAGCAAGGTTGCCGTCAGAAGCCAGATTGTCGAAGCCGTGTCAGATGGTTTTGCCGCACCGCAGGTGCTGGTGGATGCACTGAAGCAGTATCGCAATGAGCAGCGCGCGGTCGATTACGTCATTCTTTCCAACGCCGTCATCCCGCCGGTCAAGGCACCGGGCGACGATGTGCTCACGCCGTGGTTTGAAACCAACAAGACGAAATATCGCGCACCGGAATTCCGCAAGTTCACCTATGTGAAGCTGGAGCCGTCAGACATTGCCGATCAGGCTTCGGTGACCGACGCGCAGATCGCCGACTATTATAACAGCCACAAGGACAGCTTCCGCACCGCCGGCCGCCGCACGGTTGAACAGCTGACCTTTACGGACAAGGAAATGGCTGCCGCTGCCGCCGAACAGATCCGTCTCGGCAACACCACCTATGATCAGGTGGTGAAGGATCAGGGCAAGACCGCTTCCGACGTGACGCTCGGCGAATTCACCAAGGACACGATCCCCGACCAGTCGATTGCCGACGCAGCCTTCGGCATCCAGAAGGATGGCGGCGTGTCTGCCGTCGTCGAAGGCTCCTTCGGCCCGGTCATCCTGCGCGTCACCGGCATCAAGCCGGAAACCACCCGCACGCTGGAAGAAGCCAAGGAAGATATCCGCAAGGACCTCGCTACTGCCGCAGCGGCGGAAGAAGTCACCAATGTACACGACCGTTACGAGGATCTGCGCGCCGGTGGTTCGTCGCTTGCCGATGCCGCAAAGCAGCTGAACCTCAAGCCCGTCACCATTGCCGCCATCGATGCCGCCGGCCTCGATGAAAAGGGCGACGCGGTCGAAGGCCTGCCTTCGCCGCAACTGGCGCAGGAAGTCTTCAAGACCGAACCCGGCACCGAAGCCCTGCCGATCAATCTCGGCCGCGAAGGTTACATCTGGTTCGATGCCGAGCAGATCATCCCCGCCCGTGACCGCACGCTTGCCGAAGTACGCGACGATGTCGTGGCCGACTGGACGTCCGAGCAGCAGCGCACAGCACTTGCCGCCAAGGCCGACGAGCTGAAGGCCCGCGTTGAAAAGGGCGAAACACTTGAGGCTGTTGCCGGCGAGCTCAGCCTTGCCGTCGAACAGAAATCCGGCCTGCGCCGCACCAGTGAGGATGCGATTTTCGGCCGACAGACGATTGCTGCCGTTTTCTCCGGCGCTGAAGGCGTGGTTGGCACGGCGGCAGATGCCGAGGGTTCCAGCCGCATCCTCTTCAAGGTCACCTCGGTTGACACCAACGCCCCGGCCGACGCGCTTGCCAATGACGACCAGCAATTTACCGCCATTGCCCGTGCAGCCGGCGACGATATGCTGGACCAGATGGTCAACCGTCTGCAGAACGACTATGGTGTGACCATCAATCAGGCCCTCGCCGATCAGGCGATGGTCGGCTTCTGACCGGGGGGCGGAAACCATGGCCGAACTGAAGCCGCTGATCGCCAAGGTCGCGAACGGAGAAAGCCTGAACCGCGAGGATGCGCGGACGGCCTTTGACATTCTGATGTCGGGCGAAGCCACCCCGTCGCAGATCGGCGGTTTCCTGATGGCGCTGCGCGTGCGCGGCGAAACGGTCGACGAAATCGTCGGCGCCGTTTCCTCCATGCGCGCCCGCATGCTGCCGGTCTCGGCTCCCGCCAATGCCATCGATATCGTCGGAACCGGCGGTGATGGCATCGGCACCTATAATATCTCGACGCTGGCTTCGATCATCGTTGCCGGCACGGGCCTGCCGGTCGCCAAGCATGGCAACCGGGCGCTGAGCTCCAAATCGGGCACGGCGGATGCCTTGTCCGCGCTCGGCGTGAAGCTCGATATCGGTCCTGATCTCATCGCCCGCTGCATCGCAGAGGCGGGGCTTGGCTTCATGTTCGCGCAGATGCACCATTCCGCCATGCGCCATGTCGGCCCGAGCCGTGTCGAACTCGGCACAAGGACGATCTTCAACCTGCTCGGCCCGCTCTCCAACCCGGCGGGTGCAAAGCGCCAGTTGCTCGGCGTCTTTTCGCCGCGCTGGCTGGTGCCGCTTGCCGAAGTGCTGCGCGATCTCGGTTCGGAAAGCATCTGGGTCGTACATGGCGATGGCATGGATGAAGTCACCACCACGGGCGTCACCCATGTGGCAGCGCTGGAAGATGGCAAGATCCGCACCTTCGATCTGACCCCGAAGGATTTCGGTGTCGACGTCGCGGCAATGGCTGATCTCAAGGGCGGCGATGGCATTGCCAATGCGGCGGCATTGCGCGACGTCCTGTCGGGCAAACGCAATGCCTATCGTGACGTGTCGCTCTGCAACGCGGCTGCTGCCCTTGTCATCGCCGGCAAGGCCGAAACATTGGGTCAGGCGATGGCGATCGTCAGCGAGGCGCTGGACAGCGGTGCGGCGGCGGCGGCGCTTGACCGTCTGGTCCTCGTTTCCAACGAAGCAGATGCCACGCAGGCCGACCACAAGCAGGAATGAGAGCGAGACCATGAGCGACATTCTGAAAAAGATCGAAATCTACAAGCGCGAAGAAATCGCCGCTGCCAAGGCCACGGTCTCATTGGCCGATCTGAAAGCCATGGCCGAAGGCCAGAGCGCGCCGCGTGGTTTCTACAAGGCACTCCGGGCAAAACAGGCCGAAGGCAAGTTCGGCCTGATCGCCGAGATCAAGAAGGCCAGCCCGTCGAAAGGCCTGATCCGCCCGGATTTCGATCCGCCGGCGCTGGCTGCTGACTATGAGGCGGGCGGTGCCGCCTGTCTTTCGGTGCTGACGGATAGGCCAAGCTTTCAGGGCGCCCCGGAATTCCTGACCGCCGCCCGCAATGCCTGCGCCCTGCCGGCGCTGCGCAAGGATTTCATGTTCGATACCTATCAGGTGCATGAGGCCCGCGCCTGGGGCGCAGACTGCATTCTCCTCATCATGGCGTCGCTCTCCGACGATGAAGCCAAACGCCTTGAAGACGAGGCTTTCATGCTCGGCATGGATGTGCTGGTCGAGGTGCATGACGCGGAGGAAACCGAACGGGCCCTGAAGCTCGCCTCGCCGCTGCTTGGCATCAACAATCGCAACCTGCGCACCTTCGAGGTCAGCCTCGAAACCAGCGAGAAGCTGGCGGGCCTCGTGCCGGCCGAAAAGCTGCTGGTGGGCGAGAGCGGCATCTTCACCTTCGAAGATTGCCAGCGTCTCGAAAAAAGCGGCATCAGCACCTTCCTCGTCGGCGAAAGCCTGATGCGCAAGGACGATGTGGCCGCGGCCACCAAAGCGCTGCTGACGGGCCAATCCGGCATTCTGGCAGCCGAGTAATATCCCGATGAGCGATGGCCAGAAGCTCACCCATATCGATGCCAGCGGCGAGGCGCATATGGTCGATGTCGGCGACAAGACCGAAACGACCCGTGTCGCCGTCGCCGAAGGCTTCGTGAAGATGAAACCGGAAACGCTGGCGCTCATCCGCGACGGCAACGCCAAGAAGGGCGATGTTATCGGCACCGCCCGGCTGGCCGGCATCATGGCCGCCAAACAGACGGCCAATCTCATCCCGCTCTGCCATCCGCTGATGCTGACCAAGGTCGCGGTGGACATTACCGAAGATACCGCCCTGCCCGGCCTGCGCGTCGAGGCCATGGTGAAACTGTCGGGCAAGACCGGTGTGGAAATGGAGGCGCTGACCGCCGTTTCCATCGCCTGCCTGACGATCTATGACATGGCGAAGGCTGCCGACAAGGCGATGGAAATCGTCAATATCCGCCTGCTCGAAAAGAGCGGTGGCAAATCCGGTGATTTTCGCCGGCAGGAGAGCTGAATGAAACCGCTGCTGCCCGTAGATGATGCCACAAGGCGCCTTCTGGAAGCGGCGGTTCCGGTAACCGGTAGCGAAACCCTGCCGCTTGCCGAATGTGACGGCCGCGTCCTCTCGGCCGATCTGGCGGCGCGCCTCACCCAACCGCCTTTTGACGCCTCGGCCATGGATGGCTACGCGCTGCGCAGCACCGATGCCCCTGAGATCGGCTCAGTCCTGACCGTCATCGGCCAGGCGGCTGCTGGCCATGCTTTTACCGGCACTCTGGGTGAAGGCGAAGCAGTGCGCATCTTCACCGGCGCGCCCGTGCCTGAGGGAGCCGATACCATCCTCATTCAGGAAGATGCGGAAGTGCTGGAAGGTGGCAAGATCCGCACCACCTTCAAAGTCGTAGCCGGGAGACACATTCGCCCCCGCGGGCAGGATTTTGCGCAGGGCGAAACGGTTCTGCAAGCCGGGCGCGAACTCGGCTTCACCGACCTCACACTTGCGGCGGCCATGAACCACGCCACACTTGCCGTCTACCGCAAGCCGCGCATCGCCATCCTCGCCACCGGCGACGAATTGCTGCCGCCGGGAAGCACGCCGAACCCGGCCCAGATCATCGCCTCCAACACTTTCGGCGTCGCAGCCCTCGCCCGTCAGGCGGGCGCCGATATTCTCGACCTCGGCATCATTGCCGATGACGATACGCTGATCCGCGCCGCCATCGGCAAGGCCGTCGCAGCCAAGGTGGATGTGCTGGTGACGTTGGGCGGCGCTTCCGTCGGCGACCACGATCTCGTGCAGGCGGCACTGAAGGCGGAAGGCATGCAGCTGGATTTCTGGCGCATCGCCATGCGCCCCGGAAAGCCGCTGATGGTCGGCACAATCGGCACGATGCAGGTTCTCGGCCTGCCCGGAAACCCAGTCGCCAGCCTCGTCTGCAGCCTCTTGTTTCTCGAACCGCTGATCCGCAGGATCGCCCGCCGCGCGCCTCTGGAACGCAAAGTTACTGTAAGGACCGCAGCGCCGCTAAAGGCCAATGACCATCGGCAGGATTATCTTCGCGCCCGTCTCCGCACCGACGACAGCGGTGAACGCGTGGCGGAAGCCTATGCCAAACAGGATTCATCGATGATGAACATCCTTGCCCATTCCGACGTCCTGATCATACGTCCGCCGCATGCGCCGGAAGCACCGGCAGGCACGGAATGCCCGGTTATAAAGCTCAGGACCTGACGCCGCCCGAGAGCCGCCGGATCGAAACGGCACACTGTTTCAAAAGCTCGACAGATATCATCCCAATCCCGGCGCAAACCGCGCCGTCCGGCGCAAACCGCGCCGTCCGGCGTTGAGACCATCAAATAAAAACTGTAAGATTCTTGCGTTTGGACATGAGTGGCGAAATTTTCCGCCTATAGGCCATGTCTTGCCGAATTGAAAAATGCCCTGACCTGACGTTTCCCTTCCTCGCATCCTGTATTGCTGTGCCAAAATAAATCACTCGAAAAGCGTTATCGGGATTGACAGAATAAATACGATGCTGTCACCAAGGCGAATAGTAGAGGGAAAAAACTCCGGAAATCTCTAAAAATGAAAATTACTTATAATTATCAATTAAATAAGATAAAAATCAGCGAAAATGGAATTTCCGGGAACAAAAATTAGTTTTCCATAAATTAAGCTTTCCAAAACAGCCCGCATAATAATAATCATTGTCTATAAGCAGACTCACTGGAGTTTCTTGATGAACACGGCATCCACGCCCAAAACAACGGGACCCGACATTGCCGGGCAGATTGCCTACGCCATGCGGAGCATGGGTGTTTCGCCGATCCCGCGTAATTACAGCCTTTTCTACGAAGCCTATATTGGCTCGAACCCGGCGCTGACGAAGGATCTGGCGGCACTTGGAAGCCGGGCCACGCAGGAGGATCTGGACGAACTGTCCACGCGCCACGGCGAAAGCAATCCGGTCAGGGCAATCGACGACGCGCATGAAAAGCTCAGGCGTGAACTGGAAGCGTTGCTGGGCACATTGCGGCGGGAACAATCCTCCATCGAGAACTACAACAGGATACTTGGCGAAACGCGCCAGCGCATCGATGACAAGAACGCCTCCAGCACAAATATTCTGAAGAATGCGATCCTGTTGCTGGCCGAAGCCACGGGCACAAAGATCACCGACGGTGAAAAGGCGTTCAACGACGTCAATCGCCATGCCGAGGAAATGCACCAGGTCCGCCTGGAGCTGGATGAATATAAGCGCATCGCCAATACCGACTCGCTGACGCGCCTTTCCAACCGCCGCGCCTTCGACGACCGGCTGGCTTCCGTCTACGACAGCTCCATCGGCCTGCAATACACATCGCTGGTGCTGCTCGATATCGACCATTTCAAGCGGATAAACGATACGTTCGGCCATCCGGTCGGAGACAAGATACTGGCAACCGTCGCCTCGGTCATCCGCGCGAATGTCCGCAAGGACGGTTTCGTCGCAAGAAGCGGCGGTGAGGAATTCGCGATCATTCTCGACGGCAATACGCCGGAGGAAGTGATGGTGATGTGCGAGCGCATCCGCCTGTCGCTGGAAAGCACGCCCTTCCGCAATTCAAGATCCGGCGCCGATTATGGCACGGTGACGATCTCCATCGGTTTTGCCTCCGCTTCGCAGGCCAACAATCCGGGCGAACTTTATGGCCATGCCGACACGGCGCTTTACCACGCCAAGGAAACCGGCAGAAACCGCTCCGTCTTTTACGAGGACGGCATGCAGAAGAACTATACCGGCAAGAACTGGCTGATTTACCGGACGTGAATGATGAAAAGACGGAGACATCTTCTCCGTCATGCTGGACCTGGTGGCATGTAAGTTAATGGTGAACGTTGCGCATTTTTCTCGACGTCATCCTTGGGCTTGTCCCAAGAATCTAAACACGTCAACAAAATCAGGACGTTGCAGATCCTCGGGACAGGCCCGAGGATGACGTCGGAGTGCTTGGCGAGGTTTGCCATTCATCGGATGACGCACATACTTCATTCATGTCAGAAAGCTGGGATGCGTCTGAACAGCACTGAAAATCAATGCTTTAGACGGGAATCGAAAATTTAAACCGGACAACAGTGGCTCAAGGCCGGCGTGGTGACGAGCTATGCATGCTCCTTTTTCGCCAATGGCGTGAGCCTTGCAAAGCCTTGCTTAGCAGCCCCGATGGTCGCTTCGGCATGGCGCCTCACCACATCGTAGCCGCCGCCCGCGCCGCCCATTCGCGGTCATAGGTTTCCTGATCGAACTCCGCTTTCGCGGCTTTCAGCAGCACACCCGGCGTGGGGAGCGACGCCGGTTCAACGAAGTGTTCCGGGTTCCACAGTTCCGAACGCATCAATGCCCGGGCGCACTGGAAATAGACCTCATCAATCGTCACCACGATGACGGTGCGCGGATGTTTGCCGTCCATCTCAAAGCTCTGCAGCAGCTCCGGATCAACCGAAACTACGGCGCGGCCGTTGATACGCATCGTCGTATTCGAGCCGGGAATGAGGAACATCAGCGCCACCCGTGGGTCACGCACGATGTTGAGAAGGGAGTCGACACGGTTGTTGCCGCGCCAGTCCGGCAGCAGCACGGTCTTTTCATCCGCCACCCGCACCACGCCGCCCTTGTCACCACGCGGTGAACAGTCCATGCCTTCCGGCCCCACCGTCGCCAGCGCCAGAAAGGGTGACGCCTCGATCATCAGCCGGTATTCCGCCGTGAGCGTGGCCGTCACCTTCGCAACCGAGGCTTCGCTCGTGCCGCCATAGATGGCCTTCAGTTCCTCAACAGTACGAATGATCGTCATATTCGCCTCAATCCCTCGAAATTTGCTTCATCTGTCGGAAGGGCATTTACTCTTCCGACGCTTCTGCCTTTTCCCGTTCCGCCCGCTCGCGTGCCGTGCGCGCGGCGACGAGATCGGCCGGCTGGGCATTGCCGCGGATCAGCGAACGGCCGGCATAAATGCCGCCGACGACTTCCATGGCGAAACGTTCCTCGTCGCGGTCACGGAATTCCTCCACCAGACGGGCAGCGTCTTCGCGCTCTTCGCCCATGGCGCCCAGCACTTCCTCGCTGAAATTCAGCGCCGATTCCAGCGTCTCGCGGATCTGGTAATCCACGCCGGCCTTCAGAAGATCGATGGCGTGGCCACGGTCATAGGCGCGGGCGAGAACCGGAACCAGCGGGAATTCGTGCTTGACGATCTCCGCGATCCGCACCGCCGCATCCTTGTCGTCGACACAGATGAGAACGGCGCGCGCCGTGCTGGCGCCCGCCGCATGCAGGATTTCCGCCCGCGATCCGTCGCCATAATAGACCTTGAAACCGAACTCCGCCGCATCGCGTACGAATTCGGCATCCTTGTCGATGAGAGACAGCGTGTATCCCCGCGCCAGAAGCGGCTGGCTGACGATCTGGCCGAAACGCCCGAAGCCGATCAGCAGAATGCTGCCCTCGACATTCTCAGGCACATCGAGATCATCGGTATTGGGAACCGCAGCCGGCACCAGCCGGTCGTGCAGAATGACCATCAGCGGCGTCAGCACCATCGAAATGATGATGGTCGCCGTCAGGATGGCGTTAGCCTCCCGGTCGAGAATGCCGGCGCTGACGGCGGCGGAATAAAGCACGAAGGCGAATTCGCCGCCCTGCGCCATCAGCACCGCCCGCTCCAGGCTCTCGCGGCGCGTGGTGCCGAGCGCCCGCGCCACACCATAGATGAGAAAACCCTTGAGCAGCATATAGCCCGCGACGCTGACGACCACCAGCTGCCAGTTGGACGCGATGACGGCAAGGTCGATCGCCATGCCGACACCGAGGAAAAACAGGCCGAGCAGAATGCCGCGAAACGGCTCGATATCCGCTTCCAGCTGATGCCGGAAGGAGGATTCCGACAAAAGCACGCCGGCAAGGAAAGCGCCCAAGGCCATGGAAAGCCCGCTGACCTGCATCAGCAGCGCAGACCCCAGCACCACCAGCAGGGCGGCGGCCGTCATCACCTCACGCGCACCGGAGGCGGCGAGCAGCCGGAAGAACGGGTTGAGCAGATAACGCCCGGCAAGAATGAGCGCGCCGACGGCGGCAAGCGCGATGCCCACGGAAATCCAGCGCTCAGAGGGCGTCACATGTTCGCCGCCCGAGCCGAGAAAGGCGACAAGCGCCAGAAGCGGCACGATGGCCAGATCCTCAAACAGCAGGATGGCGATGATGCGCTGGCCTTTCAGGCTCGACATGCTGTTGCGCTCCTGCAGCATCTGCATGACGATCGCCGTTGAGGTCAGCACGAAACCTGTGCCGGCGACAAAGGACATGATGACGGGAAAGCCGAGACCAACTCCGATCAATGTCAGGCCCGCCATACAGACCAGCACCTGCAGCGCCCCGAGCCCAAAAATATCCTGCCGCATCGACCACAGCCGCGACGGCTGCATTTCAAGGCCAATGATGAACAGGAACATCACCACGCCGAGTTCCGCTATATGCAGAATGGCCTGCGAATCGGAGAAAAAACCGAGACCGTAAGGCCCGATCACCAGGCCGGCGGCCAGATAACCCAGCACCGAGCCAAGGCCGATGCGCTTGAAAATCGGCGCGGCGACAACGCCTGCCGCCAACAACACGACCACCTGGGCCAGATCATTTCCGTTCGCTTCGACAGCCACACGCCACCCCGCTGAAGTTGATAAAACGAGAGTGCCCCCTCGCCAGATTGCCGGCAAAGCGTAAGAACCTTCCTCCGTCATGCCGGACTAGATCCGGCATCCAGCCACGGCGCGTCTGCGCCGTGAAAAACGAGTCTTTTGCGATCAAAGACTTGATCGCGCTGGACCCCGGATCAAGTCCGGGGTGACGAAGTGCGGATGCCACCATTTTGCCAAACGCACGGGTTTCTCAAGTCTTTGTCATTATCATCGCGAGGTCATCCACCTCCATGTTTTCTCTACCGGGATAGCGGCTCCCTGCTCAAGCCTTTTTCAGCAAGCTGCCGTTGATAATCGTCAAACAGTGCGTCGCCGGTTTCGCCCAGTTCCCTCAGATATTTCCAGGTGTAGATACCGCTGTCATGGCCGTCGTCAAAAACGATGCGAACCGCATAATTGCCGGTGGCGACCATTGAGCGGATGGCGACATTGCGTTTACCGGGCACCGTGACCTTTTGTCCCGGACCGTGGCCCTGTACTTCCGCAGAGGGTGAAAGCACCCGTAACATCTCGGCGGGGAGCCGGTAAACGCTTCCATCGTCAAAGGAAACGGTCAATTCCCGCCGGTCTTTCGACACAAGCAGCTCGGTCGGCCAGACATCACTCATTTTTCACTTCCGTAAGCTCATAATATGCGTCAAAATTACGGACTTGCCTCACGATAGGCAAGCCACTACATCATTTGAAAGGCGCATCGCGCAAAGAGGATGGAGACGTGAACAGTTTCCCCGGATCGCTTGAAAAAGCGCAATTCCTGACGGAAAACAACGCACCGATGATTGATCCCTTCGGCCGCGCCATCACCTATCTGCGCGTTTCAGTCACCGACCGCTGCGATTTCCGCTGCACCTATTGCATGTCCGAACACATGACCTTCCTGCCGAAGAAAGACCTTCTGACGCTGGAAGAGCTCGACCGTCTCTGTTCCGTCTTCATAACGCGCGGCGTGCGCAAGCTCAGGCTCACCGGCGGCGAGCCGCTGGTGCGCAAGAACATCATGTCGCTGGTAAGGAACCTCGGCCGCCACGTGCGCACCGGCGCGCTCACGGAGCTGACGCTGACCACCAATGGCTCGCAGCTTGCCAAATATGCCGATGAGCTGGCCGATTGCGGCGTCAAGCGCATCAATGTCTCGCTCGATACGCTCGACCGCGATAAATTCCGCCAGATCACTCGCTGGGGCGATATCGACCGGGTGATGGAAGGGCTGGATGCCGCACAGGCCGCAGGCATCAAGGTGAAGCTCAACGCCGTGGCGCTGAAGGACTTCAACGACACCGAAATTGCCGAGATCATGCGTTTTGCCCATGGTCGCGGCATGGACCTGACTGTCATCGAAACCATGCCGATGGGCGAGATCGAGGAAGACCGCACCGACCGCTACCTGCCGTTGTCACAGCTGCGCGCCGATCTGGAAAAAAACTTCACGCTCATCGACAGCGACTACCAGACCGGCGGCCCCGCCCGTTATGTGACGGTGAAGGAAACCGGCGGTCGGCTCGGTTTCATCACGCCGATGACCCATAATTTCTGCGAAAGCTGCAACCGTGTCCGCCTCACCTGCACCGGCACGCTCTATATGTGTCTGGGCCAGGACGATGCCGCCGACCTGCGCACGGCGCTGCGCGCTTCCGACAGCGACGCCTATCTTTCCAGCGCCATAGATGAAGCCCTTCTGCGCAAGCCGAAGGGGCACGATTTCATCATCGACCGCACCCACAAACGCCCAGCGGTCGCCCGCCATATGAGCGTGACGGGCGGCTGATCGGCGGCTGAACCTCTTTCTCGTCGACCCACCCATATAAACGGTTGAATTGCCGACGCCTCCGTGCCACGTCTCTTTACATGGAGGAATGCGTCGTCGCGCCCGCGAGGCCGCCCGAAACCGTCTGAAAGGGCGATCAGGGTAAAACTGCGCATGGTCTGGGATCGTATGGAATGGCATTGACGGACAATACGCGCGGCGCGCTTTTCATGGCGCTCGCCATGGCAAGCTTCACGGCCAACGACGCTCTGACGAAATCCGTCACACCCTATATCAACACCGGCCAGATCATGTTCGTGCGCGGCATCATGACCGTGGTGCTGATCTACATTGCCGCACGGCATTTCGGCGCGCTGCGGCCGCTGAAAACCCTGATGCGCCCCATCATCATCCTGCGCTGTCTCTGCGAAGTGACTGCCGCCGTGCTTTATCTGACTGCACTCGGCCTCATCGAATTTTCCAATGCCTCGGCCATATTGCAGTCGCTGCCGCTGGTGGTGACGCTGGGTGCGGCGCTGTTCCTGCGCGAGCCGGTCGGCTGGCGGCGGTGGGTGGCGATCATCGTCGGTTTCATCGGCGTGCTCGTCATCATCAGACCCGGCCCGGAAGGTTTCACGCCCGGTGCATTGCTGGTCGTCGCATCGCTCGCCGTCACCGCCGCACGTGATCTCCTGACCCGGAAAATGTATGCCGATGTGCCCTCGCTCGCCATTACCGTCATCACCGCCACGGTCAACATGGCGGTGGGCGGTCTGCTGATCGTGCCTTTCGGCGGCTGGCAGCCGATGAACGTCACGATCGTCTCGCATCTCGCCGCTTCGGCCATTCTGGTGCTGGTCGGTTATCAGGCGATCATTCTCGCGATGAGATCAGGCGAAATCTCCTTCGTCGCGCCGTTCCGTTATACCGGCCTGCTCTGGGGTTTCATGATCGGTGTGTTCTTCTTCAACGAAAAGATCGACAGTTTCACCATCATCGGCGCCATGATCGTCATCGGTTCAGGCCTCTATACGTTCTACCGCGAAAGCCTGCGAAAGCGTTCGCAGATGGCCAAGCGCGCAGCCGCGACACCAACGGCTGCGACAACAGTGCGGCCGGCTTCCGTAACGAAAACTGCCGTTACGGAAGAGGCGGGAGAATGAGATGAAAAGCGGCCGTTTTCTCGACCGGACCACCCCACCCCATATCATCACGCTGGTCGTCATCGCCGGCGTCGCGGCGCTGTGCATGAATGTGTTCCTGCCCTCGCTTGCGGCCATGGCGCTCTATTTCGAGACCGATTACGCGGTGATGCAATTTGCCGTTTCAGGCTACCTCGCCGCCACCGCCTGCCTGCAACTGCTTATCGGCCCGCTCTCCGATCTCTTCGGCCGCCGGCCCGTCATGCTTGCCAGCATCGCGATCATGATCGTCGCCACGCTGGTCTGCATGCTGGCGCCGAATATCACCGTCTTCATGATCGGGCGGGTGGCACAGGCGGCCGTCGTTTCCGGCTTCGTGCTGGCCCGTGCCATCGTGCGTGACATGGTGCCGATGGAACAGGCCGCCTCGATGATCGGCTATGTCACCATGGGCATGTCGGTGGTGCCGATGGTCGGTCCCACGGTCGGCGGGTTGCTCAACGACATTTCCGGCTGGCAGTCCAGTTTCGCGCTCCTTGCCCTGCTCGGCGTCGGCATTCTGGCGCTGGCCTGGTTCGATCTCGGCGAAACCAACCACAATAAATCAGCGAGTTTTTCACAGCAGTTCCACGCCTGGCCGGAACTTCTGCGCTCGCCGCTATTCTGGGGTTATGCTCTGACCTCGACCTTCTCATCGGGCATGTTCTTTTCCTTCCTCGGCGGCGCACCCTTCGTCGGCAGCGTGCTTTACGGGCTTGCGCCGGCCATGCTCGGCCTGCAATTCTTCTTCATGGCCAGTGGTTACATGCTCGGCAATTTTGTCTCCGGCCGTTATGCCAGCCAGATCGGCATCACCCGCATGATGCTGTCGGGCAACGTCATCGCCCTTGCCGGCATCGCCACGACCATCACACTGATTTCCGCCGGGGCGGAAAGCGCCTATGCGTTCTTCGTGCCGCTTGCCCTGATCGGCGTCGGCAACGGCGTGACACTGCCCAGCGCCAATGCCGGCATGGTCAGCGTCCAGCCGCATCTGGCCGGCTCCGCCTCGGGTCTCGGCGGCGCGATGACCATCGGTGGCGGTGCCGCCCTTTCCGTGCTTGCCTCATCGGTTCTCTCAAAAGAAGATGGAACCTGGCCGCTCCTCATGGTGATGCTGGCGACCGGCCTTGTCGCCCTTCTCACCACCTATGTCGTAAGGCTGCAGGAACAGCGGCAATGAGCGCCCTTCCCCATCGGATACCCGGTCTCGTGCTCGCCGGCGGCCTGTCGCGGCGCATGGGCACCAACAAGGCAATGGTGATGCTGGGCGATGCACCGCTGCTTTCCCACGTCGTGCGCCGCATTTCGCCGCAGGTCTCGGATGTCACCATCAATGCCGCGATCCATGACAAGGGCGGCTGGGCGGACACTTTCGGCCTGCCGCTGCTGCCCGATACGCTGAACGGCCATGCCGGTCCGCTTGCAGGTGTTCTGGCCGGCATGCGGCACTTCCGCAATCGCGAGGCTGCCGGCAGCCATTTCCTGACGACGCCTGCCGACAGCCCGTTCTTTCCGGACGATCTCGTCGCCCGGCTTTGCGAACACGTATCGGACAATACGATCATCATTGCCGCCTCCAGCGGCCAGCTTCACCCCGTCTTCGCGCTGTGGCCGGTGGCGCTTGCCGACGATCTGGAGGAGTGGCTGAGGAACGATGCGAACCGCCGCATCCGCGCTTATCTTGCCCGGCACGTCACCATCGGCGTGGCTTTTCCGCCGCTTGAAACGGCAAAGGGCAGCCTCGATCCATTCTTCAACATCAACACGCCGGATGAGCTGGCGCTGGCGCGTAGCTATCTGGAGCATTTCCAGTAAAGGTGCGCAGCGGTTTTGCATCAGGATAATGCGTTGAAACAAAGAGATGGAGCTGGAACCATGACGACACAAAAGGTCTTTGGCATTGCCGGCTGGAAAAATTCGGGCAAGACCGGCCTTGCGGTGCGCATCGTCACCGAGCTGACAGCACGCGGCTACCGCGTCTCCACCATCAAGCACGCCCATCATGATTTCGATATCGACAAGGTGGGTGCGGATAGCTGGCGTCACCGCCAAGCCGGCGCCCATGAGGTCACCATCGTCTCCGGCACCCGCTTCGCCATCATGCATGAATTGCGCGGCGAACGGGAACCGTCCTTCGAGCACATCCTCTCCCGCCTCGCCCCTTGCGATCTCGTGCTGATAGAAGGCTACAAATATGAGCCGGTGCCGAAGATCGAGGCGCGCCGGCTGGAGGCGATGAAAACCGAACCGCTTGCGCCGCTCGATCCACATATCATCGCGATTGCCGCCGATCATGAAGTGGCGGACACGAACCTGCCCGTTTTCAATCTCGATGATACCGCAACGATTGCCGACTTCATCGAGAAGACGGTCGGGTTGGTGAGAGGGTAAACTGGCATTGGAAACGGGGCCGTTTCTGTCTCGGCCGCGCTCTCTCCTCCGTCCTCCTCGGGCTTGACCCGAGGATCCACAACTCCGCGCACCATGGGTCCTCGGGTCAAGCCCGAGGAGGACATCGAATATGTGGAGACGTTTGCATCCCTCACCCCCAAAAATGAAAAAGCCGGGCTCTTCACCCGGCTTCATCATTCCTTGAGACGCAATACCTATTCAAGGAAACCTGATGGGTTCACCGGCGTCGCATCCTTGCGAACTTCGAAGTGAACCTGCGGACGCTTGGCGCTGCCCGTCATGCCCGAGGTGGCGATGGTCTGGCCACGCTGGACCTTCTGGCCGCGCTGTACGTCGAGATTTGCGGCGTTGCCGTAGACGGTGACCTTGCCGTCGTCGTGGCGCACCAGCACCGTGTTGCCGAGCTGCTTCAGACCGTTGCCGGCATAGATGACCACACCGTTTTCAGCGGCCTTGATCGGCGTACCCTCGGGAACCGAGATGTTGATGCCGTCATTGCGGCTGCCTTCGACATTGTCACCGAAATTGTTGATGACTGCGCCGCGAACCGGCCAGCGATATTTGCCGATGCCCGTGGATTCAGGCGCAAGAGAAGCCATGTCGGACTTCTTTTCGATATCGCTGACACTTGCCGTGGCAGCCGGCGCGGCCGGTACAGTCGCGGCAGCAGCGGCAGGGGCCTTGTAGGGCTCCGGCTTGGCGGATGCGGTCTCGACTGCCTTGGCCGCTTCCTTGGCGGGAACGGAGGCCGTCTTGACATTGTCAGTGCCGGCGCCCGGCATGGAAAGTGTCTGGCCGATACGGATGCTCTCGTTGGAAAGACCATTGGCGGCCTTCAGCGCGGCAACCGAGACGCCGTTTTCACGGGCGATCTTCGCAAGGCTGTCGCCCGGCTGAACCTTGTAGCCACCGGTCGGCGGCAGCGGCTTGCCGCCGGGAGGCGTCAGCTTGCCGGCCTCGGAGGCAACCTTGTCGCGAGCAGCAGCCTGCGACGGCAGCACGGCCACATTGCCCTCGGGGCTGCGCAGCGGCGTCGGTTGGTCGCCATTGCGGTTCAGCGCGATATTACCGGCGGCATCCTTGGCGGCGTTGCGCACCTGGCCGAATTTCGGAATGAGGATCGACTGGCCAGCCTGCGCGGACGACGCGGTTTTCAGACCGTTGACCCGCAGCAGTTCCTTTTCCGGAACGCCGTAGCGATTGGAAATGGTGGTGATGCTTTCGCCCGGACGCAGCGTCACCGAAGAAGCGCCATCCGTATGCCAGCCATTCTTGTCGGAACGGACGGTTGCAGTCGTCAGATTGTCGGTAACGGGTGCTGCGGCCTGGCGAGCAGGTGCTGCCAGAGACGGAGCTGCCTGTCGCTGCGCGGATGGGAAAGGCTGGGCCATGGCTTCGTTGCGCGTCGACGGATCGCGGCTTGCCACTGCCGACGGCGCCGACAGTTCGGAACGCTGCACCGGAGAGGCCGAAGCCGAGCGGGCCGTGGAAGGCTGGATGCCGCCGCCGTAACCGCCGGACTGCGGATAGGAATTGCCCGCCATGTTCTGGTTGGCGTAACCGCCCTGTGGCGCGGCAGAGGCGTAACCGCCATTCATGTCGCCCTGCGGAACCGGGGCCTGCGCATAAGCACCGCTGCCCTGACGGGCTGGAATTGACGCCGTGGTCATCTGATCCGGTCCACTGGAAAAGAGGCCGCCGAACCGCGTTGCATCCGAGCTACAGCCCGTTGCGACGCTTGCCAGCAATGCCGCTGCGAACATTTTTGCGACTGATTTTCCGATTTTAGACGAATGTCTCATACGCATGACTCGATCTACACTGACGCCAACCCGCCGCATCGAGACCGATCCGGCACAAATTTCACTTCTTGCAAGGCCCATTTCCCGAGGTGGGGAAAACCATGCGTCGATGTTTATGATTAAAGCGCGTTAGTGTTACCACGCCGTTAAAACGTTAAGCCGTTTGGCGCTTTTTTGACACTTCGATAACCATGACGAAAACCGGATGCGTCACGATTGAACAATAATGATATTGAAAATCAGTTAGTTACGGAAATTCAGAACTTTAGAAGACTAAAATAAACCGTCTTCAAAATTTTCATTTTGTTACAAATGCCGGGCAATATGGGTGCTGAGCGGCAGATAAGGCGCCTCAAACAGCTCTTCCTTTTCGAAGCGGCTGCCGGTCTTGGAAAAGCGGGTCATCACGCAGCGATCACCCTCAACGATGATCGGCGCGATCATCATTCCGCCCGAAACGATCTGCTCGGCAAAGAAGCGCGGCATGGTGGTGAAGGCAGCCGTGGAGACGATGCGGTCAAAGGTGCCCTCGCCCACAAGCCCGTTGCTGCCGTCCGCCTGGCGAATGACGACATTGCGGATGGAAAGGTCATCGAGACAGTTCTGCGCCTGCTGCACCAGTGTCTTGTAACGCTCCAGCGAAAACACCCGCTCCACCCGGCGAGCGATGATCGCCGTCATGAAACCGCTGCCGGTGCCGATTTCCAGCACGCGTTGGCCGGGTTTCAGCTGCAGGCGGGCAAGGATCTTCACCGCCATGTCGGCGCCTTCCATGAAGGCACCGCAATCGATCGGGATCGTGCGGCTGGAATAGGCGTCGGCCGCAAATTGCGGCGGCACGAATTTGGAGCGTGGCGTCTGCTCGACCGCCGTTAAAAGATCAAGGTCGGAAATCCCCTCGCCCCTTAAGCGGAGAACCAGAGCGGCAAAACCTTCCTTTTCGACCATTGCGGATTTCAATCGGCGACTCCGAATCCCAGTGCTTGCGCAACCCGATCCTTCACCGTGTAGTCCGTCAGGTCAAGCTTAAGCGGCGTGACCGAAATCTTGCCATGCTTCAGGGCATGGATATCGGTGCCTTCGCGGAAGGTTCCGAGACGTTCGCCGAAGCGCAGCCAGTAATAGGGGAAACCGCGGCCGTCCTGTCGTTCTTCCACGGTCAGGCCAAAATCGAGCTTGCCCTGCCCGGTCACGGAAACGCCCTGCACATCCTTGGGCGCGCAATTGGGGAAATTGAGGTTGAGGAACGTGCCATCAGGCAGATCGACATCCATCAGCTTGCGCAGAAGATCCGGCGCATAGGTTTCGGCGACTTCCCACGGCACGACACGGCCATCGGCATGGCTGAAGGCCTGGCTGAGCGCAAAGGAACGCACGCCCTGCAGCGTGCCTTCGATGGCGCCGGCAATCGTGCCGGAGTAGGTCACGTCATCGGCCATGTTGGCGCCGGCATTAACGCCTGACAGCACGAGATCTGGCTTCTCAGGCAGAACCTCGCGAATGCCCATGATGACGCAATCGGTCGGCGTGCCACGCAGCGCGAAATGTTTGTCAGAAACTTTTCGCAGACGCAGCGGTTCGGAAAGCGTCAGCGAATGAGCAAGGCCGCTCTGATCGGTTTCCGGCGCAACGATCCAGACATCGTCGGACAGCGTGCGGGCGATACGCTCCAGCACCGCCAGCCCTTCGGCGTGGATACCGTCGTCATTGGTCAGCAAAATCCGCATGTTTTCTCTCTCCGCTTTCATGTCGCAGGGGACGAAGCATCCTCTCCTCCGTCATGCCGGACCTGATCCGGCATCCAGCCGACGCGCGTCTGCGCGGCGGGAAGGACTCTTTTCAGCCCAAGGACTTGGGCTGGCTGGATGCCGGATCAAGTCCGGCATGACGGTAGTGTAATTCTCAGGCCGCCTTCTCGATCCGCTTCAGACCGCCCATATAGGGCAACAGCACGTCAGGAATTGTGACGGAACCGTCCTCGTTCAGATAATTTTCGAGAACCGCGATCAGGCAGCGGCCGACGGCCGTGCCGGAACCGTTCAGCGTGTGCACGAACTTCGTCGCCTTGTCGTCCTTGCCGCGATAACGCGCATTCATGCGCCGGCCCTGGAAATCGCCGCAGACCGAGCAGGACGAAATTTCGCGATAGGTGTCCTGACCTGGCAGCCAGACTTCCAGATCGTAAGTCTTGCGTGCGCCAAACCCCATGTCGCCGGTGCAGAGCGTCATGGTGCGGAAATGCAGGCCGAGACGCTTCAGCACTTCTTCGGCGCAGGCCGTCATGCGCTCATGCTCGGCAACAGCACTTTCCGCATCGGTGATGGAGACGAGTTCGCATTTCCAGAACTGGTGCTGGCGCAGCATGCCGCGCGTATCGCGGCCGGCAGAACCCGCTTCCGAGCGGAAGGACGGTGTGAGCGCGGTGAAACGCAACGGCAGTTTTTCCTGCTCGAGAATTTCGCCTGAAACGAGATTTGTCAGCGTCACTTCCGCCGTCGGGATCAGCCACCGGCCATCGGTGGTCTTGAACAGGTCCTCGGAAAACTTCGGCAACTGCCCGGTTCCGAACATCGCCTCGTCACGCACCATCAGCGGCGAGGAAACTTCGGTATAACCGTGTTCCGTCGTGTGCAGGTCGATCATGAACTGGCCGAGCGCCCGCTCCAGCCGTGCCAGCTGGCTGGTCAGAACGGTAAAACGCGAGCCCGACAGCTTGGCGGCGCGCTCGAAATCCATGTAACCGAGCGCTTCGCCGATCTCGAAATGCTCCTTGGCCTCATGGTTCCAGCCGGGCTTCTGGCCGACCACGCGGGTAACCACATTGTCGTGCTCGTCCTTGCCATCGGGCACATCGTCGAAGGGCATGTTCGGCAGGCGCGACAGGGCGTCGTTCAGCTCGGCGGTGACCTGACGGTCCTCCTCCTCGGCGCGCGGCATGTTTTCCTTGATGTCGGCGACTTCTGCCTTCAGTTTCTCCGCAAGCTCCATGTTCTTCTGCGCCATGGCGGCGCCGATTTCCTTGGAGGCGGCATTGCGACGGGACTGCATGTCCTGCAGGGACTGGATGACGGAACGGCGTTTTTCATCAAGGGCGATCAGGCCGCTGGCGGCAGGCTCAGCACCTCGGCGTGCAAGAGCCGCATCGAAGGCTTCGGGGTTTTCGCGTATCCATTTAATGTCGTGCATCGTCGTTCCAGACCGTTGTTGCATGCCCTCAGCAAAACGCCGGGCAAAGGCCCGGCGCGAAGAGATTTGTGAGCGGGGTAGACCTTCGCAAAGGCTCAGGTCTCTTCCAGCTCCGTGCTTTTGGATTCCGCCGCACGTTTCCTCTCCACGAGTCGAGCCATGTAGATGGAAATCTCGTAGAGAATGATCGCAGGCAGCGCAAGACCGATCTGGGACATGGGGTCTGGCGGCGTCAGCACGGCCGCGACCACAAAGGCCATGACGATAGCAAACTTGCGTTTTTCACGCAGCCAGTCGCTGGTCAGAAGCCCGACACGCGCCAGAAGCGTGGTGACGACGGGCAGCTGGAACACAAGGCCGAAGGACAGCACCAGCGTCATGATGAGGCTCAGATATTCCGACACCTTCGGCATCAGCGAAATCGCCACCTCGCCATCCTCAGGCAATTGCTGCATGGCGAGGAAGAACCACATGACCATGGGCGTGAAGAAGAAATAGACGAGCGCCGCACCGATGAGGAAAAGGATCGGCGACGCGATGAGGAACGGCAGGAAGGCGGCGCGTTCGTTCTTGTAGAGACCGGGTGCGACGAATTTATAGAGCTGCGAGGCGATCACCGGAAAGGAGATGACCATCGCGCCGAACATCGCGACCTTGATCTGCGTGAAGAAGAATTCCTGCGGCGCGGTATAGATCAGCGACGATTTTGTCACATCCAGCCCCGCCCAGAGCACGGCCCACTTGTAGGGAATGACAAGCAGGTTGAAGAGGTGCTTGGCAACCGCGAAACAGGCGATGAAAGCGACGAAAAATGCGCCGAGCGACCAGATCAGCCGGGTGCGCAACTCCATGAGGTGCTCGATAAGCGGCTGCGGCTTATCTTCGGTATCCCCGCTCATGCTTCATCCTTTTTCGGCTTCACAGCCTTTGTTTTTGCCGCTTTGACCGGCCTGGCGTCGGCCACCGCCGTCGGCCTGTCAGCCGCGGTCTTCTTGGCCGCTGCCTTTTTGACGACAGCCTTCACGGGCGTCTTCGAAACGGCGGCTTCGCTAGTCATCGCGGAAGCAACAGCTTCCGGCGTTGCGGCCACTTTGGTCCGGGCGGCCCGTTTCGGCTTGGCGACAACCGCTTCGGCTTCGACGGTCGCAACCGATTTCGCACGGGCGCGTTTCGGCTTTTCTTCCGTGGCGGCGGCAACCGGTGCCGCTGCGGCAGCGACGACGGGCGGCGTATCCGGCAACTTCATTTCCGGCTCCGGCGTGCTCACGAGCGGGGCGACCGGCTCGCTCGTCGCCGGTGCGGCAGTGGAGGACAGGCCATCGGGTGCCGCCGTTGCCTTCTGCAGGTCGGATTTGATCTCATTGCCCAGCTGGCGAAGCGGGTTCATCGCATCGCGCAGGGAATTCGTGGGGTTGAGATTGCGGACATCGGAAATCGTCTGGCGCACATCGTCCATATCGGCCTCTTTGAGGGCCTCATCGAACTGCGTGCGGAAATCCCCGGCCATCTTGCGAAGGCCGGCCATCGTCTTGCCGAAGGCGCGGATCATGGGCGGCAAGTCTTTCGGTCCGACGACCACGATCAGCACGACCGCAATCACCAGAAGCTCGCTCCAGCCGATATCTAACATCAATATGCTCCCGAGACCCTAACGCCAGTCTCACACCAAACGGAACAGGCCGCTTACTTGATCTCGTCAGCCTTGTGGTCGACGGTCTTCGCATTGGCATCTGCCGGCGGCGGCGTCTGGTCTTCGTCAGCCATGCCCTTCTTGAAGCTCTTGATGCCCTTCGCGACATCACCCATCAATTCGGGGATCTTGCCGCGTCCGAAAAGGACGAGAACGATCACCAGCACGATGAGCCAATGCCACACACTAAAAGAACCCATAACTGCAACTCCTGAATTTCGCTTTTAGACGATGTAAGACGTTTGAAAGGCTTTTTCAAACGACAAATCGTCGCTGAGACGGGCCGTGCCCATAAACTTTTCGCGTGTATCGCGTGGGCCTACGACGATATCAATCGTCACCATCACCACCGCCCGGTGCAAGCAGGCCCAGTTCCTCCAGATCGAGCTGCGTGATCGGGTCTTCATCCTCACGCAACTCGTCGCTCATCATCGGCAGAGGCACACCGAAATTGGACGGGATACGGCCCGAAAGCAGTCCCGCTCCCTTCAGTTCCTCAAGGCCCGGCAGATCCCGCAACTCCTCAAGGCCGAAATGATCGAGAAACTCCACGGTGGTGCCGATCGTCACCGGCCGGCCCGGCGTGCGCCTGCGACCGCGGAAACGCACCCAGCCCGCCTCCATCAGCACGTCGAGCGTACCGCGTGAGGTCTGCACGCCGCGGATTTCCTCGATCTCGGCGCGTGTCACCGGCTGATGATACGCGATAATCGCCAAAACCTCCAGCGCTGCGCGCGACAGCTTCTTGGGTTCCTTCTCCTCCGTGCGGATGACGAAGGAAAGGTCGCCCGCCGTGCGGAACGCCCACTGCCCGCCCACCTGCACGAGATTGACACCACGGTCGCCATAGGCGGCCTTCAGCGCGTGCAGAATGGCGACGACATCCATGCCGCGCGGCAGACGCTCGGCGATGAAACCGATGGAAACCGGCTCGGCCGAGGCGAAAACCAGCGCTTCGGCAATTCGCTCAGCCTCCTTCAGCTGACGCTCGGAAAACACCGTGGGTTCGGGCTCCACCCCATCTGTCGCGATCATTGCCTCGCCGGTCTCGTCGTCATTCGTCATTATCGGTCCCTCCGGCACTGGCTCCGCGCTCGTCCCTTGTGCCCCGGCGCATATAGATGGGCTGGAAAGCCCCCTCCTGCCGGATTTGCAACGATCCCTCGCGCACCAGTTCCAGCGAGGCGGCAAAGGCGCTGGCGATGGCCGTCACCCGCATGGCGGGATCCGGAACATATTGCAGCAGATATTGATCGAGCACCGTCCATTCACCGACATCACCGAGGAGGCTGTTGAGAAGCTCACGCGCCTCCACCAGCGACCACACCTGCCGTTTTTCGATCGTGACCTGGGTGATGGCCTGCCTCTGCCGCAGATTGGCATAGGCGCTCAGAAGATCGTAGAGGTTCGCCTCATAAGCCGAGCGATTGATATGCGGAATATGCTCCGGTGCGCCGCGGGCGAAAACGTCGCGGCCAAGCTGGGCGCGGTTGACCAGCCTTTCGGCCGCCTCGCGCATCGCCTCCAGGCGTTTCAGCCGGAAGGCCAGCGTCGCGGCCATTTCCTCGCCCGAAGGGCCGTCATCCTTTGCCTGCTGCGGAATAAGTAGTTTGGATTTCAGGAAAGCGAGCCAGGCCGCCATCACAAGATAATCGGCGGCCAGCTCGATGCGCACGCGGCGCGCGCTTTCCACGAATTGCAGATATTGCTCGGCAAGGGCCAGCACCGAAATGCGTGACAGATCAACCTTCTGCGTGCGGGCAAGATGCAGGAGAAGATCAAGCGGGCCTTCGAAACCCGCGACATCGATGACCAGCCCGGCCTCGCCCGTCAGCCGCTCCGGCGTCACATCCTGCCAGAGCTTGTCCATCGGCGTTGAATTGCGAGACTTGTCTGCGGCCATTGTTCCATCCGCCGGGCATCCGGCCTGTGATCCCGAGTGGGCGACCGCCACCCGATCGTCAGGAAACGGCCCACATGGCGTTGAATTCAGCTCTCAGTTCAGCTTCGTCGGGGGCGTCAGCAGCGGGGAAACCCGCCTCCACAGCCCGAACCCGCTCCAGCGAACGGCCGGAAAGAACGGGAACTTCCTTCACAACCTCAAGCATTTCACCCATCACGCCGTTGCAATGCAAGACTATATCGCAGCCACCAGCAACAATATTCGCAGCCCGTTCGCCAAGCGTGCCCTTCAGCGCATTCATTGAACTGTCGTCGGACATCAGCAGCCCGTCAAAGCCGATCCGACCGCGAATGACCTCCTCGATCACCTTCGCCGAGGTAGTCGCCGGGCGTTCGCGATCAACGGCGTTGAACACCAGATGTGCGCTCATCGCCATCAATTCGCGGTTAAGCGCCCGGAACGGCACGAAATCATGGCCGTCCAGCTCATCAAGCGGCACATCGACAACAGGCAATTCATGGTGCGAATCGACCATGCCGCGACCGTGACCCGGCATATGTTTCATGACGGGCAACATACCACCGGCCTTCAGCCCATCGGCAGCCGCCTGGCCCATCTGCGCCACCATGGTCGGCGAATAGCCATAAGCCCGGTCGCCGATGACATTGCTGGCGCCTTCCACCGGCACATCAAGCACCGGCAGGCAATCGACATTGATGCCGAATTTCATCAGGTCAAAGGCATGCAGGCGCGACATCAGCCAGGCGGCGCGCAAGCCTTCTTCGCGGTCGCGCTCGTAGATTTCACCGAGAATGCGGGCATTTGGATAGGCCTGCAGGATCGGCGGCTTGATGCGCTGAACGCGCCCGCCTTCCTGATCGATCAACACCGGCGCATCTGGCCTCCCGACGGCATCACGCATGGATGCGACGAGATCGGCAATCTGTTGCGGCTCGCCGATATTGCGGCCGAACAGGATGAAGCCCCACGGCTGCTGGTCACGGTAAAGGGCAATCTCGTCGGCGGTCAGCGAAAGCCCGCTGCATCCGAGGATCATGGCTTTGCAATCGGTCATGGTGTCACGCTCGCAGGGAAAAGAGGGGTAAGGGTAAGGAGACTGCGCCATCGGGATTGCGAAAATCGTCCGACAACCTCTCCGCCGTCATCCTCGGGCCTGACCCGAGGATCCATCGCTCCGGGTTATGGGTCCTCGGGTCAAGCCCGAGGATGATGGAGAGTGTGGTGGAAGCTCCAAATACTCCAAGGGCTGCCTCATGCGGCAGCCCCAATCGTTACGAAGCCAGATCGGCCGCTATCAGCGTGCCACCAGGCAGCTGCCGCCGGCCGAGCGGAACTTCTCGCACAGCGCCACGGCTTCGTTCTTGTCACCCGCAGGGATGCGGACGCGGTAGAACGTGCCCTTGCCGGCAATTTCAGCGGCCTTGATGTCGACGCCGCGTCCACCGATGACCGAGCCGAACTTGGCCGACATGTTCTGGTAGGACTTCTGGGCCTCAGCCTGGCTCGGCAGCGACGCGATCTGGATGTAGTAGCCACCGGCAGAAGGCGTGCTGGTTGTCGCAGGTGCCACGGCAGCCGTCTGCTGCTGGGCCGGAGCGGCAGTCGCCGGGCGGACATTACCCTGGTTGGTAACGGTTGCCACCACATTGGCGGGCTGGGCAGACGGACGCGCCGAAGGAAGCGGTGCTGCCGACTGCGAGGCTTGCGACTGTGAGGTTGGCGTGGCAGCGGCAGCAGGCGTGTTGGCCTGCGGCTTTGCAGCCTGCTCGGGCGCCACTGGAACCCGCGAAGCGGCGATGACGGCGGGAGCGCCCTCACCCGGCTTGGCGGTCTGCGGCGCGGCAAGCTCTGCAACCTTGTCGGCCTTTGGCGGCTGGGCTGCCGGTGCGTCCACTTCCTGGGCGACCAGCGTGCCGTCCGGCTTGACGATCATGGTGCGGACCTTGCGCGGCGAAACGCCGGTCGCGCCAGAACCTTCGTTCTGAGCAGCCTTTTCTTCCGGCGAAAGCAGGCGCGGATCTTCGGTTTCGCCAACCGGCGTCCCGGTTGCTTCCATATCCCCGTCGTTTTCGCCTTCCAGCGGCAATTGTTCCGGGATCAGCGTGCGCTGAACCACATCCACCGGCTGTTCGTTGCTGGAAATCAGCGCCGGCTGTTTCGGATCGGCAGCGCTGCCGCCGGCAACACGGTCATAAACCGCCTTGTCCTGATTTGGCACGACGCGACCGCCCGGATTTTCCGGCACGACCTTCATCGGGTCGTTATCGGCGGAGATGATGACCGGCGCACCATTGGAACCGGTACCGGACGAACCGCCTGATATCAGCGCGTAGACGCCGCCACCGATCAGCACCAGACCGATTGCGGCGGCCACCGGCATGATCCAGCGGCGACCGCCGCGTTCATCTTCATCGCGATAGGCCGCCTGATGATCGACATAGGTATTTTCGGCATCGCGCGACACATTGCCACGGGAAGCCGCAGCCTCCTGCATGGAGCGGCGGAAGTCCTCTTCCAGAGCCCGCTCGAATTCATCGGCGTCATCAGGAGCCTGCGCGGCGCGCGCCTGCGGGGCGGCAGCGCGGTTTTCCGCGTGTTTATGGCGGTCGAGACCACCGGCAACTGCAGGCGCAAACAGCGTCGCAAGCTCGGTATCGATATCGAGGTCTTCCTCGTGACGGCGCGGCGCCGGCTTGGGTTCGAAAACCCCGACCGGCAGTTCCGGAACATCCATTTCAATGATGGTTTCCGGGTGTTCTTCCGTTTCACCGATCTGCGAAGGATCGAAAGGCAGGCTTTCCAGCGTCTGCGGCGCTGCCGGCTGCGGCGCGGCGACAGCCGGACGCGGCTGAACGGGCGCAGCTGCTGCTGCGATGGGAGCGGCAACGGTTGCGGCGCGTGGTTGCGGAACAGGCTGTTCCCTCACCGGCTGGGGCGCGGCAGCCACCACCGGGGCGACCGGCTGCTGGCGAACGGGTTGCGGCGCGGGCGCAGGAGCAACCTCGGCTTCGGCGATTTCCGACAGGTCGAGATCAAGATCGAGATCGTCGAGCGCCAGCTCGAAATCATCATCGTTGAAACCGGCAAAATCCGTGAAATCCGGCTCCTGAAGAGGAGCCGGGGATACAGCGGGGGCAACCGGCGTCGCCCGTGCGGGAGCCGCAGTAACTGGCGTTGCGGCAATCACCGGCGGTTCGATTTTTGCGGCCTGAACGACAGGCGCGGACTGCACGACGGGTTCTTCGCCACGACCGGGAATGGAATATTTCGCAACGTCGTAGATCAGCTCATCCATCGGCGACAGATTGGTCGCAGCCGGCCTTTGAGCAACCGGAGGCGTCACAGGCTGCTCGGCAGGCGTGAAGCTTTCCGCAACCGAGGGTGCAAAGGCAGGTGCTGTCTCTTCCGCCTGAATGACGGCAGGTGCCGGCGCGGGCTCGATCTGTGGCTCGATCTGCGGTTCCATCCGGGCCGCGACAAGCGGCTGTTCGGAGCGCGGCTCGACCCTTCTCGGATCGACAGCGGAAACATCGCGGCGCGCGCCGAAATTCGCAAGCGGCAGGCGCAGGCTGGAAAATTCGAGCGAAGAACGGCCGCCATGCGAAGGCGGACGCACGGAAACCGGAGCGGGCGCTTCCTCGGCAACCGCGATCTCCACCTCATCGGCAAGATCAAAAGCCTGCGGTTCCGGCGCATAGGCCTGACCGGCAAAAGCAACATTGCTCGAAACATCGGCCGGAAGCTCCGGCATGGTGTGCCATTCGGGCTCGGCAGGTTCAACGGCCTGCGGCTCTTCCCATGCGACCTGCTGGGCGGCCTGCTGGTAAACCACAGGCTCAGCGGCGCGCGGCTGGCGGGAATGCACATCGAAAACTTCGGCGACGGCGCCGGCATCGTCACGGAAGTCCGCGCGGATGTCCTGCTGAGCTGATGTTTCCACGTAATTATGGATATAGGCCTGGTCGACCTCGGGAAGCCGCTCTTCCCTCACCTCGGGTGCAGGTGCGGGTGCAAGCTCGGGCTCGCGGCGGGCGAAAACCGATTCGACACGCTGCATGAAGTCGTTGGGGTGGATGCCCGCACGAACATCGTTTGCCGGATCAAGAACGACTGGATCGGCGTGCGGTGCGTCGTAAACCTCGAATTCCCTCAGAAGCTCATCTTCGAGGTTAAATTCGGGTTCGCGGCGGGCAACCGATGGCTGAGCCTCGGAACCCGCATGCGAAGGACGATCTTCGAAGCCGACGATACGCGCCAGTTCTGCCAGAGGATCGTTGTCAGCGAACCCTTCGGACCGGGCGTCCCGGTTATACGCGACATTTTTTTCGACCATTACGTGTTCCACCATCTACGCATTGCAGCTCTTGCCAGCGTATTGTGAGCAAATAATGGTGATATGTTATCGCATTTCGTCAGGTGCGTCCGCTCCCAAAAGCGTAAGGCCAGACTTCAAAACATTCGCGACAGCATTCACCAGCCCAAGTCTGGCAATGCTCAATTCTCGGTTTTTATCGTTAATAAAACGTAATTCCGGTTGGTCTTTGCCTTTGTTCCAGTGTCCATGGAAGGAACTGGCCAGATCATAGAGGTAAAAAGCAAGCCGGTGCGGCTCATGCGAAAGGGCCGCGGATTCGATCAGACGTGGATATTCGGCGAGCTTCGCAACCAGCTGCAACTCATTGATATCGCTGATCAAAGAAACGGATGCCGCCATCTCTTCCGCAGAGGGAGCCAGCCCCGGAAACGCTTCCTGCGCCTGCCGGAAGATCGACTGTGAGCGGGCATGCGCATATTGCACGTAAAAAACCGGATTATCCTTCGATTGTTCGGTCACTTTCGCGAAATCGAAGTCCAGCGGCTCGGAATTCTTCCGATAAAGCATCATGAATCGCACCGGATCGCGACCCACTTCGTCGACAACATCGCGCAGCGTGACGAAGTCGCCGGAGCGTTTCGACATCTTCACCGGCTCGCCATCACGGAACAGTTTGACCAACTGGCACAAAAGTACCGTCAGCTTCGACTTGCCCTCGGAGACGGCCCGCGCGACCGCTTCCAGCCGCTTGACGTAACCGCCATGATCGGCACCCAGCACATAGATCATCTCGGAGAAACCCCGATCGAACTTGTTCTTGAAATAGGCAACGTCGGCGGCGAAATAGGTGTAGGAACCGTCCGATTTCATCAGCGCGCGGTCCATGTCGTCGCCCACTTCGGTGGAACGGAACAGCGTCTGCTCGCGATCTTCCCAGTCATCAGGCAATTCGCCCTTCGGCGGCGGCAGCGTGCCCTTGTAGACATGGCCCTTGAACGTCAGGTCGTTGATGGCCGAGAGGATCGGTCCGCCATTGCCCTCATGCAGCGTGCGCTCCGAGAAGAACACATCGTGCTTGACGTTCAGCGTCTCCAGATCCTCACGGATCATCGCCATCATCGCAGCGATTGCCTTGTCCTTCACGATCGGCATCCACTTTTCCTCGGGCATGGCCCGAAGCTTGATGCCGTATTCATCCGCCAGCGCCTGGCCGACGGGAACGAGGTAATCGCCGGGATAGAAGCCCGACGGAATGGCGCCGATATCCTCGCCCAGCGCTTCGCGGTAACGCAGGAAGACCGAACGCGCCAGCACATCGATCTGTGAGCCGGCGTCGTTGATGTAATATTCCTTCGTGACGCCATAACCCGCAAAAGCGAGCAGGTTCGCCAGCGTGTCGCCCACAACCGCACCACGGCAATGGCCGACATGCATCGGGCCGGTGGGATTGGCGGAGACATATTCGACATTGATCTTCTGGCCGACGCCCATCGTCGAACGGCCAAAATCGATGCCCTGGCCGATCATGTCGGCAAGCAGACGCTGCCAGTAACCAACCGAGACCTTGAGATTGATGAAGCCCGGACCGGCGACATTGACGCTGTCGACATCGCCATCCGCCTGAAGAGCGGGCACGATGAGTTCGGCGAGCGCCCGCGGGTTGGTACCCAGCGGCTTGGCCAGCACCATCGCCGCATTGGTTGCGACGTCGCCGTGACTGAGATCACGCGGGGATTCGATGGTAATTCGACTGAAATCGACCTTTTCGCGGTTCTCTTTCACGAGATCGAGGGTTTCGAGCGCGTTTTTGATCCTGGTATCGAAATCGGCAAAAATGTTCATCGTTCCAACCTGCGCGAAGGGCTTCTGTTTATGTCCGGCCATCATAACCGGGTCGGCTTCGCGATCGCCCGCTGCCCTATCGCAAATCGGGGGTGTGGTCAAACAGCCGCTGGTGGGCGCGCAGTGCATAACTGTCGGTCATGCCGGCCAGATAATCGCCCACATGCCGGGCTTTTGCAGCCTCGCTCATACCGGAAATGCTGTCCACCCAGTAGTGGCTCTGCATCTCCGCCGGTGTTTCCATATAACGGTGGAAAAGGTCTGTGACGATCTGCGTCGCACCAGCCCGGATGCGCATGATTTCCGGGTGCCGGTAGATATGACCGAACAGCAGCTTCTTGATCTGCCGGTCTGTCTCGGCCATCTCGGGTGAAAACGTCGCGACGGTGAAATCGGCGGCGCGGATATCGGCCGCACTCTGCGGTTTCAGGCGGGCAAGGTTGTGCTGCGCAACCCCGATAACATCTTCCACCATATGGGTGATCTGCCGGCGCATGATCTCATTGGCGAAACGCTCCTTGTCGAGCACGGGATATTTCGCCCGCACCTCGCCCATCAGGCCGCTCAGGAACGGCACCTCCTCCAGCATTTCGAAGGTGAGATAACCGGCGCGCAGGCCGTCATCTATATCATGGGTATTATAGGCGATGTCATCGGCAATCGCCGCCATCTGCGCCTCGAGGCTGGCATAGCTGCCAATCTCCAGATCCTGCAGCTCGCAATATTCGAGGATGGGAAGCGGAACAGGTCCCTTGACGCCCTCGCCCCTGGCATTCACCAGCGGGCCATTGTGCTTGACCAACCCCTCCAGCGTCTCCCATGTCAGGTTGATGCCATCATATTCGGCATAACGGCGCTCCAGCTTGGTGACGATGCGCAGCGACTGGGCATTGTGGTCAAAACCGCCATAGGGCAACAGCACCGCATCCAGCGCATCCTCGCCGGTATGGCCGAAGGGCGTGTGGCCAAAATCATGCACCAGCGCCACCCCTTCCGCCAGATCCTCGTCAAGCTTCAGCGCCCGCGCCAGCGCACGGGCGATCTGAGCTACCTCAATCGTATGGGTAAGACGGGTGCGGTAGTGGTCTCCGTCAGGGCTGATGAACACCTGCGTCTTGTGCTTCAGGCGGCGAAAGGCTGTCGTGTGGACGATGCGGTCCCGGTCGCGCTGGAATTCGGAACGCGTCAGACTGCCCTCTTCGGGAAAAAGACGCCCGCGCGTGGTCCATGGATCTGAGGCGAAAACCGCTCTCTCGCCGCTTCCGAAACCCAATGCGCGCTGGTCTATGATCATGCATCCACCTGTTGTCTTCTCCTGCCGCGGCGTCCTTTTCGCCTCGGCCATTGACCTTTTCATTCACCCTTCATACCTATCGCAGAGGTCAGCGCAAAGCATCATCGCCGCGCAGACCGCCTTCACACAGGCTATAGACCGTTAATTTGACCGGTTTATAATGGTGACAACGAGATTATTGCTCTCCGGTTCTTGACCCCGGCAGGAGGAACGACATGGAAAACAGCGACATTACCCTTTCGGAAGCCGCAGCGAAGCGAATCGCCCAGATCGTCGCAGCCGATGCGGGCAAGCACGCATTGCGCGTTTCGGTGGAAGGCGGCGGCTGCTCGGGCTTCTCCTACAAGTTCGATCTGGCGGAAGACCCCGCCGATGACGACATCGTGATTGCCCGCGGCGACGCCAAGGTGCTGATCGACAGCATGTCGGTCATCTACATGGCCGGTTCCGAAATCGACTTCGTCGACAATCTGTTGGGCCAGTCCTTCCAGATCAAGAACCCGAATGCGGTGGCAAGCTGCGGCTGCGGCACCAGCTTCTCGATCTGAGATATCTTTCCACCACATCCACACCGCCGATTTCCAAAAACGGTGGCAATCGCCTTTGCATCGGGTAAAAGTACCCTCACAAAAGGGAAACTCCGATGAAGATTGCCACCTGGAACATCAATGGCGTCAAGGCGCGTATCGAAAACCTCTGCCAGTGGCTGAAGGATTCATCGCCTGATATCGTCTGCCTTCAGGAAATAAAGTCGGTTGACGAGGGCTTCCCCCGCCTTGAGATCGAGGCACTCGGCTATCATGTCGAGACCCACGGCCAGAAGGGTTTCAACGGCGTTGCCCTGCTCTCAAAGATGAAGCCTGACGAGATCAATCGCGGCCTGCCGGGCGATGATGCCGATGAACAGGCCCGTTTCATCGAAGGCGTGTTTTCCGTTGAAAACGGCGCGATCCGCGTCTGCTCGCTTTACCTGCCGAACGGCAATCCGCCCGACGATCCGGTCAAATACCCCTACAAGCTCGCCTGGATGGAACGGCTGCGGCGCTTTGCCGAAGATCGCCTCGCGCTTGAGGAACCGCTCATTCTGGCCGGCGATTATAACGTCATTCCCGAGCCCTTCGATTGCCACGACCCACGCGTGTGGGAAGGCGATGCTTTGTTCCTGCCGCAAACACGCGTTGCATTCCGCAAGCTCGAACATCTGGGCTTTACCGATGCCGCCCGCGCAACCACCGATGAGGCAGGACTATATTCCTTCTGGGATTATCAGGCCGGTGCATGGCCGAAGAATAACGGCATCCGTATCGATCATCTGATGCTCTCGGCGGAGGCGGCCGACAGGCTGCAATCCGTCAACATCGAAAAACATGTGCGGGCATGGGAAAAACCGTCCGATCACGTGCCGGTCTGCGGTTATTTCGATTTCCGGCCGGTCGGCTGACCGGCTCGCGTCAGACGAGCGAAATCGCCTCGACCGGCATCATCTCAATTGGAATCGTCGATCTGCATGTTCTGCGCCATCGCGATGGCCGCGCGGCGATCATTTTCGCCCGCCAGTGAAAAAGCCTGCTCCTGCAGGTTCTGGATCCACGTACAGTCTATCGCCGTGCATTTGTCCAGCGCCGCCGTCATGAAAGCCAACCCCTGCGCCGTCTGGCCCTCCTGGAAGATCAGATTGCCGAAGATCGACATGGCGCCGGCATGGCCGTGCTTGCGCGCCTGATTGAGCCACTTCTTGGCCTGCTGCACATCCGCCCGGCCGCCCTCGCCGGCCAGGATCATCTCCGCCAGCCGGAACTGCGCTTCAGCCACGCCGAAGGTGGAAGCCACCTGGAAATAAAGCTGGCGGGCCTGCGAAAGGTCCATTTTCACCGGGCTGCCGGGAATGCCGTGCCGGTAATAATCGGCAAGAGACAGCAGCGCGTTGACGAAAAAGCCCGTATCCTCGGAACCCGGCTCGACGCCCTGGCTGGCGATTTCGCTGTAGATCTTGAAAGCTTCGAAGTCGTTCTTGGCGACGCCATCGCCGAAGGCATACATATTGGCAAGCGCCCAGCGCGAACCGGTATGGCCCTTTTCAGCCGCGTAGCGATAGGCCTCGACGGCTTCGCCCTTGTTGCCGTTCTTGTAGGCCTTGAAGCCGAACTTGAACAGGTCGAAGGGGCCGGATTCCTTGGTCACGCCCGCATTGATGTCAAAAGCCGCGGCAGGCATTGCGAGCGACGCAAGCAACATGCCCATAAGAAGCGGCTTTAAAACGTTGGCTTCACATTTCAGCATTTCGGCGAACTTCTCATAACTCTTCCCGGCATATAGCCAATACTTGCGGAATACTGCAAAGCTGAACCCCGCCGGGTCGCGATTTTTCGAACACACTGCGTCTTTCCGGCAGCACTTTCCAGCGCACCGCCGGTGGTCTCTTGCGGTAATTGCTCCAAATTTTCAGTGAAACAGATATAGGCATAATTTCCGGCAATATAACGGCGTTTCACCATCTGCCGGTCAGCGCCAAACAAGAAAGCCGGACCAAATTCCCGTATTACTTGCTTAAACCCTGAATCCAAACCCATTTTCACTTTCTGCAATTCCAGAGATCCACATCAAACGCCTGCATGTTCTTTCATTGCCGCGCCCATAAACATAAGCCAAGCACTCTGTTTGTGGCGGGAAATGGACAGATATGCTCACATTCCAACGCGGCTCCACGCTTGCAGAAAAGTGTTGCCAAATCGTCACAAAACTTTCGGCCTGGAAAATTTTATCGAGAAGGAATCACAGTCGGGCATGAAAAAAGGCCCGGTTGGTAAACCGGACCTTTATTTTAGCAACAGCAGAAGTATGGCGTCAGAACTTGACCTTCACACCTGTGGAGATGGCGGCCACGAGATCGTTGCCGAAGTCGTAGCCAGCCTCGTTGCCGCAGGTGAAGCCTGCACCGCAAGGTCCGCCGTTGATGGAAGAGCTACCGGAGGTCAGGAGGCCGAGAGCACCGGCAATCTTGAACTCGATGTTCTTGTTCGGCGAATAGACGACCTGCGTGCCAAGCGTCCAGGTGTCGGTCTGGGTGCCAATGACAGTCGATGTACCGCGATCCCAGGTCAGGCTCACAGCACCGCTCCACTGCTCATTGAACTTGTGACCAACGCCGCCGGAGATCGTCCAGCCGTCGCGATAGAACAGGTCAAGCGTGTTCAGCGTGTCTTGGCCGCTTGGAACGCAGGGAGACGTGCCGGCCGCGCAGAAAGGAATGACCTGAATCTGGCTCCAGTCAGTCCACTTCACCGAGCCGAAAGCAAGCCAGTCTGGCGCTATGCCGGATTGCACTTTGAGTTCGATACTGTCTGGCATGGAAACAGAGCCATAGATCGGCACGAGCTTGCCGCCGTATTTCGCGAGCGTCGGAGAGATGGACGCCGGCGTCTGCGGAACCCCTCTAACGTCGGCGAAACCGGTCAGGTCATGATCGACGGCGCTGTTATAAACGAGGCTCGCACGGAACGCGACCTCGGGGATTTCGTAGGCAACGCCGGCGCGCCAACCCCAACCGTCACCTTCCATCTCAAGTTTGCCGACGCCGCTGAAGCTGGACCAGGCAGGATTGAGGCCAAGAACGGCCGGTCCAAGAACCTGACGGTATTTATAACCGCTGATCTCCTGGTAGAAGCCGCCGCCGATAATCGAGAAGTCACCCTTGCCGAGATCGAACTTCACACGGCAGGTGGTTGCATAATTGTGCGACTTGACCTTGGTTTCGATATTGTAGCTCGACCCCTGCCAGATGCCGGGATTAAGATGCGCGCCCCACGGCTGCGAATAGTCGAACATGCAGTCGCCCAGATCGCCAACAGCAACCTTGGCGCCGATGCGGGTCGACCAGAAGTTTTCGGAATCGTCTGCCGTCCTAGACCAGGACGCAGGCAAAGGTCCGCTTTTGGCAGGATTGTCCCGTGCATTCTCGACCTTGCGCTGCGGAGCAACGAAGGTGGCCGAACCATCGAGAACATAATCGGACGGATCGAACAGCAGGTCGATATTGTAACCGCCGCGCTCAAGGCCACCGGCCAGTGACGGCGTGACCGCCGCGATGCTGGCTACGAAACATACCGCGCCGCGAAAAATTGCAGTTTTTGCCATCTCTCTCCCCAATCAAGGCAATGTGATCGAGGATAGAGTGAAACGCTAAAGGGCAAATGACAATCTGTCGCAGTTTTCGGCTGTCGCATAAATGCGGCGATTTTTTTACGTAAGAATTTTATGTCTACCCGCTTATATAATCATTTTAGGCTATTTTTCTAATCCGTTCGTTGAAATTGACACAAAACGAAACAAATTGCCAAATCCGACAAGAAATGTCGCCAAATAACCACAGTCGCATTTTCCCGAAGAAACCTGCTTATCAGGCCGTTTTTATTGGTTTTTTTCCGCTTTTCCGGATCGTCCGGACAAAAATCGCGATGAAATAATCGCACTGTTTCCCGGAAATGATTCGCCGCTGCAACGCAGCAATGAAAAGAAATGAAACATGACAAAAGGCAAAAAAACGCCCCGCATTGACGGGGCGTTTTGCTGTTGGAAAGGCAGGGCGGGTTATCCCGCCTCGTTGACCCGCTGCATGGCCGTCTTCAGGCCTGTCAGTTGCACCTCGAGTTCCGCCTTGCGCTCGCGCTCAGTGGCCACAACCTCCGGATCGGCATTGGCGACGAATTTTTCGTTCGAGAGCTTCTTGTCGATACGTTCCATTTCCGCATCCACCTTGCCGATCGCCTTTTCAAGACGGGCCTTCTCAGCCGCGAGATCGACAAGGTTGCCGAGCGGCAGGCAGACCGTGGCTTCACCGATGATGATCTGGGCCGAACCCTTCGGCGCGACATCGCCGGCACGGATTTCATCGGCCCGCGCTAAGCGCCGGATAGCGGCGGCGTGGCGGTCGAGCCGCGCTTCGGTGGAGGTGTTGGCGCCGACAACCACCAGCGAGGCAGTCGCACCCGGTGGCACGTTCATTTCGGCGCGCGTCGAGCGGATGCCGGAAACGAGATCGATCAGCCAGTTGATTTCCGCAGCCGAAGCGTCGTCGCGGAATTCCGGCACCGGCCAGTCTGTGAGGCAGAGCAGATCGTTGCGCTCCTCCCCTTCACCGGCCGTATGCGCCCACAACTCTTCCGTCATGAACGGCATGAAGGGATGCAGCAGCTTGTAGATCTCATCCAGAACATAGGCCGCGCAGGCCTGCGATTCCGTCTTCGCCTTTTCATCCTCGCCACTGAAGACGGGCTTCAGCAGTTCCAGATACCAGTCGCAGAACTGGTTCCAGACGAAACGGTAGAGAATGCCGGAAGCATCGTTGAAACGGAAGTTCTCAAGCGAGGCCGTCACATCGCGCGCCGTATTGGCAAGCTCGGTCAGGATCCAGCGGTTGATCGTCAGCGAGGCGGTTTCGGGCAGGAAGTGCGGATCGCGCTTCACGCCGTTCATCTCGGCAAAGCGTGTGGCGTTCCACAGCTTGGTGCCGAAGTTGCGATACCCGGCGATGCGCGCGGGATCGAGCTTCACGTCGCGGCCCTGCGCCGCCATGATGGCAAGCGTGAAGCGCAGCGCATCCGCACCATATTCGTCGATCAGCTCCAGGGGATCGATGACGTTGCCCTTGGACTTCGACATCTTCTGGCCGTTCTTGTCGCGAACCAGCGCGTGAATATAGACCGTGCTGAACGGCTCAACCGGGTTGCCGGCATCGTCCTTCATGAAATGCAGGCCCATCTGCATCATGCGCACCACCCAGAACGGGATGATGTCGAAGCCGGTGACCAGCACGTTGGTCGGATAATAACGCGCCAGTTCCGGCGTCTCTTCCGGCCAGCCCAGCGTCGAAAACGGCCAGAGCGCCGACGAAAACCAGGTGTCGAGCACATCTTCGTCGCGGGTCAGGATTTCGCCCGGCTTGAAGTTCTCAAGCTTCTCCTCAACCCAGGCCTTCCACGGACCTTCATGGGCGATGTAATGCTGGATGGCCGCCTGCAGCGCCTCTTCCTCGGTCTTTTCAACGAAGACCTGCCCATCCGGGCCGTACCATGCGGGAATCTGGTGACCCCACCACAATTGCCGCGAGATACACCAGGGCTGGATGTTCTCCATCCACTGGAAGTAGGTGTTTTCCCAGTTCTTCGGCACGAAATTGGTGCGGCCTTCTCGAACCGAGGCAATCGCCGGCTGCGCCAGCGTCTTGTTATCCACCCACCATTGATCGGTCAGGCGCGGCTCGATCGGCACGCCGCCACGGTCGCCATGCGGCACGACGTGCTTGTGCGGCTCGATCTTGTCGAGCAGGCCGGCTTCCTCGAAGATTTCGACGATGACCTTGCGCGCAAAGAAGCGGTCCTGTCCTTCCAGACGATCCCATGCGCCATGCAGGGCGGCCGGATGGCTAAGGCCCTCGAGGAAATCCTCATTGTCCTTGATGGAGATGGTGCCATCGATATTCATGACGTTGATGGCGCGAAGGCCGCAGCGCTTGCCGACTTCGAAATCGTTGAAATCATGCGCAGGTGTGATCTTGACCGCACCGGTGCCAGCCATCGGATCGGCATAGTCATCGGCAACGATCGGGATCTTGCGGCCAACGATCGGCAGGATGACATGCTTGCCGACAATGCCCTTGTAACGCTCGTCCTCCGGGTTAACCGCAACACCGGTATCGCCGAGCATCGTTTCCGGACGTGTCGTGGCGACGACAATGTAGTCGCGCGTTTCGAACTCGGTGGGCGTTCCGTCGGCATCGAAAGCGACGGGGTACTCATAGGTCACACCCTTTTCCAGCGGATAGCGGAAATGCCAGAGATTGCCCTTCATCTCGATCTGTTCGACTTCCATGTCGGAAATCGCAGTCTGCAGCTTGGGGTCCCAGTTGACGAGACGCTTGTCCTTGTAGATCAGGTTCTGCTTGTAGAGCGTGACGAAGACTTCGAGAACAGCCTCGGAGAGACCCTCATCCATGGTGAAGCGCTCACGCGACCAGTCGCAGGAAGCGCCGAGGCGCTTCAGCTGGTTGAAGATCAAACCACCGGACTCAGCTTTCCATTCCCAGACCTTTTCCACGAAGGCTTCACGGCCCATCTCGCGGCGGCCCGGAAGCTGCTGTTCCATCAGCTTGCGCTCGACAACCATCTGGGTGGCGATGCCGGCATGGTCCATGCCCGGCTGCCACAGCACATCCTTGCCGCGCATACGCTCGAAGCGAACCAATATGTCCTGCAGCGTATTGTTGAGCGCATGGCCCATATGCAGGGAGCCCGTCACATTCGGCGGCGGGATGACGATGGTGAAGGTTTCCGCGCCCGGCTTGGCGTTGGCGCCGGCACGGAAAGCATTCGCCTCGTCCCATGCTTTGGCGATCTTTGGTTCGACGGCTGCGGAATCGTAGGTCTTCTCGAGCATTTCCTGACCTGAATTTTAGAGTTCTTGTGTGGATTTTTTAAATAAGGATGGATGGTCGAGAGTCAACAGAAACCGACCCGCTTAAGCCGCCGATTGAGCGACCCTGCAAACGACTATGCCCCGATAACGCCTTCATCTTCAACAAAAAAGCCGCCCCGATGCCGGAGCGGCCCCTGTTTCGTCATGGCCCGACGCATTTGCGACAGGCGGCTTGAGAGAACTTAACGGCGCGAACCGCGCGCGACGCGCTCGATTTCCTCGCGCACGAGACGCTCCACCAAAGTCGGCAGATTGTCTTCCAGCCAGTCCTGCAACATCGGCCGCAGCATCTCGGCAGCCAGATCCTCGATCGAGCGCCGCTCGACGCCATCGAACACATCGGCAAGTTCGCTGAAGGAACGGGCGATCTGCGCGCCGGCGGCAGCGGAAATAAGATTGAGCGACAAAGCGCTCTCGGGTTCCGCCTTCGGCTCGGCCAGATCGAATTTCGGCATCTCGACGGCAGGCTGGTGCACTTCGATTTCGAAATGCTCCTTGGGGAGCGGCGTTTCGATCGCGCCACGCAAGGCAAGCTGATCAAAAGCGCTCTCGGCAAAAGGCGCATTTTCGATGGCGGCGGCGGCGGCGCGATCCTCGGCAGCGAAAGGCACCGGCTGTTCGCCGGCAGCGGCAGCGGCAACGGTTGCCGCCATCAGCGGCCGCACATCCGTCGGACGCTGCGGCGCCGGACGTTCAGCCGGTGTTACGCTTGAGAAAGATGCGGCGGGCGCAGCCGGTGCGGGCTCTGTTGCGCCACGCTGCGCCTGCGCTGCAAATGCCTGTGGCCCCATCGCGGCGTTGCGGTCGGCGGCGGCGCGAACACGGGCTGCAACGTCGGCCAGCGACATGGTCTTCTCGGCGGAGATTTCCGGCTGTTCCGACATCGGTGTTTCGGAAGCCGGCGAATAATCCTGCGCGGGCCGAGCGCCATAGGCCTGGTTTGCGGCGGGGGGAACGCGGGCCGGCGGGCTGACAGGCTCCGTCACGAAGGCCGCTTCACCGGCGGCATCGTCTTCATCGTCATAAACCGGCGGCAACTGTCCGGAAAACGCACCGGCAGGTCCCGGCTCGTTGCTCTCGATGATCCGGCGTATCGACGCCAGAATCTCTTCCATGGACGGTTCACGCGCTACGCTTGGCTGAGCCATATCAATCCCCGGTTTCCACTCTTGAGCGCTCAGGCCGTATCGCTCTGGATACCGGACATGGCGCTTCGCACCTGTTCAATTCTTACATCGCGTCCGTGACAGCCGAAGCCGGCTGTCGTGCCGATGCTCTGAAACATGTTCGGACAAAACCGCCGGGCGTTTTTGCCATCCGTGTTGCAGGATCATGCGGGGCAGAAATACGCACACCCCGAATCACCCTTAGTCTAGGGCAGCATAGTCAGGAACTAAATCACTGATTCGACAAGTTTCACCGTGATGCACAGCTTTGTGAGAACAGGCTGTCAAGCCGTCACCGCTGGGCAAGCGGGGCGCAGCACGCGGGCCCCGCAAAAAACAAACGCCGGGGCGGAAGGTCCACCCCGGCGTAAACAGCGATAATATGTCTATGGATCAGAAAACGAATTCTGCCGCCTTGGCAAAACCGGGCAGAGGCTTGATGGAGGCGTTGAAAGAGCTTGCAGCCGACGTGCTGTTACCATCACGGCGATAGACGGTGGCCTTTGCGGCGTTGCCATATCCGACAACAACGACCAGACGTCCTCCGTCGCGCAGCTGATCGGTCAGCGCCGACGGCACTTCCTCGACCGAACCGTTGACGAAAACCAGATCATAGGGCGCTTCGCCCGCATAACCCTTTTCGAGATCGCCGGTCACGACGGCGACATTGTCATATCCGAGCGAAGCCAGCGTCTCGGTTGCCTGCGCCGCCAGCGCTTCGTCACATTCGAGCGAAACCACCGAACCGGCCAGCTGCGAAAGGATGGCGGCCGCGTAACCGGAACCACCGCCGACTTCAAGCACCACATCTTCCTTGGATACGGCGGCAAGCTGCAGCAGTTTCGCCAGCGGCGACGCTTTCATGACATAGCGCGCCGGGCGGCCGTCGCGAGCCGGACAGATCTGCATATCCTCATCCGCATAGGCAATCTGCCGCACGCCCGCCGGCACGAAGGCCTCGCGCGGCACGCTCAAAAACGCCTTCAGCACCGAATGCGAAGTCACGTCAGTCGTGCGCAGCTGGCTGTCGACCATATTGGCGCGCGCGGTTTCGAAATCCATCATGTCCTTATCGCCTCAATTTCACGGATGCCGGTCGGGAAGCCTCGGCTCCAAAAGCTCAAAACGGCGCGGGTTTCCCCTCACCTTTGGATAATCTCATAATTGCCAAGGCGCGCGCTTTCAAGCGCGGTGAGTGGGATGTGCGGGAAAAAGCGAAATGACAGGGATTTTTTAAAACAGCAAAGACGGTCAATCACCGCAAAGCGGGAGATATTTTCAAGACGGCATCTGCTGTTTGTGGAAATTTTGGAGGCCTCGCCCGGAATTGAACCGGGGTACAAGGATTTGCAGTCCTCTGCGTCACCACTCCGCCACGAGGCCTCACGCGCTCTTCATTCGAGCGATGGCGGGCATTTAGAACGAATCCATTTTGGGCGCAAGAGGGTTCGTTCCGAATGTGGTGTTTTTTCAGGCCGGATGGGCGCAACTCGTCAGCCCACCGTCTAAGCGCTTAAGATTCCGTGTTTTTTTGTATCTTCCTCTTATTTCAAAGGAAAAAACGCCCGCATCCGGCGCATTTGCGGCAGTGCGGGCGATTGTTGTCAGGCCGATTGCGAGCGATCAGATGCGCCCAAGCAGAACCAGGATCAGGACGATGACCAGAACCAGTCCGAGGCCGCCCGACGGGCCATAACCGTAATTATGATAACCCCAGCTTGGCAGCGCGCCGATCAGGAACAGAATAAGCAGGATGACGAGGATGGTACCGAGCATGTTTAACCCTCCGCTATTGGCATGTGTCTGCCTGTTTCAATGACGGAGCACGAAAAAGGTTCCCCCGCAGTTCCTCCACCCTGCAGCCAGCCCCCCTGGAAGCACAGCAGCCGTTTCAAAGGGTTAAAGCGCTGTCTGCGGTGAGGACCCGCCTCCGCCCCGTGAGGCAAAATAATTTGCCGGATAACGGCTTCGGCGACATGCATTGAAACGGGGCGGGTCTCGAGGTCAAATATTTTTGAGCGACTATGACCGGCAATGGTAGCGATTTATTCGTGGTAATTTCTCGGTCTATGTCCATTGGCGGTTGTTCGTTACTCTATAACAAGTCCCCCGTACCCTGAAACTGGCGGGAGACAGAGAGATCTGGCATCACTGGCAGTGCGCCAGATCTCTCCCGCCCTCCCCGGCAAGCCACAAATCTCCCCTTAAGGCACACGGATATTTGACTGACGGTGATATGCGCTTCTCTTGCCTTGCCGGTTTCACTCCGGCTAGACCCCTGACCGGGAGGGAGAAACGAGAATCATATGTCCGGTTTTGCGAACCTCATCCCGCTTTTCATCTTTGGCCTCCTCGTCTACGCTTTCTTCCGCTGGGTCGCGCGCGACATTCAGAATCCGAAAAGCAAATAGACGGGACGAATAATCCTTCATCTTCTTGCCTGACGGGAACCGCTGCGCCTCCATATCGTTTTCGCAGACGCACTTCGGAGGACAGGATGAAAACGCTCCTATCATCGGCCACTATCGCGCTCACACTGGCGCTGGCGGGATGCACCACAGTCGGACCGCCCCCCTATACTGGACCGGCGCCCTATGTCGCACCGATCCCCGGCAGCATTACCTACAGAGGCCAGCCGCGCACCAAGCTGACGAAATCGCCTATCGGCAGCACCTTCAGCCACGAATTCCGTATCGATGGCAGCACAAGGGCGGTGGAAACCTACCGGATCGCGCCTGACCGCTCGCTGGAGCTTATCGACCGGCGCATCATTCGCGACTGGCTGTTCGGACGCGACGACTGACCGCACCGCACCGGGACCGAAACGGATTGCGCATTCAGGCCGCTTCGGTTAGAGCCGGGCACGACAAACAATACGGATAGGCGATGAACACGCGCTGGCAAAAACCCGTCCTGATCGCGTTTGAAACGCCGGGCGAATACACGAGCATCGAAACCACGCAGGCAGCTTCCTGGGCGCTGATCGAAGATTGGCCGATCGAAGATGGCGATGCGCTGGACAAGGCCCTGCTCATCTGCGCCGCCGTCGATGCTGGCCGGAAAAAGCCGGAAGATGCGCGCAAGGCTTTCCTCGCCGCCGCCATCGAAGCAGGCCTTGATTTCAAGGGTTGACGGCAACTGGCTCGCCTGCCGCAGGACGATAGGACGTGCCCTGCGGCGCTGAAATTTCAAGACAACAGGTTCGATGGATAAAAACCGATGGAAGCTTCCGGAAACATGAAAAAAGCCCTGTTCATCTTTCTTCTCTCCTGCCTCGCAATCGGCCTCATCGGCCACCTTGTCGTCGCCTTCGTCGTCACGGGCTGAAGCGCCCAAGGCACCTTCGCCACACGCGGAATGGCAAGGCATTAAAAATCTCTAAATTTCATTCTTCTGTTATGGAACCGCAATAGGCTCTGTCCGTTCTCTTTTCGCCCGACACAAGGAGGATTGAAATGCGTGACGGATTGAACGGTTTTCTAGAAATCTCGATGCTCGGCTTCGTGGTCGCAAGCTGCCTTTTCATGGTCAACCTGCCGATCTGACCCGCCTTAAAATCCTTTCCCGACAGCACCGGTGACGTAATGATGCCGGGATTAAGAAAAATGCGGCCTTTCGGCCGCATTTCTTTTCAACAAACTTGGTTTCAGGCCGAGAGCTTGGCGGCGATTTTTGCCACATGCGCGCCCTGGAAACGCGCGCCTTCCAGTTCGATTTCAGAAGGCTGGCGCGATCCGTCACCATCGGTGATGGTGGAAGCGCCGTAGGGCGAACCGCCTTTGATTTCATCGACACCCATCTGGCCCTGGAAGGCATAGGGAAGGCCGACAACGGCCATGCCGTGATGCAGAAAGGTGGGAATGAAGCCGAGAACGGTCGATTCCTGGCCGCCATGCTGGGTAGCGGAAGAGGTGAAGGCCGAGCCGACCTTGCCAACCAGCTTGCCGTTGAACCACAGCCCGCCGGTCTGATCCCAGAAATTGCGCATCTGCGAGGCGACCGTGCCGAAGCGCGTGCCGGCGCCGACGATGATGGCGTCGTATTCAGCGAGTTCGTCCACGGTTGCAATCGGCGCTGCCTGATCCAGCTTGAAGTGGGAGGCCTTGGCGACCTCTTCCGGAACCAGTTCGGGAACGCGTTTGACCACGGCTTCCGCGCCGGTGGATTTGACGCCTTCGGCGACGGCATAGGCCATTGTCTCGATATGACCGTAAGCAGAGTAATAAAGTACCAGAACCTTCGTCATTCTCTTTGTTTCCTTTGCTGGAACTGTTTCCGGCGTGCCGGCCAGAAGCTTTTTCAAAAACTCGATGATCATCGGCGTTGACCCGTCAAATGTGTGTGACGAAAACCTAGCCCACGGCCCCTCATCCCGCCAGCCGGGGATTGGCATACGCACTGTTCACCATGAGTGAACGGAAAACCGAAATGTCAACTATTTACAAAAGGACATTTTTTCAAAACCGCTTTGCATTCAGCAGGAGCAGGGCTAACGTCGGGGAAACAGATGACGAGTGCAACCATGTCCAATCCCTCCTCCACCTCCTCCGTTGTCACCGCCGCCATGCTCGCCATTGGCGACGAATTGCTGTCGGGCCGCACCAAGGACAAGAATATCGGGCATCTCGCAGATGTCCTCACCATGTCCGGGATTGACCTCAAGGAAGTGCGCATCGTCGCCGACGAGGAGGAGCAGATCGTCGAGGCGCTGAACGCGCTGCGCGGTCGCTATGATTATGTCTTTACGTCAGGCGGCATCGGCCCGACCCATGACGACATCACCGCGGATGCGGTGTCAGCGGCGTTCGGCCTGCCCTGCGAACACGATGCCGAGGCGCTGCGCCTGCTGGGCGACATGTACCGGGTGCGCGAGATGGAATTCACCGAAGCGCGCAAACGCATGGCGCGCATGCCGCGAGGGGCTGCGCACATCGCCAATCCGGTTTCCGTCGCCCCCGGCTTCGTCATCGGCAATGTTTATGTCATGGCCGGCGTGCCGCAGGTATTTCAGGCTATGCTCGACAATGTCATGCCGACCTTGCGCACCGGCGCGAAGGTCATGTCGCAGGCGGTGCGCTCACCCTATGGCGAAGGCGATATCGGCACGCCGCTGACGGCCATCCAGAAGGCCCATCCCGAAACGAGCATCGGCTCCTATCCGAAATATGACGGGCAGCGTTTTTCGACGGAGATCGTCGTACGCGCCCGCGACGCCGGCGTGTTGAAGGCGGCAACCGAGGCGGTTGCCGCCATGATCGAAACCATCGGCCAGGAGAAGCAACTGGCCGCCAGCAAGGGCGATGCAACCGCCTGAGACGGAGAAGGCCTGAAACGAAAAGGTTTGACCAAAATCAAGGTGGCGGTCTGTAAAGGCGGCCACTCTCCCCCTGAGCATTTCCAGGAAAAGCGGAACAGCTTTTCCGTCCGGACAATGCGTAAAACAGAGACTTAGATCGCTCTGGCGATTCGAAGAAAAGCCAGAGCGATCTGAAAACGACATGTCACCGAGGAGAGAAGAATGGGTTACAAAACGATACTGACAGTGGTCGACAATGTTTCGAACACGCAGAAGCTCGGCGAATTCGTGGTAAGCCTTGCCGACCAGTTTTCCTCGCATGTGATCGGCCTGCACATGGAAACGCTGGCCGCCGTTCCGCTCGTCGCACCGATGGAAATTCCCGATCCCGCCACCGTGCAGGCTCTGCAGGACGTGGCGCACAAGGAAACCACCGACGTCGGAACCCTTTTCGAACGCACGCTGTCCGCCAACGGCATCTCGCATGAATGGCGCAGCTTCGTCACATCGGTCGGTTACGCCTCCGCATCCGCCATCGATAGCGCCCGTTGCGCCGATTTGATCGTCGCCCGCCAGAGCAGCTCCTCGGCACTGTCAGACAGCCGCTCGGATATTGACGGTTTCCTGTATGAAAGTGGCCGCCCCGTTCTCCTCGTGCCGCACGTGCTAACCGTCGCCAAACCGATCAAGCGCGTCCTCATCGCCTGGAACGGCTCCCGTGAGGCGACCCGCGCCACCTTCGACGCCCTGCCCTTCCTGATCGCGGCCGAAAGCGTCGAGATTTTCTCCGTCGACCAGGCAGAGAGTGAAACACAGTCCGCGGGTCTCGCCGGCACGGAACTGGCCGCAACGCTTGCCCGCCACGGCGTCAACGTCACGGTCACCTCGCAGGAAAAGATCGCCGGCGTCTCGCCGCAGGCGGCCATAGAAAACCGTCTGTCGGATAACAGCATCGACCTTCTGGTCATGGGCGCCTATGGCCATTCCCGCTGGTGGGAACTGCTGTTCGGCGGCGTGACGCGCACCCTGCTCGATTCCATGACGGCGATGACGCTGCTTTCGCGCTAAATATGGATGCGGCGCAAACAGTGCCGCAAGTCCTCCATATCTCGCATTATACGGGCGAGCGCCGCAAGTTTCTTCTCCCCGCCGGGGAGAAGTCCGCGGCAGCGGGATGAGGGGGCGACGGTCGAGATATTCAGGGAGCGGAGCCCCTCATCCGACCCTTCGGTCCACCTTCTCCCCGGCGGGGAGAAGAAACAGGCGGCAATCTCCCAAGCTGTCCTTTAAGCGGAAAGCTTGCCTTTTTGCCGGTCTTGCGGCTATTAGCCAAAGCCATCGACAATTTTGACCAGATGGTAGACGACATGTCCCTTCCCGATAAAGCCTTTCCCGTATCCTGGGACCAGTTCCACCGCGATGCCCGCGCGCTTGCCTGGCGTCTTGCCGGCCTCGATAAAGAGTTCCGGGCAATCGTCTGTATCACCCGTGGCGGCCTTGTGCCGGCGGCAATCATTTCCCGCGAGCTGAACATCCGCCTGATCGACACGGTCTGCATCGCCACCCGTCATGACTACGTCAATCAGGGCGACACGGTTCTCCTGAAGGGCGTGGACCCGAAACTGGCGGCCGATGGCGGCGAAGGCGTGCTCGTGCTTGATGATCTGACCGATACCGGCAAGACGGCGCTGGAAGTGCGCGAGATGCTGCCGAGAGCCCATTTTGCCTGCGTTTACGCCAAGCCGAAGGGCGTGCCGACCATTGACACTTTTGTCACTGAAGTCAGCCAGGACACCTGGATCTATTTTCCCTGGGACATGGGCTTCACCTATCAGGAGCCGATCGCCAAGGGATCACGCGGCTGATTGCCAGCCGCCGCTCAGGGCACCCCTGAAAAGCCGTCCCGCCGGGGCGGCTTTTTTGTGTGAAACTGCCTTTTTGACGACAGCGGAAAAACACGGAAAAACCGCAGTGTCGCCTTTATGCCTCACCCCGGAAATGCGCGGTTTTGGCTTTCCGCTGCGGAAACCAGCCCCGCACAGGCTTGAGATTTCCCCGCCAAGTTACTGATTCTTTTGAAAGCTTTTGCTTTCCCCGTTTTCCACAGGCACTTCACACAATATCTTGTGGTTAAAAATGCGTTTCAATCTATGGCTTGACGAATCTATGCCGCAAGAGGAAAGTGACAGTTATGTTGCGGCGGCAACGGACCGGAAAGTAACGAGGCCGGCTCCTTTCAATCTCAGCTCGCTAATCCAGACGCGGCGTCCCGGCCATCAGGGGGCGGTTTGCCGGTGGGTTTCTGCGTGCCTTGGAGAACCGCCAAAAACATGACGCGGGGACTGGCGGCAGGAAGCTGTTGATACTATATTTAGTATTCCACACTATGCTTGCAGCCGAATAAGCCACGAGATACAGGGATCACATCCAAGGATGAACATCCCTTTCAGATCGGCAACAACCGGCTGCGCGAAGGCATCGCACGGCTGGACCGGATTTTTGCGCCCTTTGCCGGGCGCCCAATGGACGAGGACAGGAAACCATGCGCATTGAACGTCGCTTCACGAAGCCCGGCCAATCGCCTTATGCGGAAATCGACTTCCGCAAGGCCGTCAGTGAAATCAAGAACCCTGATGGTTCCATCGTGTTCCGTCTGGCGGATATCGACGTTCCCGCGCAGTTCAGCCAGGTGGCGACCGACGTTCTGGCGCAGAAATATTTCCGCAAGGCCGGCGTGCCGAAGGTGCTTAAGAAGGTTGAGGAAAACGACGTTCCTTCCTTCTTGTGGCGCTCTGTTGCCGATGAGAAAGCCCTGAAGGATGTGCCGGAAGCCGAGCGTTACGGCTCCGAGACCGATGCGCGCCAGGTTTTCGACCGTCTGGCCGGCACCTGGGCCTATTGGGGCTGGAAGGGCAAATATTTCTCGTCCGAAGAAGATGCGCTCGCCTTCCGCGACGAGCTTGCCTACATGCTCGCCACCCAGCGTGTTGCCCCCAACTCCCCGCAATGGTTCAACACCGGCCTGCACTGGGCCTATGGCATCGATGGTCCGGGCCAGGGCCACTTCTATGTCGACCCCTTCACCGGCAAGCTGACCAAGTCCAAATCCGCTTACGAACATCCGCAGCCGCATGCCTGCTTCATCCAGTCCGTCGAAGACGACCTCGTCAATGAAGGCGGCATCATGGACCTGTGGGTGCGCGAAGCGCGCCTGTTCAAATACGGTTCCGGCACCGGCTCCAACTTCTCCTATCTGCGTGGCGAAGGCGAAAAGCTTTCCGGCGGCGGCAAATCCTCCGGCCTGATGAGCTTCCTCAAGATCGGCGACCGTGCAGCCGGCGCCATCAAGTCCGGTGGCACGACCCGTCGTGCAGCAAAGATGGTCGTCGTTGACGCCGATCACCCTGATATCGAAGCCTATATCGACTGGAAGGTGAACGAGGAGCAGAAAGTTGCCGCTCTCGTCACCGGCTCCAAGATCGTCGCCAAGCACCTGAAGGCCATCATGAAGGCCTGCGTCAATTGCGAGGCTGACAATGGTGACTGCTTCGACCCGGCCAAGAACCCTGCCCTGAAGCGCGAAATCCGCGCTGCCAAGAAGGACATGGTGCCGGAAAACTACGTCAAGCGCGTCATCCAGTTCGCCGAACAGGGTTACAAGGACATCCAGTTCAAGACCTACGATACGGACTGGGATTCCGAAGCTTATCTCACGGTTTCAGGCCAGAACTCCAACAACTCCGTCTCGCTGAAGGATGACTTCCTGCGCGCTGTCGAAAATGACGGCGACTGGAACCTCACCGCCCGCAAGGACGGCAAGGTGATGAAGACGCTGAAGGCCCGCGACCTCTGGGAAAAGATTTCCCACGCCGCCTGGGCGTCCGCCGACCCCGGCCTGCACTTCAACACCACCATGAACGACTGGCACACGTCGCCGGCCGAAGGCCCAATCCGCGCTTCGAACCCGTGCTCGGAATATATGTTCCTCGACGACACGGCCTGCAACCTCGCCTCGCTGAACCTCCTGCAGTTCAAGGATCAGGCGACGAAGCGCATCGATATCGCCGATTACGAACATGCCGTTCGCCTGTGGACCGTCGTGCTCGAAGTTTCCGTGATGATGGCGCAGTTCCCCTCGCGCCAGATTGCCGAACGCTCCTATGAATACCGCACGCTCGGCCTCGGTTACGCCAATATCGGTGGCCTCTTGATGTCGTCGGGCATTCCCTATGACAGCGATGAGGGCCGCGCCATTGCAGGTGCGCTGACCGCGATCATGACGGGCATTTCCTATGCCACCTCGGCTGAAATGGCCGGCGAGCTTGGCCCCTTCCCGAGCTTTGCGCCGAACCGCGACAACATGCTGCGCGTCATCCGCAACCACCGCCGTGCCGCCCATGGCCTGTCGGATGGTTATGAGGGCCTGTCGGTCAACCCGGTCGCGCTCATCCATGCCGATTGCACGGATCAGGACCTCATCGCCCACGCAACAGCCGCCTGGGACAAGGCGCTGGCGCTTGGCGAACAACACGGCTATCGCAATGCCCAGACCACCGTCATCGCGCCAACAGGCACGATCGGCCTCGTCATGGATTGCGACACGACCGGCATCGAACCCGACTTCGCGCTGGTGAAGTTCAAGAAGCTCGCCGGCGGCGGCTACTTTAAGATCATCAACCGCGCGGTTCCCGATGCGCTGCGTTCGCTTGGGTATTCCGAAAGCCAGATCGCCGAGATCGAGGCCTATGCCGTCGGCCATGGCAATCTCAATCAGGCGCCGGCCATCAACCCCTCGACGCTGAAGGCCAAGGGCTTCACCGATGAGAAGATCGAAGCCGTCAACGCTGCACTGAAGAGCGCCTTCGACATCAAGTTCGTCTTCAACCAGTGGACGCTCGGCGCCGACTTCCTCAAGGACACGCTGAAGGTCTCCGACGAGCAGCTTTCCGATATGAGCTTCAACCTGCTCGAGCACCTCGGCTTCGGCAAGAAGGATATCGAAGCGGCGAACGTGCACGTCTGCGGCGCGATGACGCTGGAAGGCGCACCGTTCCTGAAGAACGAACACCTGCCGGTGTTCGATTGCGCCAACCCCTGCGGCAAGATCGGCAAGCGCTATCTCTCGGTCGAATCGCATATCCGCATGATGGCGGCGGCACAGCCCTTCATCTCGGGTGCGATCTCCAAGACGATCAACATGCCGAATGACGCGACGGTGGAAGATTGCGGCGCAGCCTACATGCTCTCCTGGAAGCTGGCGCTGAAGGCCAACGCCCTTTACCGCGATGGCTCCAAGCTTTCCCAGCCGCTCAATGCCTCGCTGGTGGAAGATGACGACGAAGAAGATTTCGTTGAAGAACTGATCCAGCAGCCGCTTGCCCAGCAGGCCGTGACGATCACCGAAAAGATCGTCGAACGCGTCATCGAGCGCGTGTCCCGCGAGCGTGAAAAGCTGCCGAACCGCCGTCAGGGTTATACCCAGAAGGCAACCGTCGGCGGTCACAAGGTCTATCTGCGCACCGGCGAATTCGGTGACGGCCGCATCGGCGAAATCTTCATCGACATGCACAAGGAAGGCGCCGCCTTCCGTGCGATGATGAACAACTTCGCCATCGCCATCTCGCTTGGCCTGCAATATGGCGTGCCGCTGGAAGAATATGTGGAGGCCTTCACCTTCACCAAGTTCGAACCGGCCGGCATGGTGCAGGGCAACGACGCGATCAAGAACGCCACGTCGATCCTCGACTACGTGTTCCGCGAACTCGCCGTCTCCTATCTCGGCCGCCACGACCTCGCCCATGTCGATACGTCTGACTTCTCCAACACGGCACTTGGCAAGGGTATCCAGGAAGGCAAGACCAACCTGCTCTCCACCGGCTGGACACGCGGTTACAAGCCGACGCTGGTTTCCAGCAACGAAGGCGAACGCTCCGCTTCCGAACCCAAGGGCTCGGCAACGGCAGCCCCCGCCCGCGCCTCGGCCAACGTCACCTCCTTTGCAGGCTCTGCCGCCCGCAAGCTGGAACCGACGGTCGCCATTGCAACCTCCGAAATCGTCTCCTTCAAGCGGGACTATGAAGAGCGCGCCAAGGAACTGGCCGAAGAGATTGCCGAAGAGGTGATCGACGACGTGGCCCAGGAAGCCAAACAGACCGCCACCGCCCTCTTCTCCGACAAGGCCGCCGCCGACGCTGCATCGGCCAAGGCGGAAGCCAAGAAGGTGGAAAACGAACGCCGCATGCGCTCGATTGCACAGGGCTACACGGGCAACATGTGCTCGGAGTGCCAGAACTTCACGATGGTGCGGAACGGCACGTGTGAGAAGTGCGATACTTGTGGTGCGACGAGCGGTTGCTCTTAATAAGACCATTCAAGAAGAGGCTTTCCGGATGCCCGTCTGGTTGGATTATTCCAGGAACAACCTCTGCCCAGATGAAAAAAACGAAGCGGGAACTCGGCGACTAAGCCTTAGGAAAGAAGCAATAGAATCAGGCGTTTTGACGCCTGATTCTATTTATGAAAACCAAAGGGCCAGAGTTTTAAGGAATGCCGGGGGCAAGCTTAGAAGTCCGGCGAAATAAAGCCGGGCATCATACGCGCGTGACTAAGTCAGCACGACAAGAGGCAGGGTTCAAAAGATTTCGAAGGGCGTTCTCCTACTTGGAGAGAGACCCGATAACTGTGATCGCGCCTTTATTGTTCCCATACTTGGAAGGCATGTCGTTGGCGAAACACCAAAGTTGTCCACTTCGTGGAGCAATCCATATTTTTTCACTTCCAATGAGAAAAGCCGTCGACTCGTCTTGATCCAGCGCACCGATAAGGGCAAACCACTTTTCTTTGGGCGCTCGCTTCTTTGCAGCGAACGGTCGAAGCCAAAACCGATCGTAGCCATTCGCATCGGTGTTTATGTACCAATCGATCCAAGTTCCCTGCGCCGAGAATTTGTATTTTTGTCCCTTCTTGATTTCACAGAGAGCGGTCCACTTCGCATTCGCAGCAACAGACATATGGAACAGAGTTTCCAATGCTTCGCTCATCGCACACCAGCCTTCTTAAGCGTCTGTCGGAATACCTTGGCAACCTCCGCAAATCCGCGATCGGTCGGATGAATTTCGTCTGCCCATTCATTTGGGGGGACTTTTTTTCGAATGTCGGCGAGAAAAACATACGAACTGCTGGAATCTCCTGCGACCCTTTTGAGCATCTCGTAAAGCTCATTTATCAATATCTCAATGATCTCGCATTGAAGAGCATGATCGACAATCTTCTTGCCCTTCATAGGGGCGCCAAGCCACTGATCTTTCTTGGCCCACGTGGGATTACGTTTGTCGCCTGGAAACCCACCGGGTATCGCGTAGTCGTACCCGTGAATAATGATGGGAAGTTTGGCAAAGTCGCGATCTCGTCTGATCGTGCTGACAACTTCCCGATAGGCCTCTTCAAGGGTCTGTAAGACTTTGCGCAACTTACTCCAATCGATGTGCCAACTCGCCGGTTTTCCCTGCGAATAGTCATTCAACAGTTGCAGCAGAACAGAGCGCCCGTATTCATCAGAACCTATGACGTCGTTACCTGCTGCGGAAAACAAGAATGCCTTCACATTCTTGCCTTTCAGGCGCAGCAATTCGGGCATGTACTCCTTACTGCCATAGACCATGTTTCTCGCTGTGTCTCCAGCGGCATCAAGGCTAGAAATCACATAATCGGGGGCTAGTTGGTCGATCACGTCTTCCAGCAAGAAAGGAAACTGAAACCAACTATCGCCCTCGGAAACAAGTATGGGCTTTCGAGCGGTATCGACCCGCGATTTGAATATCCGTTCGCGCCGTCCCCGGCAAAACCCATTTGCCCAATCAAGAGCGCTAGCAATTTCAAAGTGCGCGCCCTCGGATATCTCCACCTTCAACGGGTCCGGTCTAATAATCGGGTGAAATGCAGTCCCACCTGTTTCAGAAGTCAGGTATGTTGCAATTGTCTTTTCACTAACCGTCACATCCATGACCATCGCGCGGAGCTGCTCGTAAGTGATCTTCGTCATAGTTACACTCCAGAGTCGAAAAACTCAAAACTGTATATCGCACCCACTAACATTTCGCAGAAAAATCTAAAAAAAATCAAATATTACAATCGCTCGAAGAAAATAAACTGAAATTCAGACATATAATATATCTAATTATATTTATTCAATAATAAATATTTAAAACCACAAATTGCGTTATCGGTCAACTCCTTGAATATTTTCCGATTTCGATGTATAGAAAACCGATAATTTAGAATTTCTGCTAACCGGATTCGAATATATCTTCGGCTGGCTGCAGAGCAGCTAAACCTTGTTCATTTAAGCTTTTAAAATCCAACTTTAGATTAGCATCATGCGACGTGTCAGACGCCCATACGCTTGCGCGGGGCTAGCCTCAAAAAGCGCGACAGCTCTTCTTTTCCTCACCCCATAAAATCCAGCAGCAGCTTCACATTCAGCGCCGCTATCACCACCGCAATCAGCCACGCAAAAGCCGAGAGCCAGAGCGGCGCTTTCAGTGCACCCATCTTGGCCTTGTCAGAGGTGAACATCACCAGCGGGAAGACGGCGAAGGAGAGTTGCAGGCTGAGCACCACCTGCGTCAGGATCAAGAGTTCGGCCGTGCCGCTGTCGCCATAGAAGATGGTGACGCCGGCGGCCGGGACGATGGCGATGGCGCGGGTGATGAGGCGGCGCAGCCAGGGGGCGAGCTGCATCTTCAGGAAACCTTCCATCACGATCTGGCCGGCAAGCGTTGCCGTGACGGTGGAATTGATGCCGCAGCACAGGAGCGCCACGCCGAACAGCGTCGGCGCAATGGCAAGACCCAGCAGCGGCGCGAGCAGATTATGCGCTTCGCCGAGTTCGGCGACATTGGTCTGCCCCGTTTTGTGAAAGGTCGCTGCCGCAAGGATGAGGATCGAGGCGTTGATGGTGAGCGCGAACATCAGCGCAATAGTGGAATCGAGCGTCGCGAATTTCAGCGCCTCGCGTTTTTCGGCAAGGGTTTCGCCGATTTCGCGGGTCTGCACGATGCCCGAATGCAGATAGAGATTATGCGGCATGACGGTGGCGCCAAGAATGCCGAGCGCCAGATACAGCATGTCCGGATTGGTGACGATCTCGGTCGTCGGTGCAAAACCGAGGATCACCTGCCCCCAGTCAGGGTCGGCAAGCGCCACCTGAATGGCGAAACACACGGCAATGACGCCAAGCAGCGTGATGACCATAGCCTCCACCCAGCGGAAACCGAGCTTCTGCAGATAGAGAATGAGGAATACATCAAGCGCGGTGATGAGAACGCCGAGTTCGAGCGGAATGCCGAAGATGAGGTTGAGGCCGATGGCCGTGCCGATGACCTCGGCAATATCGGTGGCGATAATGGCGATTTCGGCCAGCACCCACAACACCATCGCCACCGGCTTCGGATAGGCATCACGGCAGGCCTGGGCGAGATCGCGACCGGAAGCAATTGCCAGACGGGCGCAGAGCGATTGCAGGACAATCGCCATGATGTTCGAGACCAGCGCGACGGTGAGCAGCGTATAGCCGAATTTGGATCCGCCGGCGAGCGAGGTCGCCCAGTTTCCGGGATCCATATAACCGACAGCAACGAGATAGCCGGGGCCGAAAAACGCCATGGCCCGGCGAAACGTGCCGGCATTCGGCTTGACCTTGATCGAACCGTGCACGTCGGACAACGACAGATCGTCGCCATTCCGCCGCCATCCAAAGACTGGCTTGTCCATTCCAAGAACTTTCAAATCGGAAATTGTGTTTATGCAATTGCAAATCATTCGCATAAACTCAATGGGCTGGCAAGCGGGCTTTTGGGCGCTTGCACCATCGAAAAAGATTGCCTTGTATTGTGTCGCTGGGATGCCCCGCTGGATGCCCTCAAATCGACCGGAGCAAAAGCGCCGCATAAAAACCGACAGGATCAGCCGCGTCATAAGGGATGGCCGCCCGGCGTCCGGGTGGCCGGGGCTGCAACTGGCCATTGACAGCATCGATGTCGTAGCCTGTACACAGGTCGCCGATACAGGTCAGACATATTCCAGAAGGAGCAACCGCGTGAACCTGATTGCCCATGTCGAAATTCCCGTGCTTGATATTGAAAGGGCGATGCGTTTCTACAGCGCCGTTTTTGATGTGAGCTTTGCGGAAATCGTCACGATCCATGACAACAGGATGGCCTATTTCCCCTTCGAGAAGGGCAAGGATGGGGCAAGCGGCGCGCTTGCCGAGGGAGAGACCTATGTTCCGACGAAAGACGGAGCAATCATCTATCTCGGCGTGAAAAACATCGACGATGTGCTTGAGAGAGCCGTGCAGCAGGGCAGCGAAATCCTGTTTCCCAAAACGCCGGTCGATGACAATCTCTTCGTCGCCGAAATTTCCGATAGCGAAGGAAACCGCATCGCGGTGCAATCGGCCTGATCAGGCAGTCTGCGTTGTAAATCGAAGAATGGCCGGCGCATCATTCCGTTTTCGATGCCCGGCCTTCGAAGACAAGGGTCGGCCGTTCAGGTGACAGCCCTCACGGCCTTGTCATCACCCCTGCCCCCGCCGTTGCGGAACAGCTGCATATGCGCCTGCGTTGATCTCCAAGGAAGTAGTCCAATTCCGGGGAAGTTCATGCGAGACGGCAGCAAATTCAGCCTGGTGAACCATCCGAAGCGATGGCCCAGATATATCATGGCACATAGAAGGCCGCGCGACTGGCTGATGACAATCAGCGGCATCGTGCTGCTGTTCGTGGTCGCCGCCGCAGTCGCCATGGGTTATCTCGTCACCAGCCATCCCGGCAAGCCAGAACCCAATCCCGGCATCGTCGAGGAAGAGGCTGCGGAAAACGGCGGATAGGCGGCGGCGCAGGACGCGCCGCTCCCAATCAGCTGAGGCCCGCAAGATGCCCGCTGAACTGTGCCTCATGCAGGCGGCTGTAATGGCCCTTGGCGGCCAGAAGTTCGGCATGGGCGCCGGTTTCGGCAATGCCGGTCTGGTCGACCACCACAATGCGCGAGGCATCACGGATCGTTGCCAGCCGGTGGGCGATGACGAGTGTCGTGCGACCTTTGGCAAGTTCCGTCAGCGATTGCTGAATGGCCCGCTCCGTTTCCGTATCGAGCGCCGAGGTCGCTTCGTCCAGAATGAGGATCGGCGGGTTCTTGAGGAACATTCGGGCAATGGCAAGACGCTGCTTCTGCCCACCGGACAATTTGACGCCGCGCTCGCCGATAACGGTGTCGAGCCCGAGCGGCATGGCCTCGATCACGCCATCCAGCCGCGCACGCCGCGCCGCATCCATGATATCAGCGTCAGAGGCGCCAAGCCGGCCATATTCGATATTCTCGCGGATCGTGCCGCCGAAAAGGAACACATCCTGCTGCACGATGCCGATCTGGTTGCGCAGCGAGGCAAGCTTCATTTTTCTGATATCGATGCCGTCAATGGTGATCGCACCGCTGGTGACATCATAAAAACGCGGCAGCAGTGAGCAGAGCGTCGTCTTGCCCGCGCCCGAAGGACCGACAAAGGCAACCGTCTCACCGGCGCTGATCTTGAGGTCGATATTGCGCAGAACCTCTTTGCCCTCGGCATAAGCGAAACCGACATGGCGATATTCGATGCTGCCGGAAAGGGCCGGCGCCTCGATTGCGTCAGGCGCATCGACGATATCAGGCGCCGTGTCCAGAAGCTCGGTGAAACGGCGGAAACCGGCAATACCCTTCGGATAGGTCTCGATGACCGAATTGATCTTCTCGACCGGGCGGAAAAACACGCCGACCAGCAGCAGGAAACCGACAAAGCCGCCTTCTGTCAGACTGCCCGTCAGTACGAACCAGGCGCCGCAGATCATCACGATCATCTGCGTCAGGCGCATGCTCATATAGCTGAGCGACGTGCTGGCCGCCATGATCTTGTAGGCGTCGAGCTTGGTGCGGCGGTATTTCTGGTTGTCCTTCTCGAACAGCGCCCGCTCATGGTCTTCGTTGGCAAAGGCCTGCACCACCCGCATGCCGCCAACGTTTTCCTCGATACGGGCATTGAAATCACCGACGCGACCATAGAGCGCGCGAAAATTCTGCGTCATGCGGCCGCCGTAACGGCTTGTCACCCAGGCGGTGACGGGCACGACGGCGGCGGTGATGAGCGCCAGCTGCACATTGACCGACATCATCAGCAGGAACGCGCCGATGAAGGTCATGATGGCGATGAACAGATCTTCGGGTCCGTGGTGGGCCACCTCGCCGATCTCTTCCAGATCCTTTGTCAGCCGCCCGACCAGATGGCCGGTCTTCTGGTTGTCGAAATAACGGAAGGAGAGCTTTTGCAGGTGATCGAAGGCCAGACGCCGCATGTCGGTCTCGATATTGATGCCGAGCATGTGTCCCCAATAGGTGACCGTCGCCATCAGCCCCGTATTCAGCACGTAGATGACCAGCAGACCGACAGACGCAGCGAGGATGATCGCCCATTCGCCGCCCGGCAAAAGCACATCGACAAAGGCCTTCACCGCCATCGGAAAACCGAGTTCAAGCACGCCCGACAAGACCGCGCAGGAAAAGTCGAGGATGAAGAGACCGCGATAGGGACGATAATAGGCGAAGAAACGGCGAAGCATGGCATGACCTGGAGAGCGGGCGCGGCAAAACTCGTACCGCAGAAAACGGGAGTTCAATTGTCATATTTCAATGCGTGCGCCAAGACCGATGTTCTATTTTTACCAAAATCGTTCAATAGCTTCGGCAATAAACACACAACGGTAATGTGATCGGGTTATATTGCACTTATATGTATCGGTGTGACAGAGTGAATGCACCCCTTTGGGGGAGAATGCGAGAAAGAGCCTGCCGTGAGTAACAATGACAGTCGTAAGCAGAGTGGCGAACCGAGATGGCTTGGCCCCGCCAGTCCGACGCGGATCGCCCTGATCCCGCCCATCTCGGCTGCGCGCTGGCTGCTCGTTCTTGTTGCCCTTGCGGGCACCTATTTCTTCCACGGCTTTCTGGTTCCGGTTCTTGCCGCCCTCGTCATCGGTTTTGCCAGCTGGCCGGTCTATACGCGGCTTTTGCGGCAGGTGGGCGGCAACACCACGCTCGGCGCATCCATCGCCATCGTCCTCATCCTTACCTTTCTCGTGGTGCCGATCTTTATCGCCGCCTCCTATACGGCAAGTGAAATCCGCGAATGGTTCGGCTGGGCGGTGCATGTCAACAAGGCGGGCGCACCCGTACCGGACTGGATCGCCGCGCTGCCCGGCGTCGGCCCGTGGCTCGGCGAACAATGGGTGAAATATATCGGCACGCCGGGCGCCATCGGTGAAGTCATACAGCTCGTCAGCGGCGCCAATATCGGCAATATCTACCGGGCGATCCTGGCCGCCGGCAACGGCGCCTTCCACCTTGTCCTCACCCTGCTGTTCATGCTGATCGCGCTGTTCTTCGTGTACCGCAACGGCGCCGGCTTCTCCCGCCAGGTCGATCTCGTGGGTGAGCGCATCCTGCCGACGCGCTGGGAGCGCATCTCCCGCGTCGTGCCCGCCACCATCAGCTCCACCGTCACAGGCATGACGCTGATCGCCATCGGCGAAGGCATCATCCTCGGCATCGCCTACTGGATTGCCGGCGTGCCCTCGCCCGTCACGCTCGGCGTGCTCACCGGTGTCATGGCGCTCATTCCGGGCGGCGCGCCGCTCTCATTTACGCTGGTGTCGATCTATCTGGTCGCCAGCGGCTCCCCGGCTTACGGTCTGGCGCTGTTCGTCTGGGGTTCGGTCGAGCTTTTCATCGTCGACAAGACCATCCGCCCGAAGCTCGTCGGCGGGCCTATAAAACTGCCTTTCCTGCCGACCTTTTTCGGCCTCGTCGGCGGCGTCAAGACCATGGGTTTCCTCGGTCTGTTCATTGGCCCGGTGCTGATGGCGCTGCTGGTGGCAATCTGGCGCGAATGGGTGCGTGAAGTGGAAATCTCCGCCGCCGTAAGCGCCGAGACCCCGCCCTCGCCGCCCACCCAGGACGACCCGGTCGCCGATGCCATCTCGCGTGAAGACGAAAGCGATGAAACGACGGCGTTTCGAAAAGCGGCGTTTTGATTGCTGAAGCCTGCGGCGAAGGGCGATTGCCTGAAACGCCGGATGGCAGACGAAGATCTTTTACCTCTCCTCCGTCATGCCGGACCTGATCCGGCATCCAGTCACGGCGCGTCTGCGCCGTGAAAAGAGTCTATCGCGATCAAGTCCTTGATCGCGCTTGACCCCGGATCTAGTCCGGGGTGACGTGGGTGAATGCTATGGCAACGTCTTAAACGTCCCCATCGCCAGTCCATCCGGAAAATCCATGCCTTCGCCCTAAAGCGCCTTTTCCATGAACAGGCTGAGCGGATCCGGCCTGTAAGGCGCAAAGGCCTCGATTTCCACAAACCCCGCCTTGCGGTATAGACCGATCGCTTCCGGCTGGCTGATACCGGTTTCGAGCCGGATGGCGGTAAGGCCAAGTTCGACGCCACGCGCAACAAGCGTATCCATGATCAACTTGCCGATCCTCAGTCCCCGCGCGTCAGGGTCAACGAACATGCGCTTGACTTCCGCCGTGCCGTCACCCGCTTCCACCAGCGCCCCGCATCCGACAACACGCCCCTCATGGCGCGCCACAAAAAACGAGGCATTATCCTTCTCCAGCTGACCAATATCGACCAGATGATTGCTCTCGGCGGGATAAAGTGACGCCATATAGGCATTGGAAAGATCGATGAGGCGCAGAACCGCTTCCTGCCGGGGTGTTTCAAGCTTGATTTCGATGGCCAATGGAATGCCTGCTTTCTCTCAAAAAATGCGTATTTCGTCGTAATGTCACTGCAATCCGGATAGATGAGTTTCTAGAGCATTATTCCCGACAGAGGCAACACACCCCATGAAAACAGCCCTCGTTCTCATGACCTTCCTTGGTTGCGACGACAGCGCCACCGACTGCCATTACCTTGCCACCTCGCAGCAGCGCTGGACAAGCATCGAGCTTTGCGACGCCGTGTCGGAAAAGGAGCTGGAGCGCTACGCCAACGCCTCCTATCCGGTCGTGGTGGCTGTGTGCCAGACACCGGGCGAGCAGACGCCGCAGACGGCCGGCACACAGCCCCCTGCCGCAACGGCACCGGCTGATACAACGCCGCAGGCAAGCGCAGAGGTGACGCAGAAAGAGGAAGAAAGCCTGACAAAACAGGCAATCAGCCGCGTCAGCCGCATCCTGCCATCTACCGAAGGCATAAAGCATCTGCTGGGCACGCCGGTCAGAGTGGTCGAAAACAGCTATTCGTGGATTGCCAAACGCCTAGAGAAATAAAACTCAGGCAGCCTCAACCGTCAGTGCCTCGGCGTAATACCGGGCCTTCTGCCGTTCTTCCGCAATCGCCAGCTTGCGCACGGCATGCAGCAGTTCGAACAATGTTTCGGAACCGTTGACGTCGCGGAAATGCGCCAGCAACTCGGCAGAGACGGAAGCGGCCGCCTCTGAAAGCTGCGAGCGGGCGGCACGCCGCCACATCAGCGTCGCCTCGATGAAGACGTCAACAACGTCGCCGAAAAGACCGATCGACTGGAACAGGGCCTTCAACGCATGCGGCCGCCCGGTTGCCAGAATGGCGCGCACCTTGCGGTCTTCGAGACCGGAGAGATTGACCATGGCCGCGGTAAAGAATTCCAGACGCCCCGAACAGACGGCGTGGATGAGCAGCGCCGGTGTCAGTTCCAGCCGCTGGCGCAGATGCTCCACCAGCGCCGGCAATTCGGGCGACGCAACGGCTGCTGCGATGAGGATTGTGGCAGAATCCTCCGCCTCGCGGAAAATACTGTCGGCGCGGTTGCGTGCGATGAGCGCATGAACCAGCGCCGAACCCGCCAGAGCTTCGCTGACACGCGCCATCAACAGGTGCCGCGCATCAGCCGGCAGCGCCTCACGGCAAAGCAAGAGATCGCGAATGTCGGCGTCCGAGCCATGGCGCTCGGCAATGCGCCGCAGCGAGAACGGCGTGATGAAGGCGTCGACATTCTCGAGAAGAATGATGGTTTCCGAGAGATCGCCGACTTCGGCAAGCGCCGCGCAGGCCCCGCGCGGCAGACCTGGCCTTGCGGCGATGAGGGCACGCGTCAGGCTCTCACCGCGCCCGGCAAGGTCAACCAGATCGGCTTCGGTAAGGACCGGCGAACGGGCAATCACCGTACAGGCGATTTCCGGCTGGTCTTCGGCAAGTGAAACGAGAATGGCTCTCGGCGCATCAGTGGCATCCGCCAGCGCCTCGGCAAGCGCCAGCCGCACACGCGGCGATGGGTCGTCGAGCAGATAGGTCATCGCCATATAGGCAGCGTCGCGGTTTTCCCGCGCCATGTCGGAATGCAGATAGGCACGGCCGAGAGCATTGGCGGCCTTCGCCCGCTCGGTCGATCCAGCCTTTTCAGACCAGCGAAGAAATGCCTGTACGATCACCTGAGCCTCGAAACACATTCGCAACAATGGATGACGGCATCATCGCCGCCACCATGTATAAAACTCTAGGCGCAAATAGTTTACGTTTGGTTCACCATAAAATTTAACCCTTGCCGGCGAAGGAATATATTTACGGCGCAGTAGAGGGACGCTGCAGCTGGAATACATCGCTGCCGCCATCGCAGTAATCCATATAACCCATGCGCGCCACGGGACGCGCAAGCCCCATATCGATGCGGCCATCGCGAATGATCGCATCATCAATATGGATAGCCATGACCTGACCGATCACCATCCACGACTCCGATGGCTTTCCGTCGATATCGTTCAGCTGCTGGACCTGGGTCACGCGGCATTCCAGCACCGCCAGCGCCTCGCCCACAAAGGGCGCATCCACCACCCGGCCATCAACGGCAGTCAGGCCGGCCAGGGCGAATTCATCGACATCGTAAGCAACCGGCGCGGAAGAGGCATTCATCCGGTCGATCAAATGGCGGCTGACGAGGTTGGCGGTGAAAACACCGGTCTCCTCGACATTGCGCAGGCTGTCCTTCCTGCCGCTGGAGGAAAACATGACAAGCTTCGGCCGGTCCGAAATCGCGTTGAAGAAGGAATAGGGCGAGAGGTTCAGCGAACCGTCCCTGCCCTTCGAGCCGATCCAGCCGATCGGCCGCGGTGCGACGATGGCCTTGAACGGATCATGCGGCAGGCCATGCCGGTTGGTGTCCGTGGTGTAGAACATCACACGTCCCCAACCCAGGTGACGACATCGGCAAGCTCCGGCCGAGGCCGTTCCACCGGCGGGAATGTGGTCGAGCCGATATGGATATATCCCGCCACCTTTTCTTCCGCGCTGACGCCGATTTCCGCCAGGAAGGCCGTGTCGAAGGCAAGCCATTCCGTCAGCCAGTTCGCCGCAAAACCGTTGGCATTGGCGGCGAAGATGACATTGAGGCAGACCGCGCCAGCCGACATCACCTGTTCCCATTCCGGGATCTTGAAATGCGGCTTGGCGGTGCTGATGACGGCAATGACGACAGGCGCGCGGGTAAAGCGGGTGCGCTCGGCATCCTGCTGCTGCAGGTCCAGTTCCGGGTTTTTCTCAAGCGCGATCCGGAGCGCTGTCTCACCGAGACGCACACGATCTTCACCGCGATAAACCACGAAACGCCAGGGGGCGAGTTTGCCATGGTCAGGCACGCGTACGGCAAGGCGCAGGATTTCCTCGATTTGCCCCTTCGAAGGCCCCGGCTCGGCAAGCTGCAAAGCGGGCGTGGAGCGGCGAACCTTGAGGTAGTCGAGGAGCTTGATATCGCTAGTCATGATCAAAAATCTTCCATTCTGCTGTCATCGCGAAACTAGGGCCTTGAAATAGCCATGGCATTGGTTTTGAAGTGATCCGGGAAAATCAAGAAGTCAATCGGTATCGAAAATGTCGGCAATCAAATTCGCGGCGAAATTCGCGACACGTCTGGCCATTGCATGCGCCACGCTCGGCGTTTTATCACAAGCCGCTTTTTCGCAGGACGCCTTTAAAGACTTCAAGCAGCTGGGCGGCACCCCGAAAATGCCGAAGCTCAATGCTTTCACTGCACCGACAGCACCCAATGCCCCGGAAAGCACCGCCCGCGATATCGCCATGGAAGCCAAGCTGACGAGCGGGGGCGAAGCGGTGAAGGAAGGTCTGTCCTGGCGCGTCTTCAGCCCCATTCCGGGTGCCGATGGCAAATTGCCGATGTTGGCAAGCTCGGAGGGCGGCTCGGCGGAATTCCATCTGGTGCCCGGCGAATATTTCGTCAACGTCGCCTTCGGCCGCGCCGGCGTCACCAAGAAACTCAATATTCCGACATCAGGCAACGTCCAGAAGCAGGTGCTGATTCTCGATGCCGGCGGTTTCGTGCTGAATGCGGTTGCGGGGTCCGACAAGCAGATTTCCGGCAACCAGCTGAAATTCTCCGTCTACTCCTCCGATGCCCGCCCGGACGGTGAGCGCGGTCTCGTGATGGCCGACATCAAGCCCAATACCGTCGTTCGCCTCAACGCCGGCACCTATCACGTAGTTTCCGAATATGGCAACGTCAATGCGGTGGTGCGCGCCGATATCCAGGTGGAAGCCGGCAAGCTCACCGAAGCGACCCTCCAGCACCAGGCAGCGCAGATTACCCTCAAGCTCGTCTCCGAAGAAGGCGGCGAGGCGATTGCCGACACGGCCTGGTCGGTTCTGAACGGCGGCGGCGACGTGGTGAATGAAAGCGTCAGCGCCTTTTCGACCATGGTGCTGGCGGAAGGCGAATACACCGCCATCGCCCGCAACAAGGACAAGGTATTCCAGCGCAACTTCAAGGTCACGTCCGGTCGGGATTCCGATGTGGAAGTGCTGATGAAGGATCAGGCGCCGGAAGACATGACCGGGGACTTTGAGTAAACGTCACCGCTCTCGAAGTCATCCTCAGCCTTGAAGATGATGACTCTCCGTCTTACGCGCGACGTCATCCTTGGGCTTGTCCCAAGGATCTAAACACGTTCAACTCAATCGAGACGTTGCAGATGCTCGGGACAGGCCCGAGCATGACGGAAGAGAGCTTTCAGGACCTTGCCCAAAAACGAAAACGGCCCCCGAAGGGGCCGTCGTCATTTATCAGGCAACCTGCTTCTTCGCCGCAAGCTTGCGCTTCACATCCGGCGGCGTTGCCTCATCCACGAGGCTGGTAATCGCGTCTTCCAGCGACATCGGCGTCTGGTTCTGCGAACCGAGGCGACGGATGTTGACGGTGCGCTCTTCCGCTTCCTTGCGGCCGCAGACGATGATGACCGGAACCTTGGTCACCGAATGTTCGCGGACCTTGTAGTTGATCTTCTCGTTGCGGAAGTCGGTCTCCACCACCATGCCCGCCTCGCGCAGCGCTTCGGCCACTTCGCGGCCGTAATCGTCGGCATCCGAGGTGATGGTGGCGACAACCACCTGAAGCGGCGCGAACCACAGCGGCATATGGCCGGCGAAGTTCTCGATCAGGATACCAAGGAAGCGTTCCATCGAACCGCAGATGGCGCGATGGATCATCACCGGCTGCGTCTTTTCGGAATTCTGGTCGATATAGAAGGCGCCGAAGCGTTCCGGCAGGTTGAAGTCCACCTGCGTCGTGCCGCACTGCCATTCACGGCCGATGGCGTCCTTCAGCGTATATTCGAACTTCGGTCCGTAGAAAGCGCCCTCGCCCGGCAGAATGCCGGTCTTGATGCGGCCTTCGGACTGCTCCTCAATGGTCTTCAGAACATCCATCATCACGCTTTCGGCGCGATCCCAGAGATCGTCGGAACCGACGCGCTTTTCAGGGCGCGTGGAGAGCTTGACGACGACTTCGCTGAAGCCGAAATCCTCGTAAACCGAGAGGATCAGATCATTGATGCGCAGGCATTCAGCCGCCATCTGCTCTTCCGTGCAGAAGACATGCGCATCGTCCTGCGTGAAGCCACGCACGCGCATCAGGCCATGCAGCGCGCCGGATGCTTCGTAGCGATGGACATTGCCGAATTCCGCAAGGCGGACAGGCATTTCGCGGTAAGACTTCAAGCCATGCTTGAAGATCTGCACGTGACCCGGGCAGTTCATCGGCTTCAGGGCGAAGACGCGCTGATCGGCTTCCTCGTCATCGGGATGGGTAAAGGCATGGGCGGATTTCACCGCAAACATGTTTTCCTGATACCAGCCCCAGTGACCGGAGGTCTCCCACAGCGACTTGTCCAGCACCTGAGGTGCGTTGACCTCCTGATAGGTATTGGCGAGCCGACGGCGCATATAGGCCGTCAGCGTCTGGAACATGCGCCAGCCCTTGCCGTGCCAGAAGACGACGCCCGGACCCTCTTCCTGGAAATGGAACAGGTCCATTTCGCGGCCGAGGCGGCGGTGGTCGCGCTTTTCAGCTTCGGCCAGAATGTGGAGATAATTGTCCAGCTCTTCCTGCGTCGCCCAGGCGGTGCCATAGATGCGCGACAGCATTGCATTGTTGCTGTCACCGCGCCAATAGGCGCCGGCCACCTTCATCAGCTTGAAGGCCGTACCGATCTGGCCCGTGGAGGCCATATGCGGGCCACGGCAAAGATCGAACCAGTCACCCTGATAATAGATCTTCAGGTCCTGGCCTTCCGGAATCGCATCAACCAGCTCGACCTTGTAGTTCTCGCCTTTGGCGGCGAAGACTTCCTTGGCCTTTTCGCGCGACCAGATTTCTCGGGTAAACGACTTGTTGCGCTGGATGATTTCCTTCATCCGCTTTTCAATCTTCGGCAGATCTTCCGGCGTGAAAGGTTCGTTCTTGGCGAAGTCGTAATAAAAACCGTTCTCGATCACCGGACCGATGGTCACCTGCGTGCCGGGCCACAGTTCCTGCACGGCTTCCGCCATGACGTGGGCGGCATCGTGGCGAATGAGCTCCAGCGCACGCCCGTCTTCACGCGTGACGATCTCGATTTTGCCATCGGTGATGGTCTCGGACAAATCGCGCACGGTGCCATCAAGCGCAATGGCGACAGCCTTCTTGGCAAGCGATTTGGAGATGGATTCGGCGACCTCGCGACCGGTCGTACCGGCGGGGTAGCTGCGCACGGATCCATCGGGAAATGTAAGGGAAATGGCTTCAGACATCGTCTAGTGCTCCTGTCCAGTCCCGCCAACGAATGCGGGTGGTGTTGGAATAATGATTTGCCCGCGATAAGCGAACAGGCAGGCTGATAAAGGCTTTTGCCATTCCAGTCAAAGGTGAAGGGCATTTCAGCCGAGCATTTTCGCCAGCCCGTTGACGGTATTGGCATTGCGGGTCGTGCCTATGCCGAGCCTCTTCGTGGTCAGGACTGACAGCAACCGGCTCTCGCTTGGCTTGCCTTGAAAGTCGATCCAAAGATCGCCGCCGACGACGGCAATCTTTTCCTGCTGGCGATATTTCTCCAGTAATCCAAGAACGTCCTCACCAAGCGGCTCCCGCATCACCCGAATGCAGACGTCAGGAGAATTGCCATGCGGGAACGGATTGTCTGACGCCAGCCTCAGCCAGTCGCCGCCCGCCCGAACGAGTATATCGACATGTTTGCCGAACCGCGCCTCAAAAGCGCGCTCAAGCCTGTCCTCGATCTCGCAAGCGGCAACTGCCTCACCACGAAAAACCAGATTTCCGGTGGCAACCAGCGTTCTGCAGTCCTGAAATCCCAATTCCTCGGCCATCGCCCGCAGATCGGCCATCACAAGCCGCTTGCCGGCGCCAAGAACGATGCTGTGCAGCAGCGCCACATACTCGCTCATTTGCGCAGGCTCCAGTAACGCCAGGGTGCCCACCAGCGTCGCTTTTCACCGAGAGTTTCCGGCACCGGGTCCAGCCCGCTGGTGCCGCCCGGACCGCAGCGCGCAACGCGAAACAGCGTCATCCACCCACCTGCCCAAAGCCCGTGGCGGGCGATGGCTTCATAGCCGTATTCGGAACAGGTGGGGATATGGCGGCAGGAATTGCCGATGAAACCGGAAAATGTGAGCTGATAAAACCTGATGAGACCGACGCCTAAAAGCCGTCCCGGCGTTTTGGCAAAGCTGCCTGTCCAGTTGCGGGATCGGCCCGCTTTCGCCGCCGTCTGCTGGTGCCGGCAGCCCGGTTCGCCGCACATGGTCTAACCCGCAGCATTCAGGACCGGCCGGCCTTCGATCTGGTCAAGCGCATCGACCACCGCTTCGAAAGTCAGCATGGTGGAGGCGTGACGTGCCTTGAAGTCCCGGACGGGGGAAAGCACCCGCATATCCTCAAAGCGGCCCGTGGGCCCCTCGCCGCCCTGTTTCAGCATGGCCAGCATATCTTCCCGCGCCTGGCGGATCTCACCGCTGGAAGCACCGATGACATGATGGGCCATGATGGAGGCCGACGCCTGACCGAGCGCACAGGCACGAACCTCATGCGAAAATCCGGTCACGACACCGTCTTTTACCTTCAGATAGACCTTGAGTTTCGAACCGCATAGCCGCGAGTGTTTTTCGGCGTTGGCATCGGCATCCTCAAGAACACCGATCAGCGGAATATTCCCGGCAAAGTCCAGAATGCGGTTATTATAGATGTCATCCATCGTCAGGTGTCCGGCGCGCTCAAAATGCCCAAAACGGGACAGGTCATATTTTTCAAACACAGCGTTTGTCGCAGTGAAGCTTTCCTGCCCTTCATTCTCATTATATGCTAACGAGCTTTCTGGACATCAAGCCATGATGAAATTAACGGCTTCGATACCGAATTATTAGCAGCGGCCTTGCCAAAATGCTGTAAAACAACCAGATAGCAGCAACTGCGAACACAAGTTCGCGATGAAAAACGAGTTCAGGTGCGGCCTTTACCCGCATCGGGAGAGACGAAATGGATGCGATCGTGAAGAATTTCCCCGGCGCTGGCACAAAACCCGACGTGGCCGAGGCTCGCCCAAGCCAGGCGGAAGCTGAAGAAGCAGTACGCGTTCTTCTGCGCTGGGCGGGAGAAAATCCTGCCCGTGAAGGACTTCTGGATACGCCGAAGCGCGTCGCCAAGGCCTATCGCGAACTCTTCGCCGGTTATGAGCTGAATGTTCAGGACGTGCTCGGCACGACCTTCGAGGAAGTCGGCGGTTATGACGATGTGGTGCTGGTGCGCGACATCCCGTTCTTCTCCCATTGCGAACACCATATGGTGCCGATCGTCGGCAAGGCGCATGTCGCCTATCTTCCCGCTGGCCGCGTGCTTGGCCTGTCGAAGATTGCCCGCGTTGTCGAAATATTCGGCCGCCGCCTGCAGACGCAGGAAAACATGACCGCGCAGATCGCCAGATCCATCGAGGAAACGCTGAAACCGCGCGGCGTGGCCGTCATGATCGACGCCGAACATATGTGCATGTCCATGCGCGGCGTTAACAAGCAGGGGTCGACAACGCTGACCACCAGCTTCACGGGTACGTTCAAGAACGACCCGGCCGAGCAGGTCCGCTTCATGACCATGGTGCGGAACCGCTAATCATCGGACCGAATCGCCAGCGCGGTTTTCGGAAAATCCGGTGATCAGATAAGACTTGGAGTGGCGGAACCGATTCCGTTCTTTCGCCGCTCTGATCGTTCCGCCAGTTCAGTTTCCGGGGTTACCATGTCCATTCCCTTTCCATCCGCGTCTGCGGATAAGGAAGTGCTCGAAAACGCAGGCCTTTTTTCGCCGAAATTCGATGCCCACGGCCTCGTCACCGCCGTGGTCACCGACGCTCGCGATGGTGAATTGCTGATGGTCGCCCATATGAATGCCGAGGCCCTGTCGCTGACGCTGGAAACGGGCATCGCCCACTATTACAGCCGCTCACGCGACAAGATCTGGAAGAAGGGCGAAACATCAGGCAACCTGCAGACGGTGAAGGAATTCCGCACCGATTGCGATCAGGACGCGGTGTGGCTGAAAGTCTCCGTCGCTGGCCACGATGCGACCTGCCATACTGGCCGCCGCTCCTGCTTTTATCGCACCGTGGAAATGTCTGACGGCAACGCCGTGACCAAAATCACCGACGATACCCGCCATTTCGATCCGGCAACCACCTATTCCGGCACATAAACGGCCGGCTTCCATCGGCCGCACCAATTTGCTACCAATATAGCAGGTTCCGGGGATAGGACGGAGCCTCACGGAACTGGCAGGGAGTGCGATCATGTTGGGATGGGGAAATCGTCGCAATCAGCTCGCGGCTGGAAACCCCGAAGACATGGAGCCGCCCATCGTCACCGAGCGCGTCGATACGCGCCGCATCGCTCTGGCGCTTGGCGGCGGCGCCGCGCGCGGCTGGGCCCATATCGGCGTCCTGCGGGCGCTGGACGAGGCAGGCGTGAAGATCGGCATGATTGCCGGCACCTCGATCGGCGCTCTGGTGGGCGGTTGTTATCTCGCCGGCAAGCTCGATGAGCTGGAAGAATTTGCCCGTTCTCTGACGATGCGCCGCATTGCGGGCCTGCTCGATCTGACGATCGGCGGCGGCGGCCTGTTTGGCGGCATGCGGCTGACCAAGCGTATGCAAGAGCATTTGGAAGGCCTGCGCGTCGAAAACCTGGACCATCCCTTCATCGCCGTCGCCACCGAACTGCGCACGGGCCATGAGGTCTGGATCCATCAGGGTGACCTTGTCACGGCGCTTCGCTCATCTTATGCGCTGCCGGGAATTTTCGAACCGGTGCAATGCAATGGCCGCACTTTGATCGACGGCGCGCTGGTCAACCCCGTGCCGGTTTCTGTCTGCCGGGCCTATGAGCAGGCGCTGGTCGTTGCCGTCAATCTCAATTACGATCTCTTTGGCCGTTCCGCCGTGGTCAAGCATGCAGCCTCGCCACATGCAGGTTCCGCTCCGCCCATGGAGAGCGCGCCGCGTCCCGGCCTGCCAGGCGTCATGGTGCAGGCCTTCAACATCATTCAGGACCGGATTTCACGCTCGCGCCTCGCCGGCGATCCGCCCGACCTCATGCTGCATCCGCGCATCAACGATATCGGCCTGTCGGAATTCCATCGCGCCAGCGAAGCCATCGACAGGGGATATCAGGAAACGCGTGCGCGCATTCCCGAACTGGAGCGCATGCAGCAGGCGTTCCGGCGTTAGCGCCGGCCACAGCTGAAACGTCTCCAGGTTCATAAATCATGCGAAACGGACGGATGAAACGCGGAGCTGTCGTGAGCCCATGTATTGGTATATCTCAATCCTGCGTCCAGCCGCGCAAAGCACACTATGCGACACGGCTCTGCTGATCGGATTTCTGGAAGGGCAGCCTCAACTCAGACGCAGAAACGCCGTCAGTTTTGGATCGGCAGATGGTCAGCCGTGGATCGACATCACCATTGTGAAAGGAACGGCCGAGAGCAACTGGTCCAGCAATGGCACATTCATTTCGCAGTTCAATCGGGTTGAAATTGTCTGCACCGATGATGAGCGGCAAGAGTTCTACGTGGAAATATCCACTAAAATAGCCGACTTCCTTCAATGGCGGCTTGTGACGCAAGACGACGCATGAGTTCCGGCTAGAGCATTTCCGCTTTTCTGCGAAACGCGAAAACGCTCTACCTTTTTGTGTTTGCGCATTTCCCGGCAGCCTCCAACCGGGACGCAAGGTCATCCTGCGATATAAGCCTTGATATGCTCCGCCTCGGCCTCGATCTCGCCGATCCGCGCCTTCACCACGTCACCGATGGAAATGATACCGGCGAGACGCCCGTTCTCTTCCACCGGAACGTGGCGGAACCGCCCGCCGGTCATGATTTCCATCAGTTGGTCGGTGGTGGAATTACCATGACAGCGGATGACGTTTTTGGTCATGGACACCGAAACGGATTGCAGCAGGGAAGCGGCGCCCTGGCCCGCCACGGCTTTCACCAGATCGCGTTCCGTGAAAATGCCGAGAACCACACCGTCGGCATCCGTCACGACGACCGAACCGATCTTGTGCGTATGCAGCGTTGCCGCTGCTTCGCCGATGCTGACCTCTGGACCCACAGTCACGACGTCCCGGCCCTTGCGGTCGAGAAGATCCTTTACGAATGTTGCCATGCCTTCCTCCTCTTTTCAGCGATTACAGCACGCCGCAGTCTCCCCCGGCGGTTGCAAATCATGAACCATGGTGCGCTGAGGCCCGTGTGAATGCAATCCCGGATGGGACGCACCCAAGCAAATTTGCGCCATGGCCGACAAGGAGCGTGATCGCTTCGATGCGCCGCCACAAGCCGTGGCACACCTCTGCTCGGCTTTAGCGCTGTGGGCGATCAAACAGGCCGAAGAACAGGAAGCCCAGCAGGAACCCGAAAACATGCGCGTCCCAAGCGATTTCACCACCGACATCGCCGAACAATGGTATTCCGACCGCGATAAGCACATTGCCGAACAGCCACATCAGCGTGAAGATCAGCACGGTACGGTTGGAAAGCGCCTCCAGAACACCCTGCCGCGGCATCAGATGGCCGAAAGAGGCGTTGTAGCCACCACGGGCGGGAAAAACAAAACGGCAGGCTGCTCCCATCAGTGCCGAGACGACGCCGGACGCGCCGATCAGCACCGTGACATCGCCCCAGTTCAACGCCGCATGGCCGAAGGCCGAAACGGCGGCGGAAATGCACCATAACAGCACGAAGCGCAATGTTCCGATCCGGCGCAGAACCGGTGCACCAAAGGCCATCAGCCACAATCCGTTAAACAGAATATGTTCGATGCCGCCATGCAGGAAAGAATAACTTACCGGCGTCCAGAGCCATTCCAGACCCTGCTGGGAGAAAGGCACGGCATACCGCAGTGGAATGAAGCCAAAGGTGAAGATGAACCAGTTGCTGCCATCCTCCGACAGCAGATAGGCAGGAACCACATAAGCAACCAGGAGCGCCGCCAATATGCCGACGAGAAGCGGCGGCAGGTTGAAGACGGGATTGTTCGTGTCGTCTTTCGGCTCCGGCGTTTCCGAAACCGGCGGCTGTTCGCCGTCCCCGTAGGACATGATCGCATCCCTGTCTTGTCGAAATTTCTATCTTCCGAGCAATATAGGAAGCCCGGACGAAAAAAAAGCCGTCCTGCCTTTCAGGCAACTGACGCCAGAACCGGGGCCGGTTCAAGCGCCGCCGCCAAAGGCAGTCCGGCTTGCGGCGACGCCGTTAAACCACGAGCGCTGCCATCAATTGTACTGACCGGAGCTTGTCCCCGACATGGCCGCACCGATGCCACGGGCTTTGTCGTCGCCCAATATCAACCCTTTGTTAACCTTAACAAAACCGGCTGGCACGAAAATCGCTACACCTCCCAATACAGGCGTTCGGATGGACATGATGTCCCAAAAGCGAACATGGAGAACGGTGCTATGAAAAGCATGGCCGGACTGGACATATATAACTATTGGGACGAGCTGCGCGGCAACAGGCCCGCCCCCCGTCGAGAAGACATCGATCCCGCAAGGTTGAAACATCATCTCGGTGATCTCTTCATCCTGACAGAAAAGGGAGAGGAAGCGCCCTTCTTCCGTCTCGCCGGCACGCGCATCTGCGACCTGTTTGGCCGGGAATTGCGCGACCGCCCGTTTTCGGAACTGTGGCCGGCGGCAAAAGCCGTTTTCCCCTGCCGCGTCGCGCGCGGTATCCTGCAACATCAATTGCCCGTCGTCTTCGATGTCGAGGCGGAGGATGACTTCGGCGCAGCACCGCTGACATTCGAGATGCTGTTGCTGCCGCTGCGCACGGACGAAGGCGCCGCCCCGCGGCTGCTCGGGGCCTTGCTTCCGGCACATCCACGTCATGAATTCGCTACCCCCATCCATTGCCTTTGGATGAAGAGCAGCCGCCTGCTGCAAATGGATATCGCGCAGACGCAATATTCGGCAAACGCACATGCTGCTGTCACACCGTTTGCAGGCAGCTGTTGACGGGTCCGTTCCTCCTTCAATGCAAGGACAGACGGTGCCCGGCAACCCGGAATCTTTGCTGAAAAATAGGTCAAAACTGTAACGATATCGCCGATAGTAAGAATTGTAGATATCAAGAAGTACAGTCTGTTAACCCGCGCAGAGTAGAGATTTCTCATCATCATCCGTTACAATTGCGCTGTCCATGTTTTCATCTCGTTCGGTCAACACTGCCCAAATCCTGCGTCCGGTTGAAGAGGTCTCCCTCGACGCCGCCGTCGTCGTGTCCTTTTCCGGCCGCCTCATGTTGCCCGACCACGAAGAATATGATTGCACCGCAACCGAGATGACTGCCGAAAGAGCGCAGTTCACCTGCTCCGGCATGGCTCGCAATGGTGACCGCGTTATCGCTTATCTCCAGCATATCGGCCGGATCGAAGGCTCGGTGACGTCGCTTACCGCCTCCGGCTTCGTCATCACCATCAATGCACCGGAGCGAAAGCGGGAGAAGCTCGCCGCGCAGCTGGCATGGATCGCCAAACGCCAATTGCTCGGCCTGCCGGAAGACCGCCGCCACGACCGATTGACGCCGCGCAATGCCAAGGCGCATCTGGTTCTGGAAGATGGCGTACTCATCTCCTGTCGGCTGATCGACCTTTCCCTGTCCGGCGCGGCCATCGAAGTCGAAAACCGTCCGCCGCTCGGCAGCCGGGTCCAGCTCGGCAAGAACATGAGCGGCAAGATCGTGCGCCACTTCATGGAAGGCGTCGCGGTCGAATTCGACCGCGTCCAGTCACCGGACGCGCTGATCGAATTTCTCTAAAGAACCGCCTCGAAACGTGCGCAGCCACTAACAGCCGCAAATCCATAATATCAGGAATGCGCAACATTCCTGCGCCCCGACTTCCGTCACGCTGAATGTGCGACGGCTGTGCCCCCGGTATTGATGGGCATCTGTTGCGGCCTGTCTTTTTCGTCGCCCGGCCTTTAGCCAGAATCCAGCCAGCCAAGCCCTTGACCTCGCAGAAGTCTCCCTCTCGCGTCGCCCCGTTTCCACGGGCTTCCGATGCAGGGGTGAAAAGGCGAGATTGAAACACCTCAGCGCGGGATACCGTCCCAGCCTTCACTTTCCATCCCTCCGGATGCGCGGCGTGGCATGCCAAACTCTTCAATTTCCGGGTCGGCAATGGCCGCACATCGAGACGGAAAGCGCCCGCTCAAACATTTTTCCCAGAAAAAAGCAGTTTTTTTGAAGTTTTTTTCGCCGCTTTTTCAGGGCGTCCCAAGCTGAAACATCCATCCCAAAACGGGAAATCCTCTCGCCTGCCCGGCTTCTCCGGAACACTTCACGCGGCTGTGAAAATCACGCCGCGCAGAAAATCGCTGTCAATACAGCGGCATAAATGGCTACCAAAAACCTAAGGCCGCGATCCGTAAAATTGTAATAAAATTTGCTTCGAATACCCGTAAAATTTGACTCAAATACAGTTCAAAACAACGGCTAATTTGCTGAAATTTAAGCTCAAATTGCCTCTCGCAAATTTCCGCCGGATCAAAATATACCTGCGAATGTCTCCTCAACACGGGGAGACAAGCAATGAACAACAACCGTATCGTTTTCGTCCTGATCGCATTCATCGTCAGCGCCTTCGCCCAGCAGGCCAGTGCTTCGCCGGCTGCCGTCATGCGCGTCATCGGCAAGGCCAACCCGCCGATCGGCCATTATGAGTTCTGCCAGACCTATCAGAGCGAATGCCAGGCGACCTCGGTGGACACCGGCCCGATGAAGCTGACCGAAGAGCGCTGGAAGGCGATGCTCGACGTCAACTACACCGCCAACACCACGATCACACCGATGACCGACATGGAAATCTACGGTGTTGAAGAGCGCTGGGCCTACCCCACCACGGTTGGTGATTGCGAAGACTTCGTGCTTCTGAAGCGCAAGATGCTGATGAACAAGGGCTTCTCCGCTTCCAACCTGCTTATCACCGTCGTTCTGCAGCCGAATGGCGAAGGCCATGCCGTTCTGACCGTTCGTACCGATCGCGGCGATTTCGTACTCGACAACATGCGCAACAAGGTCATGAACTGGTCGGAAACCGAATATACCTACCTGAAGCGCCAGGACACCGCCAACCCCGGTCGCTGGGTGAAAATTCAGGATGGTCGCGCCACCAATGCGGTTGGCGGCATCCGGTAACACCAGCGAACCCCACTACCGTCTCCCCAATGAAAAAGCCGGCTCCGCAAGGAGGCCGGCTTTTTCATTTTCGTAGAGACCCACAAGCGTCAGAGCAGGCCAAGCTCGGCAAGTTCGCGCCTCAGGTCGGATGGCATGTCCTCACCGCCGAAACCACCGCCACCGAGATCGCGTGGCGCCTCCTCGTCCTTCAGGTAACGCCAGCCCTGAAACGGCCGCTTCGGCGCAGGTGAGGTCTCAATCACTTCGGGGCCGAGAATGAGATCGCAGCGGGTAATCCCGTCTTCCCCCTTGAAGGAACGGAGATCAAGAAGCTTCTGCCGCGCCTGCACCTGCCCCTTGATGACCCAGTAGAGCGAGCCGCCATCCAGCAATTCCTCGGCCCTTTTCGGGATCATGCGGGTGGTATGCACACTGTGCGGTTCCAGACCTGCGGCCATTGCGGTCAGCGAGCGCTGCGCGACCCAGTCTCTCAAATCCTGGAGTGAATCCGCGCCAACGCAAAGTTTGATGAGATGTAAAGGCATATCCCTATCAATGCCTTTTTGCGGCAGGCGTCAAGCATCTGGACGATGCCGGCCGCCCTGCCCGCTCAGCACTCCACAACGTTGACGGCAAGGCCGCCGGTGGAGGTTTCCTTGTATTTATCGCTCATGTCGTTGCCGGTCTGGCGCATGGTTTCGATGCAGGCATCAAGCGGCACGAAATGCTGGCCGTCACCCTTCAGCGCAAGCGACGCCGCCGTCACAGCTTTCACGGCGCCCAGCGCATTGCGCTCGATGCAGGGCACCTGCACCAGCCCGGCAATCGGGTCACAGGTCATGCCGAGGTGATGTTCGAGCGCGATTTCAGCGGCATTTTCGATTTGTTCGGGCGATCCGCCCATGACCGCTGCAAGACCCGCTGCCGCCATGGCCGCCGCCGACCCGACTTCGCCCTGACAGCCCACTTCCGCGCCGGAAATCGAGGCATTGTGCTTGATGATGCCGCCAATCGCCGCCGCCGTCAGCAGGAAGTCACGCACGTCGTCAACCGTTGCATCCTCATGGAAGTGCCGGAAATACCGGACAGTGGCCGGAACGACGCCCGCCGCACCATTGGTCGGCGCGGTGACCACCCGGCCACCGGCGGCGTTTTCTTCGTTCACAGCCATGGCATAGACGCTCAGCCAGTCATTCGCCATGACAGGATTGAAGCGGTTGCTGCGCCATTCCGCATTCAGCTTTTCGTAAATGGAACGGGCACGACGGCGCACCTTCAGGCCACCCGGCATGATGCCGTCGACTTTTAGCCCGCGCTCGATACAGCCGTCCATCGCTTCCCATATCTGGTCAAGCCGGTCGTTCAACTCGTCGCGGGAAACCACCGTCTCCTCATTCGCCCGTTTCATCTGGGCGATTGTGCGGCCGGAACGGGTCGCCATATCAAGCATTTCCTTTGCCGAGGCGAAGGGATAGGGCACACGCGGACCATTATCGATGGTTTTGCCGCGCTGCTTGATCGCTTCCAGTTCCGTATCGGTTACGACGAAACCGCCGCCGACCGAATAATAGATGCGCTTGATCAGCAGCCTGCCCTGATTGTCGAAGGCGGAGAAGGTCATGCCATTGGCATGGCCAGGCAGCGGGTTTTTCTTGTCGAACACCAGATCCTCGGCTGCCCGGAATTCGTAGGTCGGATGTCCGGGCGGCGTTACCGTTCCGGCCTTTTCCACCATCTCGATGATCGCATCCATGGCGTCGGGATCAACAAGGTCCGGCCGCTCGCCGGTCAAACCGAGAATGACGGCACGCCCGGTGCCATGGCCAATGCCGGTAAAGGCGAGTGAGCCGTGCAGGCTGACCTTCAGCCGCGAAACGCTGGCACCGGCAGGGCGCGGCCACTCATCGCTGAGGATCAGCGCCAGAAAGCGATTGGCCGCCGTCATCGGACCCATCGTATGGGAACTTGAGGGACCGATACCGATCTTGAAGACGTCAAAGACCGAAAGAAACATGAAGTTTTTCCTGACTGATGGATTCCACCATCATCATATCCAAAGCCGCGACGGATCGCCACCACAGCATAGGATGCAAAATCTATCGGGATTTTCGGAGAAATCCGGCGCTTCGGCAAGAACGAAGAGCGTCACCGGCTTTTGCGGCTGCGACATGCAGGTCGCAGAAACGAAAACAGCACGGTTTCCAGAGGAAACCGCGCCGTTTCAAAACCCGTCAATTCAGGAGAAGTGCTTATGGGCTGCCAAAAATGTACGTCAATGCGAGAAAAGCGGCAAAGCCTGCAAGTGCGCGCAAGGTAACGCCCCAGCAGGATTTCTGAGCGGTTTCTTCCATGATTACTCCAGCTATTCACTCTCCGGGGGATCTTCAAGACCCGGCCCGTTGGAAGAAGCATTTATTAAAATCCGGCGACGAAGGCAAATGCAAAAAGCGGCTAAATGAAGGCTTTTTCGACGGGCTGCCATTCGCCCCGCGCATAGGTGCATGAAAAAACAAGGTGTTAGAGCGCGGCTTCCAAAACCGACATTTCGGCCTTCGCCTCAATTTAGGCTAAAGTGTAACCGTTATTTAAAGCTTTTGCACAAACACCTGTTGAAAACTGTCGTCGCCAACACGTTGCAGTCGAATTTATTCCGCCGCCGCCGCGCCTTGAAAGCACAACACCTCTGCTTTATCGACGACGGATAACGACAACGGGACTCACTTCATGCAGCAGGCATCTTCCTTTCCCGATCGCGAAACGGTCGCCTCGAAACTGACGTCGCTTGCAAGCGACGACAAGGCATGGGTGTCGTTGCTGATGGAAAATGCCTTGCAGGATGAAAACCTGCTGGCCGGCCTTAACCTTTATCTCGACCAGCAGGCCAATGCCCGCTTCCTCAACAGTCTTAAGTTGGAGGCCGCCGGTGAATGGCTTGGCGCCAACGCCCCCGCCCGCCTGCAGATTCGCCTCGCGGAAACCGCCAGAACCAGCCAGCACCCCGCTTATCTGGCCTTCCGCAAGGGGCTGACAGCATCGGCAGGTCTTGAAAAGGCCTACCCTAAAGCGCCGATCTGATCTTCCGGCGGAGCATGATGATTGGAGCGGGATTTCGGGCGAAAACCTGTTCTGGTCGTGATCTTTCACGAGGTTGCCCATTGACAACGGGTCGAGGGTGCATGGGGCTTCCCCCCCTCTGCCCTGCCGGGCATCTCCCCCTCAAGGGGGGAGATCGGCAAGCGGCGCTACCACCGCTTCATTCGCCGGCGCTGAGATGGGCGAGACCTTGCCGCAGATCGATCTCCCCCCTTGAGGGGGAGATGTCCGGCAGGACAGAGGGAGGTAAGCCCCACGCACCCTTGACCCGTTGCCAATGGACAACCTCCTGAAAGCGAACATCTAATCCGGCACCCGGTCAACAACGGCGATGATCGGCCCCATGGGAAACAGCATGTCGCGCCGCTTCATTGCGGGAATATCGACACTGGATATGGTGCCGTCGAGATAAAGCGCGTTGGGCGCATCGAGCACATCCCGAAACAGCGTGGCAAAATCGTAGAAGCGCACGGTATTTTCCGAAATGGCGAAATGCACCATGCCATCGCGGGAGACGCCGACGCCGTTGCGTCGCTTCAGGCTGTCGCTGTCGGGCAAAAATCGCGGATGCAGCTTTCCGTCGATAACCAGCATCGGCCCCGACTGGGTGGCGAAATCCGGCTTCGGGTCAGCCGCCAGATAGGCCTCGGTCTCCAGCACGGTGGCCGTCGTGCCTTTCAGATAGAACACGCCATTGGGCAGAAGGTGAAAATTGCCCCAGCCACCCCGGGTGCTGATTGACGAACGTTCCACGCCATTTTCGACAAACAGGCCAACCGGCGAATAGTCGGAATGATACATGCCGCCATTCATCGCGAAGATGCTGAACATATGCTGCCGCCAGAGCGCGGAGGACAGGTCGGCGAAGGAGCGATACCCCTGCCCGGAGACGTGATCGCGATCATAGATCCGGACGGTATTCTTTGCCGGATCGAAGCTGCACACGGTGTAGCGACCGCCCGCATGGTCCATGCTTTTGCAAAAATCCGCCTGCCCGCCGGCCTGCGCCGAAAACGGCAACAACAATGGCAACAGCAGCTTCGCCAGTCTTTTCATTGATCCGTTCATGCCCACCCCGTGATTCTCGTCAGGGGAACATTCGCAGGGAAATTCAGTCAAAGAAAAGGCGTCACCCCGCTTCAGGGTGACGCCGGAACATTTAAGGGGAGTGCCTTTAGCGGCGGGCAGCGCGGTCCACATTGCGGCCGGCGTCCTGCGTTGCATCAACGGCATTCGCCGTATCCCGACCCATGCCACGGATGGTGTTGCCGCAAGAGCTGAGCGTCACGACGGTCAACAAGGCCACGAAAACGGTCGAAAGAATGCGTGTAATCATTGAAATAACTCCCCTATGACTTGCCGTCCAAGGCAAGCGCCGATGTGATATGCGTCACAATAACGTGAGTCCCGAAAATCGGTTCCAGCGGCATTTCAAAAAATCCAGTCGATGAAAATTAACAGGGTTTTGAAGTTCACGAGGGAAACTCCACACCTGGATCATGGCTGAGGAAAATATCGTGGGTGATATGACTGAGATCAACAATCGGCTTCTGGTGATGACGGCAGGTGGCGTGAACCCCAATATCATGATCAATGCGCTTGCCGCCCATTTTCCGGATATTCACGTCTTTGTCGAGCAACCGGAAAGCAAATCCGTCATTCTCAGGCGGCGGGCGCGTCGGCTGGGCTGGATTTCCGCCGCCGGCCAGATGGCGACGATGGTCGCCTCTCGCCTCGGCAAACGTTTCACGGTTCGAAGAAGCCATGAGATCATCGCCGAGCATGGCCTTTCCGCCGAACTGGGCCATACCGTTCCCATCACGCAATTTGCCTCGCTGAACGACGAGGAATGCCACAAGGCCGCCAATCAGTTGAAGCCGGCGGCGATCTTCACCATTTCCTGCCGCCTTCTCAAGCCCGCGACGCTGCAGGCCCTGCAATGCCCGGTCATCAATTTCCACGCCGGCATCAATCCCGCCTATCGCGGCCAGATGGGCGGGTATTGGGCGCTGGTTGAAAAGGACCGTGGCAATTTCGGTGCAACCGTACATCTGGTTGACAAGGGCGTGGATACCGGCGCCACGCTTTACGAAAAACGGCTGAAACCCTCACCTTCAGACACGATTGCCACCTACCCGTTGCTTCTCACCGCCGCCTCGGTGGATATTGCCGTCAACGCCGTCGAAGATGCATTATCCGGCAGCCTCGCACCACAGCCGCCCTCACCCGGAAAATCGGTATTGCGCTTTCCGCCGACGATCTGGACCTGGCTATGGAACGGCCTGACGAAACGGATCTGGTGATCCTTCGCTGCACCGCGGTGCCAAGCTTCGTCGCAGATGCAGGGCTGTCTTGCCGCATCAGGCACAGACGGCGTCGAAAAAATGGTGCATGATAATCAAAAGGATCATGCACAAATTGCCCGACATTTCCGCCTCCTCCATCATCCCCGCCTCCATCGAAGCCTCGCCCGCACAGGTGCTTGGCCCGGCAAGCCTTGCCGGTCTCTTTCCGCAGGGCGTGCGTGTCTATCTGACCGACACCGGCGCGGTCTCACAGGTCAGGCTCGTTGATGCGGCGAGACATCTGCGCGATCTCGGTTATGAGCCCGTGCCGCATCTTGCGGCGCGGCGCATCCCGTCGCGCGTGGAGTTTGAGGAACAGGTGAAGCGGCTGGCGGGCGAAGCGGGCGTATCGGATGTGCTGGTTGTCGGCGGCGGCGTCGACAGGCCGGCCGGTCCCTTCGCTTCCAGCATGGATATGCTCTCGTCAGGCATTTTCGACCGCTATGGAATGAAGCAGATCGCCATTGCCGGCCACCCCGAAGGCAGCCCGGATTTCAGCGAGGAGACGGCAGTTGCCGCGCTGCGGCTGAAGCGTGATTTTGCGCAAAGAAGCGATGCGACGATGCGCATCGTCACCCAGTTCGGTTTCGATGCGGCCCGTTTCATCGCCTGGGCGGAAGGGCTTGTTGCATCAGGCATCGACCTGCCGGTGCATATCGGCGTTTCTGGCCCGGCCAAGATCACGACGCTGTTGAAATATGCAGCGCTTTGCGGTGTCGGCAATTCCATCGCTTATCTGAAGAAAAACGCGCTCTCCCTCACGACGCTGGCGAAGGGGCATTCGCCGGAAAGCATCGTCGGACCGATCGAGCGGCACTGGCAGGCCAATCCGCAAGGGCCGATCCGGCAAATTCACGTCTTTCCCTTTGGCGGCTTGCAGAATTCGGCCGACTGGCTGGTCAATCGCGGAAGCTGGCAAACGGGCGGCGCCGACCGTTCGGCATCGCCGGATTCCGTCGCGGTTTGACACCATGTCCGCCTGCGCCCCGCTTCAAGGCCGCGCGGGCCCGGCCATGTTACGCCGCCTTGGCAACCTCGACAAAGGCGCTGCGAATGCTCTCCGCCACCGCAAGCACCGGACGCGACGCCTTGTCGCCCATGATCAGGCGAATATCGAAACAGCCGAGTTCCGGCAGGCCTTCCTTGTCGCCCAGAATGACCATGTCGTTTAACACATAGGATCGCGGCAGCGGTGCGATGGCAAGATCGGCGGCAATCGCCGCGCGCTGCGCCATCGTATGGCCGCTGAGATAAGCCACCCGGAAATTGCGCCCGCGCCTCTCCAGCGAATTGATCGCCTCCGAACGCCAGATGCAGCCTTCTTCCCAGATCGAAATCGGTAGAGGGTCACGCAGATAAGCGGTGCCGCATTTTGCACCCGCCCAGACGAGGCGTTCGCGCATCAACACCTCGCCCGTATCCCTGAGCGGATGCGAGGCACAGTTGACGAGCGCAAGATCAAGCCGTTGCTCGTCCATCCGCTTGTAGAGATTGGAACTGGAATCGATGGTGACGTCGATCATGATGCCGGGGAAAGCCTCGGCAAAGCGCTTGAGAATGCCCGGCAGCAGGCCACGCTCCCCGATATCCTCCGGCGCGCCGAGACGCACCACACCGGAAAGCTCCGGCATGACGAAACGTGACACGGCTTCATTGGAGAGCGCGATCATGCGGCGCGCATAGGTCAGCAGCGTCTCCCCATGCGCGGTCAACGTTACCGAGCGGGCATCGCGCAGGAACAATGTCGTCTTCAACTGTTCCTCAAGCTTCTTGATCTGCATGGAAACGGCCGAGGGCGTCCTGAACACCACTTCCGCAGCGGTGGAGAAATTTCCCGTTTCCGCAATCGCGACGAAGGTTCTCAATATGTCGTTATCCAGCAACGGCAGCGGTTGGCGGAAAGTTACGGTCATGGCACGTACCTTCAAATATTTTGATTTATAGATGGATATCATTTCGTTTGATTGAATGTCAACTGGCGCGCACCATCCGGGACATCGAATGACAGGACCGAAAAAAGCCCTGCTGTCATGAAGCGCCGAACTCCCCTTATGTGATGACGCGCAGCCGGCAGGCCATGCCAGTAAGTCATTACGATAATTGATGAATGATATGAAATTCATTCTCTTGTTTGATGAAATATGCAGGCGCATATCGAAGGCGCAAATCAATCGTGGTTCAGGAAAGGATCAAGGACATGACCATGATACACTATCTCCCGGCGGCGAACCGCTCTCCGCATCGTCCCTCTTCCGGCGGCTGGCTTCACCGCCTGTCAGGCCACGTTTCCGCTCTTTACAGATCATGGCGTCGTGCGCGGATGCTGCGCGCACTTGAGGCATTGCCGCCTGAAACATTGAAGGATATCGGATGGCCGACGACAGACAATTACCGCACAAACGCCATCCGCAAATGACCTCTGACCGGTGGCTCGCAGCCATTTTAAGACTTGCGAGCCATCTCTTCCCGTGCCAATACGCTCCGGCAACGGCGTAAAAAAGCCTGCCTGTTTTACATGCGACACGACGCCTTTTTAAAAGGCTTGTCGCAAATTTTGCATATTTCAAAAGCGATTTTTTGACAGCCCCGATTCCACGGCGTATTTTTCGTTAAAGATGTCGGAAACAGGACATCCAGAAGACCGATTCCAAGGGAGGAATTGCGTATTCGCAACGGAGCACGGGCAAATGAGCAAAAACTCCCAGAAGAAACGCTCAATCGTCTTTTTTCTCATTCCGCAATTTACCATGCTGCCCTTTGCCGCAGCGGTTGAAACGCTTCGCATCGCCAATCGAATGTTGGGCTATCAAGCCTATGAATGGCGCATCGCTTCACTCGATGGCCAGAAGGTCATGTCATCGAGCGGCATCTGTCTCGAGGTCGACACCTGTCTCGCTGATGAGCGTCGGTATGTTACCGGCGAGAACCGCGCAGAAATGGCAATCATCTGTTCGGGTATCGATGTGGATCAGCACATCAACAAGTCAGTCAACGCCTGGCTGCGCGAAGCCTATAATCGCGGCATCGCCATCGGCAGCCTCTGTACCGCCGCCCATATCCTTGCGCAGGCTGGCCTGCTGAACGGCAAGCGCTGCGCAATCCACTGGGAAAACCTGCCAGGTTTTTCAGAAGCCTTTCCGCAGGTGGAAGTTTATGCCGACCTTTTCGAAGTCGACAGCAACATCTACACCTGTGCCGGCGGCACGGCCTCGCTTGACATGATGCTGAGCCTGATCGGCCAGGATTTCGGCGAAAACCTCGTCAACCGCGTCTGCGAACAACAATTGACCGACCGGGTGCGCAGCCCCAATGACCGCCAGCGCCTGCCGCTGCGCGCCCGCCTCGGCGTGCAGAACAGCAAGGTCCTGTCGATCATCGAATTGATGGAAGGCAATCTCGCCGAGCCGCTGTCGCTGCTTGACATAGCCGATGCCGCCGATCTGTCACGCCGGCAGGTGGAGCGCCTGTTCCGTCAGGAAATGGGCCGCTCGCCCGCCCGCTATTACCTTGAAATCCGCCTCGACCGCGCCCGCCACCTGCTCGTGCAATCGGCCATGCCGGTGGTCGAAGTCGCCGTCGCCTGCGGTTTCGTCTCAGCCTCGCATTTTTCCAAATGTTATCGCGAAATCTACAATCGCACGCCGCAACAGGAACGCGCCGAACGCAAGCTCTTGATCAGCGCCTCGCGAATGGCGATGGCGAGCCAGGGTGGCAAAGCCGCGCATTGAAGACGCGGCCTTAAGCCTCGGGCACGATGGCAGGCAGATCGAAGACAAAGCACCTCCGTCATGCCGGACTTGATCCGGCATCCAGCCACGGCGCGTCTGCGCCGTGAAAGAGTCTCTCGCGATCAAGGACTTGATCGCGCTGGACCCCGGATCAAGTCCGGGGTGACGGAGTACGGATGATGGAACTGTGCCAAAAAAACACAAGTTCAACGAGCTGCTAGCTGCCCGCAGAAACCCGACCCAAATCCCTACCCCAACACCATCAGAGGAACTCACCTAAACGGCCGAACCGCGTGGGCAAGGTCCTCCGCCGTCATGCCAATGCCCGCCCTCTGGCCCGCCTCACCATGCAGCCAGACCCCGGCAGCCGCCGCCTCGAAGGCAGGCGCGCCCTGCGCCAGCAACGCGCCGATGATACCGGCCAGCACATCTCCCGAACCCGCCGTTGCAAGGCTCGCCGGCGCATTGGTATTGACCAGCGCCCGCCCGTCAGGCGCGGCGATCACCGTATCCGCGCCCTTGTAGACCAGCGCCGCACCGCTGCGCGCCGAAGCTACCTGCGCCTTCTCGATCTTGCTCAATCCGGCATCTGCGGCAAGATCGGGAAACAGCCGCGCAAACTCGCCCTCATGCGGCGTCAGGACAAATTTTCCCGTGCCGGACGTGACGCGCTCGAACAGCGCCTCCGTATGATCCTTGAAAGCCGTGATCGCATCGGCATCCAGCACCACTGCCCTGTCTCCGAGCAGCGACACGAATTGCCGCGCCTTGTCCAGATCACCAAAACCCGGACCGAGAACGAAAGTGCCGTGACGCCGATCCTCCAGCCAAAGCCGAAGATCGTCGCTATTGTCCATGGGCGCGTTCATCACCGCCGTCAGCGTCATCGAAAGCACGTCGAGCGCCGCTTTCGGGGCAGTGACAGTGACGATCCCCGCCCCCGCCTTCAGCGCCGCAAGCGCCGTCATGCGGCTTGCGCCCGTCGCATGGGCCGGGCCGGAAAAGACGGTCAGGTGCCCACGCCGGAACTTGTGTGTCTCCATATCGGCGCGCGGCAAGGCGTGCCCCCAGACAAGCGGATGGTTTTCAGCCACCGATCCCGCATGTGCGGCAAGGATGCGGGCGGGAATGCCGATATCGAAGACTTCCAGCGCCCCGCACAGCTCCCGCCCCGGCATCAGCAGATGGCCGGGCTTGTGCGCCATGAACGTCACCGTGCGCTGCGCTTTGAATGAGGCACCGAGAGGCGCACCCCTGCGGCCGCAAAGGCCCGAAGGCAGATCAACAGCAAGCACAGGAACGCCCGCCTTTGCCACCGCCTCGATCACATCGGCAAGTTCGCTTGGAATATCACGCGACAATCCGGCCCCGAAAACCGCATCAATCACCATGTCGCCGCCAAGAGGCACATAATCGCCAAGCGGCAACGGCGTTACCCCGCTCCGCTCAAATGCCGTTCGCGCATCGCCCTTCAGCGCGGCAGTATCACCGAGATGATAAACCGCAACGGCCGCGCCGCTCTGCAAAAGCACCCGCGCCGCCACATAACCATCTCCGCCATTATTGCCGCCACCGCAAAGCACGACGAAACGCAGCGCCTGCGGATAATGGCGCAGGACCGAGGCGGCAACCGCCTGCCCCGCCCGCTCCATCAGGTCATACAGCGGAATGCCGGATTGCCCGGCCGCCGCATCGATGCGGGCCATCACGTCAGGGTCGATCAGGAAGAGCTGTGGAAGGGATGTCATGGGCCGATCATCCCTTCAAAACGCCGGAAAGGCAATCGATACAAAAATAAGCAGATCCGCGTGACTGAATAATAGTCAAATGCACAAAATATAAACAGACCGGCAAAACACCCGTGCCGAAACTCAAAATATAAGAGATTACTAAAATAATACAAATCAATAGAAATGCGGATGGATTTTTGGGATTTCCGAGAGAAATTCGCCGGAAACCCGCCAAAAGCGAATGCATTTTGTCCCGGAAAGCCGACCGGGCGAAGTTTTTTCTTCAAGCCCGCTTCCGATCTGGCACAATACGTGCATTCTTGTGGCAGAGCGGGAAGAACCTGCTTTAACGGGAGAAGCGGAGAGATATTTTCTCATGAAAAAGATCGAAGCGATCATTAAGCCTTTCAAGCTCGATGAAGTGAAGGAAGCCCTTCAGGAAGTCGGACTTCAGGGAATCACGGTCACGGAAGCAAAAGGCTTTGGTCGTCAGAAGGGCCACACGGAACTTTACCGCGGTGCGGAGTACGTTGTGGACTTTTTGCCGAAAGTGAAAGTCGAAGTCGTATTGGCGGACGAGAATGCGGAAGCCGTCATTGAGGCGATCCGCAATGCGGCCCAGACCGGACGTATCGGCGACGGAAAGATTTTCGTTTCCAATATCGAGGAAGTCATCCGCATCCGTACCGGTGAAACAGGCGTGGACGCCATATAATCAAGAAGGTCCCGGGCCGGGGAGGCTCAGGCTTTTCACCTCGTCATCATCACACTCAAGGAAAACGTTTAAATGACGACCGCAAACGATATCTTGAAGCAGATCAAGGATAACGACATCAAGTTCGTGGACCTGCGCTTTACCGACCCCAAGGGCAAGCTGCAGCACGTCACCATGGATATTGTCTGTGTGGACGAAGACATGTTCGCCGATGGCGTCATGTTCGACGGCTCCTCGATCGCCGGCTGGAAGGCCATCAACGAGTCCGACATGGTGCTGATGCCCGATCCGGCCACCGCCCATATCGACCCGTTCTTCGCCCAGTCCACCCTGGTCGTCCTTTGCGACATTCTCGACCCGGTCTCGGGCGAAGCCTATAACCGCGACCCGCGCGGCACCGCCAAGAAGGCCGAAGCCTACCTCAAGGCATCTGGCATCGGCGACACCGTCTTCGTCGGCCCCGAGCCTGAATTCTTCGTCTTCGACGACGTGAAGTACAAGGCCGACCCTTACAACACCGGCTTCAAGCTGGATTCGTCCGAACTGCCGTCCAACGACGACACGGATTATGAAACCGGCAACCTCGGCCACCGTCCGCGCGTCAAGGGCGGTTATTTCCCGGTTCCGCCGATCGACAGCCTGCAGGACATGCGCTCCGAAATGCTGACGGTTCTGGCCGAAATGGGCGTCGTCGTCGAAAAGCACCACCACGAAGTGGCTGCCGCGCAGCACGAGCTGGGCGTGAAATTCGACACGCTGGTCTCCAGCGCCGACAAGATGCAGATCTACAAGTACGTCGTGCACCAGGTCGCCAATGCCTATGGCAAGACGGCAACCTTCATGCCGAAGCCGATCTTCGGCGATAACGGCTCTGGCATGCACGTTCACCAGTCGATCTGGAAGGGCGGCAAGCCGACCTTCGCAGGCGACGAATATGCCGGCCTGTCTGAAAACTGCCTCTTCTACATCGGCGGCATCATCAAGCACGCCAAGGCCATCAACGCCTTCACCAACCCGACCACCAACTCCTACAAGCGTCTGGTGCCGGGTTATGAAGCGCCGGTTCTGCTGGCCTATTCCGCCCGCAACCGTTCGGCTTCCTGCCGTATTCCCTTCGGCTCCAACCCGAAGGCAAAGCGCGTCGAAGTCCGCTTCCCGGACCCGACCCAGAACCCCTATCTCGGTTTTGCGGCCATGCTGATGGCCGGCCTCGACGGCATCAAGAACAAGATCCACCCCGGCAAGCCGATGGACAAGGACCTTTACGACCTTCCTGCCAAGGAACTGAAAAAGATCCCGACCGTCTGCGGCTCGCTGCGCGAAGCGCTCGAAAGCCTCGACAAGGATCGCAAGTTCCTGACCGCCGGCGGCGTGTTCGACGACGACCAGATCGACTCGTTCATCGAGCTGAAGATGCAGGAAGTCATGCGTTTTGAAATGACCCCGCATCCGGTCGAATTCGACATGTACTACTCGGCCTGATCGGCCTATCGAGCGCTCCCCGGGGCGCTCGATTCATCTCGGCGGTTTTCCCCGGAAAGCCGCCGTTTGCTTTTGAAGCCCAGCCATATCGCGAAGAATGTCAAACAAGCCAGCCTCTCAGCAAACCCGCCTCACGGACTGGCTCATCTTTCTGGCTGTGCCGTTCTTTTTCTCCAGCAACGTCATTTTCGGCCGCGGCGTCGTCGGTGAGGTCTCACCCTTCATCGCCGCCTTCATCCGCTGGATCGGATCGACCCTCATCATCGCGCCGTTCATGATCGCCGACTGGCGCAACTGCCTGGCTTTCCTGCGCCACAAAACGCTGCTGTGGCTCGTACTCGGCATTCTCGGCATGGGCATCTGCGGCGGCGTGGTCTATTGGGGCCTGACCATGACGACGGCTGCCAACGGCACGCTGATCTACACGACATCGTCGCTGTTCATCATCCTGTTCCAGCGCATCTTTCAGGGCCGTCGCATCAGAAAGCTCGAAGTGGCGGGCATGATCATCGCCTTTGCCGGCGTGGCGGCCATCGTGCTCAAGGGCGATATGTCCGCTCTCTGGCACATGAATTTCAACATCGGCGATTTCGCGATCCTCACGGCAGCCATCGCCTTTGCGATCTATTCGCTGCTGCTGCGCGACCCGGCGGCCCGGCAGATGGCCTCCTTCAGCCTCTTCGGCCTGATTGCGCTTTCCGGCGCGCTGGTGCTTCTGCCGCCAGCGGCCCTCGAACTGGCGCAGGGCGGCATGCTGCCCGCCACACCGATGGCCTGGGCGAAGATTGGCGGCATCATTCTTTTCGCCTCGCTGCTCGCCTTTTATTGCTTCACCCATACGGTGCGCGTTTTCGGCCCGGCAACGGCCGGCATCACGCTTTATATGATGCCGCCGGTCTCGATCATCATGGCAACGTTTTTCCTTGGGGAGAGCTTCGAGACCTATCACGCCATCGGCATCGTGCTGGTCACCGGCGGCGTGGTCATCGCCACCGCGCCAATCGGCCGAAGGGCCTGAACGGCGGACGGCAATATGGGCGGGATACCCCCTAGCCCTTGATATTTCGCATTCCGCCCCCAACTATTAGTGGGAAAGGAAGTTCATGCCATGAAACAAAGAGACGCAAAATTCACGCTTGGCGAGATCGTCCGCCACAAGGTGTTTCCGTTCCGCGGCGTGGTCATCGACGTGGACCCGGAATATGCCAATACCGAGGAATGGTGGAACGCCATTCCCGCCGATATCAGGCCGGATCGCGACCAGCCCTTCTATCATCTTCTGGCGGAGAACGAGGAGACGGAATATGTCGCCTATGTTTCCGAGCAGAACCTCGTCCACGACGAAAACGAGACGCCGCTTAGAAATCCCAATATCGGCCGCATCTTTGACAAGGCGCCGAATGGTGAATGGCGTCCGAAGATGTCGACGGCGCATTGACGCAAGTCTGAAATCCCTACCCCTCCCAGGGCATAAAAAAACCGGTCTGTCGCCAGACCGGTTTTATTATTCTTGACGCTGGTGCAGCGATCAGGGCTTCGGCGCGGTCTTGGCGGCGTCCTGAGCGGCTTCCAGCTTCTTGCGGGCCTCTTCTGCCTTCTTCTGCATGCCTTCCTGCAGGCTGCGCTGGCTTTCGGCCAGCTGCGACTGAGTGATGGCAGCACCATCATAAGCACCGGTGAAACCGGTCAGCGCGATCTTGATGGGGTTCGGCGCGCGGCGGAAGTTGATGGAGGTGAAGACCACCTCGCTACCCTTCTTCAGGGAAGCGATCATGGCGTCCGTCAGCGGAACTTCAGCCGTGCACTTGTCGGGAAGGCAAACGGCGTAATCGAGCTTCTGGCCCTTGCCGCCGTCGATCTGCATCATCACGCCCGGAGGAATGAGACGCGCGGTCGGAACGGAAACCTGCAGCAGCTTGCGGTTGACCTTGCCTTCGACGGTGATGAGGCCGACAGCGGTGATCATCTGGCCGTTCTGGGCGAGAACCACGTTCTGCACGACGCAGACATCGTTGTCTTCCTGCTTGGAGCAGGTCTTGAACCAGCCGAGCGGCGGAGCGCCGGCGCCCTGAGCGGCGGGAGCAGCATCCTGTGCCTGCGAGATGGCCGGAGCGGACACTGCGCCGAGAGAAAGGACCAGAGCGGACAGAGCCGTCCGGGTGAATGTGTTTGCCTTTTGCATCATAAGAGTTCCGTCTCCTGAATGTCTGCCAGAACAGAACCGCTAAGGTCCTGTTCGCCGATGGCGGTATCCTTCTGCCCGTTCAACTGTCGTTTAAATGAGGCAAATGCGTGACCCGTCTCTTCCGGCCACCCTGTTACATGCCGATCGCGGCGATATCCAGCACTTCTTTAACTTTTTCTTGAGGTGGGCCAAGATTTCCCGCCCGCGCATGGGTCCAGCCATGGGCCTGTGCTACATATTTGCCAGAATCATAACGAAAACCAATCATAACGAAAAAACCAATCATGACGATAAACCGATCATCATGACAAATCGGACGGACAGTTGAGACAGGATAATAACATGCGCAACCTTGCGGCCCTCATCCCCGCATTGTTTCTTTTGGGTTCATCCCTGCTTCCCGCCGGGAGCGCCCAGGCGCAGCCGCTTCACGGCATTTCCATGCACGGCACACCGGCGCTGCCGGCGGACTTCCGGCACTTCCCTTACGTCAATCCGGACGTTAAAAAAGGCGGCCGCATCTCCTATGGCGTCGTCGGCACCTTCGACAGCCTCAACCCCTTCGTTCTCAAGGGAATGCGCACCACCGCGCGCGGCGTGTGGGACCCGGAATTCGGCAACCTGCTCTACGAACCGCTGATGCAACGTTCCAGCGACGAACCCTTCAGCCTTTATGGCCTGCTGGCCGAAACGGCAGAGTGGGATGAGGAGCGCAGCTTCATCCAGTTCAACATCAATCCGAAGGCGAAATGGTCGGATGGCGAGCCGGTGACGCCCGACGACGTGATCTTCACATTCAATCTCCTGAAGGAGAAAGGCCGCCCCCCCTTCAACAGCCGTCTCGACGGCGTGGCGAAGATGGAAAAAATCGGCGATCACGGCGTGCGTTTCACCTTCAATGAGAAGGCGAACCGCGAAACGCCGCTCATTCTCGCCTCCTCCACCCCCATTTTGCCGAAACATGCAATCGACCCGGAAAAATTCGAACAGGCGGGCCTCGGGCCGGTCGTCGGCTCGGGTCCATACCGAATCAAGACGCTGCGGCCGGGAGAACGAATCACCTGGGAGCGGAACCCGGACTATTGGGGCAAGGATATTCCGAGCAAGGTCGGCTTTGAGAATTACGACGAGATAACCGTCACCTATTTCCTTCAGGTCACCACCATGTTCGAGGCCTTCAAGAAGGGCGATATCGACATTTACCCCGAAGGCGACGCCATCAATGGCACCTCCGATACCTCGCATTGGGGGCAGGCTTATAATTTCCCCGCTGTTCATCGCGGCGATATCGTCAAGGATGTGTTCCAGCCGCGGCTGCCTTCAGGCATGTTCGGCCTGGTGTTCAACACCCGCCGCGCCGTCTTTGCCGATGAAAAGGTGCGCGAGGGACTGTCCTATGTGCTCGATTTCGAGTGGATGAACAGGAACATTCTCGGTGGCGCGTTCAAGCGCACGCAGAGCTACTGGCAGAATTCGCCGCTCGGCGCCTTCGGCAATGCCGCTGATGCGCGCGAACTTGCACTGCTGGGCGATGCGGCGAAAACCATGCCGTCGGAGCTTTTGGCGGGAACCTATGCCATGCCCACCACCGACGGCACGGGTGCGGACCGCAAGGTGCTGAAACTGGCCGTCGATAAGCTGAAAGAGGCCGGATACAGCATCAAGAACGGCAGGATGTCCGACGCCAATGGCCGTCAGCTCGCCTTCGAGATCATGACGCAGAACCCGGCGCAGGAGCGCATAGCGCTTGCCTATCAGCGCTCCCTCAACCTGATCGGCGTCGCCATGGGCATCCGCTCGGTTGATGACGGCCAATATCAGGCCCGCTCAAACAGCTTCGATTATGACATGATCATCCGCTCCCTGCCCTCCTCGCTTTCGCCGGGGGCGGAGCAGCTCAACCGCTGGAGTTCGCTCTCGCGGGATGCGCAGGGCAGCTTCAACTATGCGGGGGCCGCTAATCCCGATATAGACCGGATGATCGAGGCCCTGCTGCAGGCCCGTTCGACGGAAGATTTCCAGGCAGCCGTGCGCGGTTACGACCGCCTGCTGGTTGCCGGTCACTACGTCATTCCGCTCTATTACATCGGTGCGCAGTGGATCGCCCGCTGGAAATATATCGACCGCCCGGATATCACCCCGATATCAGGCAATCAGAAACAGACCTGGTGGGATGCGCGGGCGCAATAACCGGTCCAGACAAGGGAAGATAAAACCATGGAACGCATCGTTATCGACGTCGTATCGGATATGGTCTGCCCCTGGTGTTATCTTGGCAAGGCAAGGCTCGATCTTGCCATTGCCGAGGTGCAGGACGAGATCAGCGTCGACGTGAACTGGCGTCCATATCGCCTCAATCCAGACTATCCGCCTGAGGGCGTCGACCAGAAAGCCGCTCTCGAGGAAAAGCTCGGCAAGGAGCGTCTGGAGCAGGCGCATGCCAGCCTGGTGCAGCTCGGCAAGGAAGTCGGCATCCACTATGATTTCGATGCGATCAAGATCGGCCCGAATACACTCGACGCACACCGCCTGTCGCTCTGGGCCCATTCGGAAGGCCGCGACATTCAGGAAAAGATCGTCACCGGTCTGTTCAAGGCAAATTTCGAGGAAGGTCGCAATATCGGCGATCACGCCGTGCTGACCGATATAGCCGAAAAGGCCGGCATGGACGCCAAGGTCGTGGCGCGGCTCCTGGCATCCGACGCGGACAAGGATACGGTTGTCGCTGAAATTGATGCGGCGCAACAAATGGGCGTTGCAGGCGTGCCGTTTTTCATCCTCGACCAGAAATATGCCATCAGCGGCGCGCAAACGCCTGATGTATTGATTGCTGCACTGCGGGATATTGCAAAAATCAAGACGGACGAGCATAAGTCGATGAACTGACGGTCGAACCACCGGCAGCTTACCCTAACCGATAAACTGTTGGTGTTTTCCCGTGTCGGACCAGACCCTGAAAGGCATTCTGCTTGCCTTTGCCGCCTTCGCTGCCTACGCATGGAGCGACGCGAGCGTTAAACTCATAGAAGGCCAGATTTCGCCGATCGAATCGGCCTTCTTCGGCGCCGTCTTCGGCCTCACCGCCCTGCCCTTCATCCGCAAGCGCAACGACCGCTGGGCGGATGTCATCAAGACGACGAACCGCCCGCTCTGGCTCATCCGCTTTTTTGCCTCCGGCATCGGCGCGGTCGGCAGCGTCACCGCCTTCACGCACCTCTCCATGGCCGAAGCCTTTGCGTTGATCTTCCTGCTTCCTTCCTTCGTCACCATCATGTCGGTGGTATTTTTGAAGGAACAGGTCGGCATCAAGCGCTGGTCGGCAGTCATTATCGGTTTCATCGGCGTGCTGATCATTCTCAGACCAGGTTTCCGCGAGCTGGGCATCGGCCATCTGGGCGCCATCCTCGGTGGCATGAGCGGCGCGCTGTCCATCGTCATCTTCCGCGCCATGGGGCCCTCCGAAAAGAATGTGTCACTGTATGGCGCGGGCGTGCTGGGCTGTCTGGCGATCAGTGGCTTTGCCATGATCCCCACCTTCGTGCCGCCCAGCGGTCAGCAATGGCTGCTTCTGGCCGGTTACGGCCTGTTTGCCGCCGTCGGCAACGTGCTGGTCATGTATGCCGCCCGTTATGCGCCCGCCGCCATGATCGGCCCGACGCAATATAGCCAGATGCTCTGGGCGATCTTCTTCGGATACCTGATCTTCGGTGACCACATCGATGGCTGGATGCTGGTCGGCATCGCCCTCATCGTTGGTTCCGGAATGCTGACGCTCATCCGTGAAAAGCAGCGAAAAGTGCCGATGCCAGCCTCGATCGCGGCCACCGACCAGAACGTCGCAGTCGGCATCACGCCGGAAGAAGCACCGCGACCGCTTTAGTCCCGGCGCGTTCTTCCATAGCTATTATACTGTTGGCAGCGAACTCAGTCGCAGACCCGTGCGCGATACATGTCGCCCCAGCCATTCTGCCGCCAGACGACGTGGCAGCGCGGATAGGCCGGCTGATAGATCACTGGAGGGCCATAAACCGGCGGGCCGTAAAAAGGCTCGCCATAATAAGGGCCGCCATAGGAATGCCGCGCCCCGGCAATGATGGCGCCGCCGATAATTGCTCCGGCGATACCTGCGGCAATGCCGGCGCCGCCATGTCCGTGTCCGAAATGGCCGCGTGCTTCCGCCTGACTGGTGGTGGCAATTGTGGTGCCCGCAATTGTCAAAGCAACCAGACCTGCGGAGACGAACCTGTTCATCCTGGTCCACATTGTCTTGCTCCTTCGTCTTCCCACTCGCGCATCATATTAGGCGCAGTGCAGGAGATGAAAACAAGACTACGCCCGCCGAAGCTACCGGCGCATGTCCGTTTCATTACATCCCGGTAATGTTTGCAGAGCCTTGGGGTGTTGGCTTTGGGGAGGTTGTCGATTGACAGCGGACGAGGCGTGTGGGGCTTACCCCCCTCTGCCCTGCCGGGCATCTCCCCCTCAAGGGGGGAGATCGGCAAGAGGCGCTGCCGTCACTTCATTCTCAAGCGCCGAGATGAGCAAGACCTTGCCGCAGATCGATCTCCCCCCTTGAGGGGGAGATGTCCGGCAGGACAGAGGGGGGGTAAGCCCCACGCACCCTCAATCCGTTGTGAATGCCCGCCGAAGGCTCACATCTAGGACCGCGCCAATTCCGCCAGCTGCGTCATGATCATCGCCGCACCCGCCAGACGCTTTTCCGGCGTCGGCAGATCGCGCGTCAGGAACAGGCTGTGGTCGGGCCGGATTTTCGCCATGGAGCCTTGCTTGCCGATATAGGCGACGAGCGCCGCCGGGTTCGGGAATTCCTTATGACGGAATTGTAGCACCACGCCCTTCGGCCCGGCATCCACCTTCTCGACATTGGCAACGCGGCAGAGCGACTTGATGTAAACGATCTTGAGGAGATGCTGCACCTCTTTCGGCAGCGGGCCGAAACGGTCGATCATTTCCGCGCCGAAACCGTCGATCTCGCTGATATCGGCAAGCTCGCCGAGACGGCGGTAGAGACCCATGCGCAGATGCAGATCCGGCACATAGTCTTCCGGGATCATCACGGAGGTGCCAACAGAGATTTGCGGCGACCAGCCGCTGTCGCGCACCTCTTCGTCACCCTTCACCTCGGCGACAGCTTCTTCCAGCATCTGCTGGTAAAGTTCAAAACCGACTTCCTTGATATGCCCGGACTGTTCCTCGCCAAGCAGATTGCCCGCGCCGCGAATATCCAGATCGTGGCTCGCCAGCTGGAACCCTGCCCCCAGCGTATCCAGCGATTGCAGCACCTTCAGCCGCCGCTCCGCCATCGTCGTCAGCACCTTGTTGACCGGCAGGGTGAACAGCGCAAAGGCGCGCACCTTGGAACGGCCGACACGGCCGCGCAGCTGATAAAGCTGGGCGAGACCGAACATATCGGCGCGATGCACGATCAGCGTGTTGGCGGTCGGCACATCGAGACCGGATTCGACGATGGTGGTCGACAGCAGCACGTCGTATTTGCCGTCATAAAAGGCGTTCATGATATCTTCGAGTTCGCCCGCCGCCATCTGGCCATGCGCAACCGCCACCTTCAGCTCCGGCACATCCGATTGCAGGAAAGCATGAATATCGGCGAGATCGGCAAGGCGCGGGCAGACATAGAAACTCTGGCCGCCGCGATAATGCTCGCGCATCAGCGTTTCGCGGATCACCAGCGGATCGAAGGGTGAAATGAAGGTGCGCACCGCCATGCGGTCCACCGGCGGCGTGGTGATGAGCGAGAGTTCACGCACACCCGTCATGGCCAGTTGCAGCGTGCGCGGAATGGGCGTGGCCGACAGCGTCAGAACGTGGACGTCGCTTTTCAGCTCCTTAAGCCGTTCCTTGTGCTTGACGCCAAAATGCTGCTCCTCATCGATGATGAGCAGGCCGAGATTGGCGAAGCTTATTCCAGCGCCAAGCAGCGCGTGCGTGCCGACGACGATATCCGTCTTGCCGTCTGCCACTTCCTTTTTTGTCAGCGTCAGTTCCTTGGAACCGACAAGCCGCGAAGCCTGCTGCACGCGGATAGGCAATCCGCGAAAACGCTCGGAAAAGGTGCGGAAATGCTGGCGGGACAGCAGCGTGGTCGGCACCACCACCGCCACCTGCACGCCATTCATGGCGGCAAGGAAGGCGGCGCGCAACGCCACTTCGGTCTTGCCGAAACCGACATCGCCGCAGATGAGGCGGTCCATCGGCCGGCCAGCACCGAGATCTTCACGCACCGCCTCGATGGCGTTCAGCTGGTCCTCGGTCTCGTCATAGGGGAAACGGGCGGCAAATTCATCGTAAAGCCCGTCCGGCGCAACCAGCGCCGGCGCGTGGCGCACCAACCGAGCCGCCGCAATGCGGATAAGCTCATCGGCCATGTCGAGCAGGCGCTTCTTGAGCTTGGCCTTGCGCATCTGCCATGCGCCGCCGCCCAGCTTGTCGAGCGTCGCTTCCGCTGCGTCAGAGCCGTAACGGGAAAGAAGATCGATGTTTTCGACCGGCAGGAACAGCTTGGCATCATCGGCATAATGCAGTTCGAGGCAGGCGCGCGGGGCACCCGCTGCCTCGATGGTCTGCAAGCCGACGAAGCGGCCGATACCATGTTCGGCGTGGACGACAAGCGAACCCTCGTCCAGACCCGCCACTTCGGAGATGAAATCCGCGCCGCGCTTGCGGCGCTTGGAGCGCCGCACCATGCGGTCGCCGAGAATATCCTGCTCGCCGATGACGGCCAGCGTTCCGGTCTCGAAGCCGGCTTCAAGGCTCAGCACCGCTGCTGCCGCCTCTCCCTTGCCGAGCTTTTCCACCTCTTTCAGCGATGTTACCGGCTTGATGTTTTCAAGCCCGTGTTCGTTGAGCACCTGCAACAGCCGGTCGAGCGAGCCTTCCGACCAGCCCGTGATCAGCACCTTCCAGCCCTTGGCGCGGCGATCCGCAATATGCTTCACCGCCAGATCGAAAACATTGACCCGCTCTTCGCTCTCGCCTTCGCTTAAAGGCCGCGCCCAGCGCGGGCCGACATGGGCATCGAGCGTCGCGACCGGGCGGCCTTCGCTGTCATGTTCGTTGAAGGGCGTCAGGCGCACCGCGTTGACGCCGGCAAGCATCGCATCGAAGCTCTTGCCGTCGAGATAAAGCTGTCCGGGCGAAACGGGCTTATAGGGCGCGCCCTGCGTCGAACCCTTGGTTTCGCCAGAGGCCCGGCGAGCCTCGTAATAATCAAGCACCAGCTTGGAGCGCTCTTTCGCCGCCTCCTTCGCCGTGTGGTCGGTGACGATACGGAAACCCTTCAAGTAGTCGAAGGCGGTCTCCAGCTGCTCGTAAAACAGCGGCAGCCAGTGCTCCATGCCGGCGTAACGGCGGCCCTCGGACACGGCTTGGTAAAGCGCATCATCGCGGGTCGCAGCGCCAAACAGCGACAGGTAATTCTTGCGGAACCGGCCGATCGTATCCGGCGTGAGCGTCACTTCGCTCATCGGGTTGAGATCAAGCGAACGCGCCTGGGCAATGGTGCGCTGGCTGGCCGGATCGAAAGTGCGGATGCTTTCCAGCGTATCGCCGAAGAAATCGAGCCGCACCGGCTCTTCCGTGCCGGGAACGAAAACATCGAGAATGCCGCCGCGCACGGCAAATTCACCCACTTCGCGCACCGTCGCCACCCGGTCGAAACCGTTGCGCTCCAGCCGCGCGGCAATCTCTTCCATGCGGATCTGGTTGCCGGGCTTGGCCGAAAAGCCGAGGCTTTCGATAATGTCGCGCGGCGCCATCTTCTGCAGCATGGCGTTGACGGTAACAAGCACGATGGCCGGATGCGGTTTCTTCGCATGGCTGATGAGGCCGGAGAGCGCAGCCAACCTGCGCGCCGAAGTGTCGGCGCTCGGTGACACGCGATCATAGGGCAAACAGTCCCAGGCCGGCAGCGTCATGACCGGAATATCCGGCGCGACGAAACCGAGGATCTGTTCGAGATCGGCAACCCGCTGGCCATCCGACATCACGTAAGCCACCGATGTGCCCGCCCGCGCCATATCTGCAAGCAGCAGGGCTTCCATGCCGGAAGGCACATTTCCGATGGTCAGCGGCGTATCTGCCGACGTCACCAGCTTTGCATCGAATCCGGCTATCATGTTTCAGGCTTTCAGGGTTTCGGCTGTGACGAGATCGAAATCGGGACGATAGGAAGCGATCTTCTCAAACAGCGGCGTCTGGAACTTTTCCGGTATGGCAAGCGCGCCCGTCACCATCTTGACGAGGTCGTTATCCTCTTCATCCATGATGATTTCCAGCTCATCGAGCTGGTCTTCGGAAAGTCCGGCAATATTGTCTTCCGCGAATTGCCCGAGCACCAGATCCATCTCGCGAATGCCCCGGTGCCAGCAGCGGTAAAGGATCCGCCGGCGTCTCGGATCGAGGTCGGCACTTGTGCGCACCAGTCCAGTCATCGCATTCACCTTTCGGTTGGCTATTCAACAGGATGTTGACTGCGACCTCCTATAGAACAGGAGGCGAACGCTTGGGAACCGGTTTTTATCGAAATAATGCCGCAGTAGTGAAAATCTGCCGGTGATAACCCGCCTTTGTCCGCCCCCAAGTCTTGCATAACGCGTCCCCTTCCCCGATTTTGCTGACCCATGCGCCCGGCCATTCTCGATCCGCTGTTTGCCTCCGTCTCCACCCTTGCGGGTGTGGGGCCGAAGCTTGCCGATCTTCTTGCCAAGCTCTTGAACCGGGAAAGCGCGGACGACACCCGTGTCATCGATCTTCTGTTCCATGCGCCGTCAAATGTCATCGACCGCCGCAACCGCCCCGGCATTGCGCTGGCGGCCCCCGGCGCCATTGTCACCATTCAGGGACGCGTCGACCGCCACCAGCCACCGCCATCGGGCAACCGTTCCGCACCCTACCGGGTTTTCCTGCATGACGAGACCGGCGAACTGGCGCTGACCTTCTTCCGCGCCAAGGGCGACTGGCTGTCCAAGGCCCTGCCTGTCGATGAAGAGGTTCTCGTCAGTGGCAAGGTGGACTGGTTCAACGGCCGCGCCTCCATGGTGCATCCGGATTTCATGGTGAAGCTTTCCGAGGCCGAGAACCTGCCGCTGGTGGAAGCGGTCTATCCCATGACTGCCGGGCTGTCTGCCAAGGTGCTGCGCAAGGCAATCGAAGGCGGGCTTTCAAAGCTGCCCGCCTTTCCCGAATGGATCGACGAAACGCTCAAAACCCGGCAGGGTTTTGGCGATGTGGCATCGAGCTTCCGCGAGCTGCACGATCCGCGCGACAGCGCCGATATCGAGCCGCAGGCACCGGCGCGCCGGCGGCTTGCCTATGATGAATTCCTCGCCGGGCAATTGTCCTTGGCGCTGGTGCGCCAGCGGCTGCGCAAGGTGGCGGGCCAGCCGATCCGCGCCAAAGGTGACATTGCCGCAAAAATTCTGTCGCAGCTGCCCTTCTCGCTGACGGCAAGCCAGAGCGCTGCGGTGAAGGACATCCTGACCGATATGGCCGGCGAAGACCGTATGCTGCGGCTGCTGCAGGGCGATGTCGGCGCGGGCAAGACGCTGGTGGCGCTGATGGCCATGGCAACGGCGGTGGAGGCTGGTGGACAGGCGGTGCTGATGGCCCCGACCGAAATCCTTGCACGCCAGCACTATGCCACCATCTCCAAACTCGCTCTCGCAGCAGGCATCACCGTCGAAGTGCTGACAGGTCGCACCAAGGGCAAGGAGCGTCGCGAGATCGAGGAGCGCGTCGCCTCCGGCGAAGCGCAGATCGTCATCGGCACGCATGCACTGTTTCAGGACAGCGTCGCTTACAAGAACCTCGTGCTTGCCGTGGTGGATGAACAGCACCGTTTCGGCGTGCACCAGCGCCTGCGCCTCACCGCCAAGGGCATCACGCCGCATATGCTGGTCATGACCGCCACGCCCATTCCGCGCACGCTGGTTCTGGCCGCCTTCGGGGACATGGATGTGTCGAAACTCACAGAAAAACCCGCCGGTCGCAAGCCAATCCAGACCGTTACGATCCCAACCGAACGGATCGGCGATATTGTCGAGCGACTGCGTTCAGCGCTGAAGGATGGCAAGAAGGCCTACTGGATCTGCCCGCTAGTGGAGGAAACGGAAGAATCCGACCTGATGTCGGCGGAAGAGCGCCATGCGGTTCTCTCGCAGATGCTCGGCGCCAATATCGGTCTTATCCATGGCCGCATGAGCGGCCCGGAAAAAGACGCCGCCATGCTCGCTTTCAAGAGCGGTGAAACCCGGCTGCTGGTGGCAACGACGGTGGTGGAAGTCGGCGTCGACGTACCGGATGCGACAATCATGGTCATCGAACACGCCGAACGTTTCGGCCTCGCCCAGCTTCACCAGCTGCGCGGCCGGGTTGGACGCGGCGACGAGGCCTCTACCTGTATCCTGCTCTATAAAGGACCGCTCAGCGAAAATGGCCGCGCCCGGCTTTCCATCCTGCGCGACAGCGAGGACGGCTTCCTGATCGCCGAGGAGGATTTGAAGCTGCGTGGTGAAGGCGAGCTGCTCGGCACCCGCCAGTCCGGCACGCCCGGTTTCCGTATCGCCAGCCTCGAGGCCCATGCCGACCTCTTGGAAATCGCCCGCAAGGACGCAGCCTATGTCATCGAGCGCGATCCCGAACTGACAGGCCCGCGCGGCGAAAGCCTGCGCACCCTGCTCTATCTGCACCGCCGCGACGAAGCGATCCGCTTCCTGCACGCCGGCTGAAAGTTTTGACCTTCATGAACATGATCGACCCACGCCGCCCGCCACCCGCCTTCCGCAAGGGCTACGCGCTGTGTTCGCCGCAGAATATCCTGCAACCCGAGACCTTTGCAAAAAGCCAAAAAAAGGCGATCGGCAAGGCCTTCAAGAAACCCGGCCGCAAGAAAGCGTGGGGCCAAGCGCTGGAGGAAGGCTGGAGCGTGCGGCTGGTCTATATGCGGCTTTTCGTTCCCGTGTTTCACGCCACAACGACGGGCACAGAGGTTGATGATCTGGATGACGAGGATTGACCATGAAGTCTGAGGGACTGTTTGGCTAAAGCGCCGAAGGCCACCGCTGCGATGTGTGGATAATCGTCAAAACTTCGATATCCCGGCCAACGCGATAGGCAACGATGCAGGAAATGTCGGAAAGCACGGCTTCCCGCGTTCCCTTGATCCGCCCCACCCGTCCCATAACAGGCTGATCAAGCACCATATCGACTGCCGAGACAAGGCGGGAAATCACACGGGCCGCAGCGGCTGGATTGTCCGTTTCGATATGCGCACCGATTTCATCGAGCCGTCGCAACGCCCGCAATGTCCATCGAATTTTTCGACCGCTCATGACGACCGCGTAAACCTGACGTATTTTCCGACGATGTTTGCCAGTTCTTCCGGCGTCCCGAACTCGCCGCGATCGGCCTCCGCCAATCCTGCCTCGATCTCGGCAAGCTGCCACTCTTCGCGGGCGACAAAGTCCTCAATCGCCCGCGCCGCCATGTAGGACCGTGAGCGATCGAGCTTTTCTGCCAGCTGATCAAGCTTGACAGCCACCTCGTCCGGCAGGCGTACTGTAAACGCAGTCATGGTTGCAGCCTATTTCGGTTCACTGTGATTATTGGTGAACCACATTGGTTCGTCAACCGCGCGACATTTCACCCCTGAGTGACAATGGAGCAAGGGATCGTATAGGCGCGAATATCATCAAACCGGCGCAATCATCTTCGGCGGCGTGAAATCCGGCGCCACCAGACCGCCTGATATCAGCAGTTTCGCCGCATCTTCCGGCGTCATGTCCAACATCACGATCTTGTCTTTCGGCACGAACAGCAGGAAACCCGCCGTCGGTACCGGGGTCGGCGGCAGGAAGACGGCGACCATCTCCTGGCCCATCTCGTTGAACCGGTGAGCAAGCTCGCCCTTGGCATCAGAGGCAACGAAGACCATCGCCCAGGTGCCGGGGGATGGAAACTCGATCAGGCCGACCTTCTTGAAGGAGTTCGCATGCTCCTTCAGAACGGATTCGAACAGCTGTTTGATGCTCTTGTAAATCGGCCGCACCAGCGGCATGCGGTTGAGGATGGACTCGCCGACGCCGACGATCCATTTGCCGATGAGGTTATTACCGAGAAAACCGATGAGTGTGATGCCAACGACGGCGATCAGCAGCCCGAAGCCGGGGATCGCCACATCGAAATATTGCTCGGGATCATAACGGGCGGGAATATAGGGTTTAACCCAACTATCCGCCCATTGCAGGAAGCTCCACACCAGCCACATGGTGATGGTGACGGGCGCGAGAATGAGAACGCCCGTGAGGAAGCTGTTGCGCAGACGGGCTGCGAAGGATATTTTTACTGGAATTTCAGTCATTTACCGTTCGGAATTAAGCGTTGTCGCCATCGAAACCCGGATGAAAACCGACAATGCCGGATGGAGTTCCGCCATGCAAGCGAAGAACTGTGAAATATTCGTCAGGAATCCCTTCCGCATTCACCCCTTCGACATGGCGAAAACCGAAGCGGCCATAATAGTCCGGATCACCTGCCACGACGCACCCGGAAGCATTCAGACGCTCCAGAACGGCAAGCCCGTCCCGCACCAGCCTTGAACCGACACCCTGCCCCTGTCGCTCCGGTATCACGGAAAGCGGCGCGAGGCAGAACCAGCCGGCCTCGCCGCTGGTGAGCGTCACCGGCGAAAAACCGACATGGCCGATGATGCCTTCACTATCCTCCGCCACCAGGGAAACGGTGAGCGCACCCGCCTTGCGCAGCCGCTCGACGATCAGATGTTCGGTCTTGTCGCTGTAATCGACGTTACGGAAGGCATCTTCCGTAACGCGGGCAATCGCACCTTCATCATCCTGCCGTTCCGGCCGGATGATCATTCCACCGTCACCGATTTCGCCAGATTGCGCGGCTGGTCCACATCCGTGCCCATGAAGACGGCGGTGTGGTAGGCAAGCAGCTGGATCGGCAGCGAGAAGACCATCGGCGCGATCAGCTCGTCCACATCAGGCAGCGTGATCGTCGCCATGGTGTCGAGCTTGGAGGCGGCAGCCCCCTTCTCATCGGTAATGAAGATAATGCGGCCACCGCGCGCGGCGACTTCCTGCATGTTCGACACGGTCTTTTCGAAGAAGCGGTCATGCGGCGCAATGACGATAACAGGCGTGTTCTCGTCGATCAGCGCAATTGGCCCATGCTTCAGCTCGCCGGCGGCATAACCTTCGGCGTGGATATAGGAGATTTCCTTGAGCTTCAGTGCGCCCTCCAGCGCCAGCGGGAAGCTGGTGCCACGGCCGAGATAAAGCACATCCTTGAAACGCGACAGATCGCGCGACAGCGCCTCGATCTGCGGCTGGATGCTGTTGAGAACCTTGCTCATGATGCGCGGCATCTCGGTCAGATGGCGAACCAGTTCGGTTTCCTGCTGGAGCGTGATCGTGCCGCGCGCCTTGCCGGCGGCAACGGCCAGTGAAGCGAGCACGGCAAGCTGGCAGGTGAAGGCCTTGGTGGAGGCGACGCCGATTTCCGGACCGGCAAGGATCGGGAAGATCGCATCGGATTCGCGCGCCATGGTCGATTCACGCGTATTGACCACCGCGCCGATCTTCAGCCCCTCCTGCTGGCAATAACGCAGGGCCGCCAGCGTATCGGCGGTTTCGCCTGACTGCGAAATGAACAGGGCCGCCTGCGTGGGAACAAGCGGGATCTCGCGGTAGCGGAATTCCGAGGCGACATCGATTTCCACCGGCAGGCGCGCATAACGCTCGAACCAGTATTTGCCGATCAGGCCGGACAGATAGGCCGTGCCGCAGGCGGAAATGGCAAGGCCGGAAAGCTTGGCGAAATCGATTGCGGTGTCGGCCTGCTTCACGGTCTTGGAAGCGAAATCCACGTAGTGGCTGAGCGCATGGGAAATGACTTCCGGCTGCTCGTAGATTTCCTTTTCCATGAAGTGGCGGTGGTTGCCCTTGTCGACCACATAAGCCGTCGCCTGCGAGATTTGTCGCTCACGCTTCACCGGCTTGCCGGAGAAATCGATGATCTCAGCACCCTGCCGGGTCACGATGGCGCAGTCGCCATCCACCAGATAGGTGATCTCGTTGGTGAAGGGCGACAGCGCGATGGCGTCGGAACCAAGGAACATTTCGCCCCGGCCATAACCGACGGCAAGCGGCGGGCCGGAACGGGCCGAAAGCAGCGTGCCGGGATCGTCCTGGAACATCACCACGAGCGCATAGGCGCCCGTCACCCGGTTCAGCATCTTCAGCATCGCTTCGCGATGGCCAAGGCCTTCACGGGTGTATTTCGCCAGAAGCTGCGCCACCACTTCGGTGTCCGTCTGGGTGGTGAAGGTCGCACCTCCGGCGGTCAGTTCCTCGCGCAGTTCGGCGAAGTTTTCGATGATGCCATTATGGACGACGGCAACGCCTTCGACGAAATGCGGGTGGGCATTGGTTTCGTTCGGCACGCCATGGGTCGCCCAGCGGGTGTGGGCAATACCCACAACGCCCGGCAGCGGCTTTTCCGAAACCAGCTTTTCCAGGTTGAACAGCTTGCCTTCCGCCCGGCGGCGGTCCATCGCGCCATTGTCGATGGTGGCGACACCAGCCGAATCATAGCCGCGATATTCGAGACGCTTCAGCGCATCGACAAGCCGTTCAGCAACAGGCTGGGTTCCGACAATTCCGACAATTCCGCACATATATTTCTCCAGACGGCGATCTCTTCGCCGAAACTACTAACCGTTTCCCCGAAATCAGCAATTATCTCGCCGGTCACTTTCGGTATCGCTCGGTAACGTCTTTCAAGAGGCCTTTTTCTTGGCTTCTTTCAGCGCTTTCGCCCGCTCACGCACCACGGTTGCCCGGCCCGGCTTCACTTCCTGACGCGCCCGCCCGAAGGCCAGCGCGTCATCAGGCACGTCATCGGTAATCACGCTGCCGGATGCGATGTAAGCGCCTTCTCCAATCGTTACGGGCGCAACCAGCGACGAGTTCGAGCCAATGAAGCTGTTCGCACCGATCCGCGTTTCAGCCTTGTTGTAACCGTCGTAATTGCAGGTGATGGTGCCCGCACCGATATTGCTGCCGGCGCCGATGAAGGCATCACCGATATAGGTCAGATGGTTGACCTTGGCACCCTCGCCGATCTCGGCCTTCTTGACCTCGCAGAAATTACCGACCTTGGAATTGGCATGCAGGTTCGCGCCCGGACGCAGTCGCGCATAGGGACCGACCGTCGCACCTTCAGCGACATATGCCCCTTCCAGATGCGAGAATGCATGAATGACAGCACCCGGCTCGATCGTCACGCCGGGACCGAACACGACATTCGGCTCGATCAGGGCATCCTGCCCGATCTTCGTATCGAAGGAGAGGAAAACCGTCTCGGGCGCGATCATCGAAACGCCGTCCACCATCAATTCATGGCGGCGGCGCTCCTGCCACAACCTCTCGATAAAAGCCAGTTCGGCACGGTTGTTGCAGCCGACCAGCTCGGTTTCCGGCGCATCGATGGCAACGGCGCGGCGGCCAAGCGAACGGGCGATTTCAACGATGTCTGTGAGGTAATATTCGCCCTTCACATTGCCGTTGCCGATCCGGTCAAGCAGATCAAGCGCATTGCGGCCGTTGATCGCCATCAGGCCGCTATTGCACCAGGTCACCTTGCGCTCTTCGTCGGTTGCGTCTTTTTCCTCGCGGATCGCTACCAGCTCGCCATTCTCGACCAGCAACCGGCCATAGCCGGTCGGACGCTCGGTGTGAAAGCCGATCACGGCCACATCGGCACCGGCGGCAATCGCCTCGCGCGCCCGATCGAGCGTCGCGGAAGTGATGAGCGGCACGTCGCCATAAGCGACGATCAGGTCGTCGAAACCGCGTTCGATGGCTGGGCGTGCGGCAAGAACCGCATGGCCGGTGCCCTTGCGTTCCGTCTGCAGGAAAGCTTCAACCTGAACATTCCTAAGGTTCGCGGCCGCGGCGACATTATCCGCATCACGCCCGACCACCAGCGCCACCGCGCCGACACCCGATCCAGCCACAGCCTCCACCACATGCGCAATCATCGGTCGCCCGGCAACCGTGTGCAGCACCTTGGATTTCGACGACTTCATGCGCGTGCTGTCGCCCGCAGCGAGAATAACGGCTAGAGAGCTGCGCTCCATAAGACCTCCAACACCCCGTTACCGGCCGCAGGGCAGCCGGAACAGTGGCATATGTTTGACTTTACGCCAGCCGGTTGAACAGACAGGCGCTTCGGTAATTGCGTTCCGGCATTGCTATAACGGCGGCCCACTTAAGAAACCATGCAAACCCGCACCAAATTTCCGCACCGATTTTCATCAAACGTGATCAGCGGCGGGATGAGGTGATTTATTCAGAGCGGGTGACGGGCAGTGAATTGCAAGATTTGCTGGCGACCATTTTCAATCAGCCTGCCCATTTCGCGGCGCGCCGCGGCCTCATCACGCAGGCGAAACGCTTCGACCAGCCTTAAATGAGAGGCAGACACATCGGAAATCTCGTTGGGATCGGCTTCCGGGTTGCTCATCCGGAAAATGCCCGCCAGCGCCGCCTTGATCAGCGAACCGACGGTGCGCATGAACGGGTTGCCAGACATTTCGGTGATGAGCACATGGAAATTCATATCCGCCAGCGCCCGTTTTTCCTTGGAATAGGCTGTGTTGCCCATCTCGTTGGCGTAAGCGGCGAGCTTGGCGATATCGGCATCTTTTGCCCTGAGAGCGGCAAGCCCCGCGCCATAGGGCTCGAAAGCCTGACGGATATCATAGAGATGCAGCAGGAACTCGTCGCTGACGCCCGCCTCGAAGTGCCAGAGAAGCACTTCGCTATCAAACATGTTCCAGCTTTCGCGCTCCGTCACCCGGGTGCCGATGCGTGCCTTGGGGGAAATCATGCCCTTGGCGGTCAGCGTCTTCATCGCTTCGCGCAGCACCGTGCGCGATACTTTCAGCCGCTCCATAAGCTCGGCATCGCCCGGCAGGATGTCACCCGTCTTGAAGGTGCCGGAGACGATATCGAGCCCGAGCTTGTGAACGACCTGTGCATGATTTGTCCGCAGCTTTCGAAAACCGATCGCCGCATCGAGCATTCCGCGCTGCAAGTGCCATGTCCTTCCGTTCGGTTGGCGACCTTAAAAAATCGCGCCAGACGTGTGTATCTCAAGTCAGATTATAGTGAAAAACATCAAGTTGCATGAAAAGCAAAGGCAAACTGCATCCCCGGCGTAAAACATATGAAAGTAACAAAGGCCGCGCATGAATTTCATGCGCGGCCAGAACCTTGATAGGGGTTAGCCTCTCCCGCGTCATCCTCGCCCTTGAGGCGAGAATCCATGGACCGTCAAAGGCGTGGATCCTCGGGTCAAGCCCGAGGATGACGTTGAGTTTGGCGAAATCACCGATTATTGCGGCAGCTTGTCGTCCACGCCGGCAACATAGAAGTTGAGGCCGAGCAGAACCTTGTCCTCAGCCTTTTCACCAGCCTTCAGCCATTCCGAGCCGTCCTGCTTCTTCACCGGGCCGGTAAAGGGATGCAGCTCGCCCGACTTGATCTTGGCTTCGGTTTCCTCAGCCATCTTCTTCACGTCGTCAGGCATGTTGGTGTAGGGCGCCATGGTCAGGATGCCATCCTTCAGGCCGTCCCAAACGGATTCGGACTTCCACGTTCCATCGAGAAGAGCCTGCGTGCGCTTGATGTAATAAGCACCCCAGGTGTCCTTGATGGCGGTGAGCTGCGTCTCGGGACCGGCCTTGATCATGTCGGAAGCCTGGCCGAAGGCCTTGATGCCACGCTCAGCTGCAACCTGCATCGGTGCTGTCGTGTCGGTGTGCTGCGTCAGGATGTCGACGCCCTGGTCGATCAGCGCCTTGGCGGCATCGGCTTCCTTGCCGGGGTCGAACCAGGTATTGGCCCATACGACCTTGAGCTTGAAGTCCGGGTTGACCGACTGTGCGCCGAGCACGAAGGCATCAATGCCCATCACCACTTCCGGGATCGGGAAGGAAGCGATGTAACCGGCAAGACCCTTCTTCGACATCTTCGCGGCGATCTGGCCCTGAATGTAACGGCCTTCATAGAAGCGCGAATTGTAGGTCGCGACGTTTTCAGCGGTCTTGAAGCCGGTGGCGTGCTCGAACTTCACCTTGGGGAACTTCTGGGCAACCTTCACGGTCGCATCCATGAAGCCGAAGGAGGTAGTGAACACCAGTTCGCAGCCGGAACGGGCCATACGCTCGATGGCGCGTTCGGCATCCGGGCCTTCCGGAACGCTTTCGAGGAACGGCGTTTCGATCTTGTCGCCGAAGTGCTTCTGCAGCTCTTCGCGACCGATTTCATGCGCCTGTGTCCAGCCGCCATCGGTGCGGCTGCCGACATAGATGAAGCAGACCTTCTTGGCGTCGGCGGCTTCAGCCGAGGAAACGACGCCGCCGAGCGCCGCGACGGAAGCGGCAAGTGCGATGACCAGTTTTTTCATTTTTACCCCTGTTGGTTTGGAGACTTGAGGATTGACTGACTCAGCATCGGATTTTCCGAAAACCGCATTACACTTTTCGGTCCGATGCTCTACCTGTCCGGCACGAAGGATTTGCCCAGCGATGCCGGTGTGTTGATCAAGGTCGTGCGGCGATTATGCGAGATGATGACCAGCACGACAATAGTTGCGAGATAAGGCATCGCCGAAAGCAGCTGCGACGGCACGCCGATACCGAATGCCTGCGCATGCAATTGGCCGATGGTGACCGCGCCGAACAGATAACCGCCCGCCAGCAGGCGCCATGGACGCCAGGAGGCGAAGACAACGAGCGCCAGGGCAATCCAGCCGCGCCCGGCCGACATGTTTTCCACCCATTGCGGCGTATAGACCAGCGAGAGCTGTGCGCCCGCAAGACCGGCGCAGGCGCCGCCGAACATGACCGCCAGATACCGCGTACGGATGACGTTGATGCCAAGCGCATGGGCCGAAGCGTGATTGTCACCGATGGCGCGGATTTTCAGGCCCGTGCGGCTTTTGAACAGGAACCAGCTGATGCCGAAGACCAGCGCGATGGACATGTAGAAGATTAGATCCTGCCGGAACAGCAGCGGACCGAAAAAGGGAATCTCCGACAAAACCGGAAAGACGATGGGCTGTAGCTTGATGCCCGGCAGGCCGACGAAACTCTCACCCAGCATGCCGGAGACGCCGAGGCCGAGAATGGTGAGGGCAAGACCCGTCGCCACCTGGTTGGTGACAAGCGTCAGCGTCAGGAAGCCGAACAGCAGCGAAAACACCGCACCGGAGGCGATACCGGCCAGAATGCCGAGATAGGGAGAGCCGGTCATATGCGTGGCGGCGAAGGCGCAGACCGCGCCCATGATCATCATGCCCTCAACGCCGAGATTGAGCACGCCCGAACGCTCCGCCACAAGCTCGCCCGAAGCGGCGATGACAAGCGGGGTGGCGGCGGTGATGACGGTGAGAAGAATGGCCTGAAGCATATCCATCATGCCGCTCCTTCTTTACGATGTGTCTTGCCGGCAAAAACGACCCGGATGCGATAGAAGATCAACGTATCGCAGGACAATACGAAGAACAGCATCAACCCCTGAAACACCCGCGTCACCTTGTCGGAGACGCCGATCGAAAGCTGCGCCGCCTCGCCGCCGAGATAGGTCAGCGCCAGTACCAGCCCGGAAAGGATGATGCCAAGCGGATTGAGGCGGCCGAGAAAGGCGACGATGATGGCGGTAAAACCGTAACCCGGCGAAATGCTGGGCTGGAGATGGCCGATGGAACCGGAAGCTTCCGAAATGCCTGCAAGCCCCGCTAGCGCACCGGAGAGCAACAAAGAAAACCACACCATGCGGCTGGAGGAGAAACCGGCGAAGCGCCCTGCCCGCGCCGATTGACCAAGCACGGTAACTTCAAAGCCTTTCAGCATGTAGCGCATCATGAACCACAGCGCGACGGCCGCGACGATGGCGAAAACGAAGCCCCAATGCGCCCGGCCCGAGGCCAGCATTTCCGGCAGAACGGCGCTGTCGTTGAATGGCTTTGTCTGCGGAAAGTTGTAACCGCCGGGATCCCGCCAGATACCGCGCGTCAGCCAGTCGAGGAAAAGCTGCGCGACATAGACCAGCATCAGGCTGACGAGGATTTCATTGGTGTTGAACTTCGTCTTCAACAGCGCCGGAATACCCGCATAAAGCGCGCCGCCGATTGCGCCCATCACCATCATCAGCGGCAGGATGAGCGGCGAATGCCAGTCCGGATAAAGCACCGGCAGGATGGAACCGGTGATCGCGCCGATGGTGAATTGCCCCTCCGCGCCGATATTCCAGTTATTCGAGCGATAACAGATCGACAGTCCGACGCCGATCAGGATCAGCGGTGCGGCCTTGATCGCCAGCTCGTGCAGCGACCAGACCTCCAGCAGCGGCTCCACGAAAAAGGCGTAAAGCGCGTGAGCCGGATTTTTGCCGAGCATGGCGAACATGACAGCGCCGACGAGGAGAGTCAGCACCAGCGCCAGAAGCGGCGACAGCAGGGTGAAAAGCCGGGAGACCCCTGCGCGTTTTTCAAGCTCAATGCGCATGCTGGGCGGCTCCCGAATGTGACGTATGGATGCCACCCATCAACAGACCGATCTTTTCAAGCGTCATCTCTTCCACCGGATGGGCCTCGGAGAGCTTGCCGTCGGAAATGACCGCGATATTGGTGGCGACCTCGAAGATTTCATCGAGATCCTGGCTGATGACGATGACGGCCGAGCCGGCCTTGGCAAGATCGACCAGCGCCTGGCGAATGCGGCTTGCGGCACCGGCATCCACGCCCCAGGTCGGCTGGTTGACCACCAGCACGGCGGGTTGACGGTCAAGCTCGCGCCCGACGATGAATTTTTGCAGGTTGCCGCCGGAAAGCGATCCGGCCAGCGGATCGGCCCCGCTCTTGCGCACATCCATGGTTTCCGAAATGCGCCGCGCCGCCGCCCTGATGGCCGACCCCCTGACGATGCGCAGGAAACCGCCGGTCAGAAACGCCTTGCGATCGGAACGCGCCCGCGCCAGCAGAAGATTGTCGGAAAGGCTCATGCCGGGAACGGCGGCATGGCCGTGGCGCTCTTCCGGCACGAAACCCGCGCCCATCAGCCGGCGGCCATTAATACCGGTGCGGCCAACCGGCTTGCCGCGCAGATGGATGGCGTCATTATTATAGACGGGATATTCGCCCGAAAGCGCATCGAACAGTTCGCCCTGCCCGTTGCCGGCCACACCGGCAATCGCCAGCACCTCGCCTGCACGCACATTCATGGAAATCGATTTCAAGGCCACGGCAAAAGGCGTGCGCGGCGCGACCGAAAGCGCCATGACCTCTATCTGCGGCACGCCGAGCGCTTCGCCCGTTGACCGCGAAACGCTTGCGACATCGCTGCCGACCATCATGCGCGCCAGAGATGCCGGCGTTTCCTTGCGCGGATCGCACGCACCCGTCACCTTGCCGTGACGCAGGACGGTGGCGCGATCACAGATGCGCTGCACCTCTTCCAGGCGGTGGCTGATATAAAGCACCGAACGGCCTTCGGCCTTCAGCTTTTCCAGCGTCTCGAACAGCTTGTCGGCCTCCTGCGGCGTCAGCACCGAGGTCGGCTCGTCGAGAATGATGAGACGCGGGTTCTGCAACAGCGCGCGCACGATCTCGATCCGCTGACGCTCGCCAACCGAAAGATCGGCCACATGCGCATTGGGATCGAGCGGCAGGCCATAGGCGCGCGACAGCGTTTCGGCTTCCCTGGCGATTTCCTTCAGAGAGATTTTCGGGTCAAGCGACAGGGCGATGTTTTCAGCAACCGTCAGCGCCTCGAACAGCGAGAAATGCTGGAACACCATGCCGATACCAAGCCTGCGGGCTTCGCTTGGCGAACCTACGGAAACTGGCTGACCCTGCCAGATGATGTCGCCTTCCGTCGGCGAAAGGACACCGAACAGCATCTTGACCAGCGTGGACTTACCGGCGCCGTTTTCACCCAGAAGCGCATGGATTTCGCCCGGCGCAATATCGAGATCGATGCCGTTGCAGGCGGCGAAATTGCCGAACAGCTTTGTCAGCTTGCGAACGGACAGAAGAGGCATGGCCTCTGGCGCCAGATTTCCAGTCACGGATCCCCTCTTTCACCGGCTGTCCATGCTTTCTTTGAAGCATTTCAACAACCGTGGTCATTGTTCCCAATCCGGTGGCAATGCGTATGCAATGCTACGGGACCATGATTTATTGATAACCGTTTTGCTGCTGCGCACAACCGAAAAAGAAACTGCTTAAATGCAATTTGCACAAGCAATAAACGGCTTTAGATTTTTCTTACTTCGCGCCGAGCGAGGGGAAGAACTGCAAGATTCCACCGATGCAATAAAGATAGATGCCGCTCGCCACGAATGCGATCACTGCCCATGTCGGCGTTTCAAAATGCGTCAGCAGCGCATAACCGCCAAGCGCGCACCAGACGAACACGACGGCCAGATTGAGCGGCCGCAACCTCTTAACCCGCACCGGATGCAGGAAGTTGATCGGCAGGAATGTCAGGAACACCGAGACGGTGACGACTATCATGGCCGTGGTTGCGCTCGCATCCATGACGAACAGCGTGAAAACAACCATGTTCCACACCACCGGGAATCCCGAGAAGAAATATTCGTCCGTCTTCATGCCCATATCGGCATAATAGATGGCACTCGAGACCACGATCATGCCAGCCGCCACGAAGGATAACGGCTCGCCGATCATGCCACTCTGGTAAAGCGCAAAGGCTGGCAGAAGCACATAGGTGACATAGTCGATGATATTGTCGAGCGTATCGCCGGACCAGTTGGGCAGAACTTCCTTCACCCGCACCTTGCGGGCGATGGGTCCATCGATACCATCGACCAGAAGCGCAAGCCCCAGCCACCAGAACATATCGACAAAACGATGCTCGGCAGCGGCGACGACGCCGAGAAAAGCCAGAAACGAACCGGATGCCGTGAGCATATGCACGGAAAAGGCGCGGATTTCCGCGTAGGGAACACGCTTGTAGTTGAAAATTTTCATGGTCAGCGTCTGCGCCCCGCTTTTCATCCGCCCTGTTCATTCCGGTATGCGGCCATTCACCACGCTTTGCAACCGGCTCAATCCGCTTATCCTAAGACTAATATAGTGGCGCAACCAACGAATGTTTGCGCCCGGATGTTCCGGCGTCCAAGTGGATTTACCTGCGCAAAGCCTCTATGATGCTGTGGAAATAACAACGGATCAGGACCATGAGACACTTCGATATCGCCATAACAGGTGCGGGACTTGCGGGCCAGATTGCCGCTATTGCGCTCGCCCGGGCCGGCCGCCACGTGGCGCTCGTTGCTCCTTCAAGCGACAGGAAGGATCAGCGCACCACCGCGCTGATGGATCAGTCCATCCGGTTCATGGACCGCCTCGGCCTTTGGTCACGCATCGCGCCTGCCGCCGCGCGCCTTTCCACCATGCAGATCATCGACGGGACCGACCGGCTGCTGCGCGCGCCGACGGTACAGTTCCGCTCCTCAGAAATCGGGCTGGATGCTTTCGGCTGGAATATTCCCAATGAGGCGCTGCTTGGCGTTCTCGCAGAGGCGGTCGAGCAGGAACACAATATTACCCGTCTCGATACCTCGGCGGAAACGATCGACATCGGTAACGATCGCATAACGGTGACGCTGGCGAATGGCGAAACACTATCGGCCGATTTTCTGATCGGCGCGGATGGCAGGAAATCGATGGTGCGGGATGCGGCCGGTATCGGTGTCAAATCCTGGTCCTACCCGCAGACAGCCGTCGTCCTGAATTTCGGCCACAGCCGGCCGCACGGCAACGTCTCGACGGAATTCCACACGCCAACCGGACCTTTCACCCAGGTTCCCCTGCCCGGCAACCGTTCCAGCCTCGTCTGGGTCGTCACGCCACAGCAGGCCGAGGAACTGACGGCGCTGCCGCTGGAAGCCCTGAGCCTGAAGGTCGAGGAACGCATGCAATCCATGCTCGGCGCGGTTACCGTCGAAAACAGCGTCCAGGCATGGCCGCTGTCTTCCATGACGGCGCACCGCTTCGGCAAGGGCCGCGTGGCGCTGATCGGCGAGGCGGCGCATGGTTTTCCACCCATCGGCGCGCAGGGACTGAACCTCAGCCTGCGCGACATCATCGTGCTGACGGAACTGCTGGGCGCCGTCTCCGACCGGCCGATTGCGGCGGACGCCGGCAGCAGCTTCGACCGCAAACGGCGGGCGGATGTTTATAGCCGCACCCTGAGCGTCGATCTCCTGAACCGCTCGCTGCTTTCGGATTTCCTGCCGGTGCAGATGGTGCGCGCGGCCGGCCTGCATGTGCTCTCCGGCATTGGCACGCTCAGAAGCATGGTCATGCGCGAAGGCATCGAGCCGGGGCGCGGGCTGAAGGCCCTGCCCTCGCTGCTGTTCGGCAGCTTCAAAAAGGCTGGATGAAATACACCACGCCGGTCAGCGTGAAGACCGAAAGCACCGTGGAGATCAGGATCGTCGCCGACGCCCGCTCCTGCCAGACATGATATTGCTGGCCGATGACGAAGACATTCGTCGCGGTCGGCAGCGCAGCGAGCAGAACGGCGGAATAGATCCACACCGGCTCAAACCGCCCGAGCGACGACAGGACCAGATAGGCGGCAAGTGGATGCAGGATCAGCTTTGCCGGCACGATATAGCTGATTTCCACCGGCACCCGTTTCATTGGCCTGAGCGCCAGCGTTACGCCCATGGCAAACAGCGCGCAGGGGGCGGCCGATTGCGCCAGATAATCCACCAGCCGCTGCACCGCCTCCGGCGGTTGCCATGACAGCGAAGCGGCAAGAAATCCGGCAATTACCGAGACGATGAACGGATGAGTGATGACCTTGCGCGCCACATCCAGCGCAAGCCTCGCAGTCGATCGCTTGTCGCCCCCAGCCACCGCCATCATCGCCGGTGCGACGATGAAATGGGCGGCGTTTTCGAGACAGACGATCAGCGCCACCGGCACTGCCGCCTTTTCGCCAAGCGCCAGCAGCGCAAGCCCCGGCCCCATGTAACCGATATTGCCGTAGCTTGCCGCGAAACTCTGGATCGTGGTTTCGGCGAAGCTGTTCTTGCGTACGAACCGGCCAATCAGGAACACCAGCAGAAAAATGCCATAGGTGCAGGCAAGGCTGGCGGCGACGAAATCCATCCGCGCCAGTTCCTCCACCGGGGTTTTCGACACCAGCTTGAAAAACAGCGCCGGCAGCGCCGCATAGATAATGAAGGTGTTCAGCCAGCCCATCGCCTCGACCGGCTGCTTCGTGATGCGCGCCGCGCCGTAACCGATGAAGATCAGGCCGAAAAACGGCAACAGCAATCCCACGATATCGGCCACGATCTTTCCCCCGCCTATAATCTCCGCGGGAGGCTTAACCGATTTTCATCAGGATCGGAAAGGTCTCCTGGAACCAGATCGCCACATTGGTGATAAAACCGGACATGAAAGCGATACCGGTCAACACCAGAAGTACACCCATCACCTTTTCTACAAGACCGAGATGGCGGCGGAAACGCGCAAGGAAACGCATGAAGGAGCCGGAAAAAGCTGCCGCAATCCAGAACGGCACCGCAAGACCGAGTGAATAGACGGCGAGCAGCATTGCACCGTCACCCACCGTGTCACGCGCGGCGGCAACGCCGAGAATGGCGCCCAGAACCGGGCCGATGCAGGGCGTCCAGCCAAAGGCGAAGGCAAGGCCCATGACATAAGCCCCGGAAAGCGTGGCGGGTTTGCCCGCCCCCTGAAACCGCGCCTCACGCGAAAACAGGCCGATACGGAAAACGCCGAGAAAGTTCAGGCCCATGAGGATAATGATGAAACCGCCGATCTTGGCGAGAATATCGATATTCTGCCGCAGCAACGTGCCGATCGTCGAAGCGCCTGCCCCCAGCGCCACGAAAACAGTGGCGAAACCGAGGGTGAAGAAGAAAGCCGAAAACATCACGGCTCTGCGAATCTCCGGCCGCGGCGCGGTCTCCTCCGTCTTGAACTGCTCGACGGAAACACCCGCCATATAACAGAGATAGGGCGGCACCAGCGGCAGCACACAGGGCGACAGAAACGAAAGAGCGCCGGCCAGGAGCGCGCTGAACAGGGAAATATCGGCAATCGACAAGAAGAACTCCGCATCCCGCAAAGCCGCGACGATTTTGAGGATTCGCCGCCACTTCACGCTTCATTTTCGCGCATGTCATTGCTGCAAAACGATTTCACCCGTTTGCGCGACACGCCTGAAGCCGGTTTTATCCCCAGCCGCCCCCTCTCTCCAATCACCTTTTTGGGGGTGCGACAAAAAAAACCAGATTGATTGTAGAAAGCGCTTTTTTTGGGTTGACCGAACGGATCGCTCTACATATGTTCCGCGCACTTCCGAAGGGCAAATCAGCCCCGACATGGGAGAGCGTAGCTCAGCCGGTAGAGCAACTGACTTTTAATCAGTAGGTCCAGGGTTCGAATCCCTGCGCTCTCACCACCTCAGATTTATTTTCCCAATAATTTACAAGAGTTTGTCGATACCGATAGCCAAGCGCCGTCGTGACTTGGAAATCTCCGCCAGCAGTTTCACGGCGCAGAAGTAACCGCGCTCGCCCCACCGTTCTTTTCCAATTCAGCCTCTGCGGCAAAACCCGATCATGCAGCCTGCGCGCGAACAGCCATGACAGCCGCGCTAGCGATACGCATACACATACCGCGCAACATTGTCATAGAAGCTGGAGAGATAGGCCGGAATCCGTTTAATACGGGCGAACTTGCTGCCGCGATATTCGGCCCGGGTGCCGACCAGCGTGTCCGGGTCGCCGAACGGCAGGAAATCCTTGTCGGTTACATAAACTTCCGTGCCGTAGCCCCAGCCGCATTCCAGGGCGCGGTCGAAAGGCAGCGTCATCACCCTTGCCGTTTTGAGAAAACGCGCCGCCCCGCCCCGCGAGATGATGTAGCAGGCGGATGATCCCTGCGGACCGTAGATGCAGCGCCCAAGCGTATCGCCAAGCGCGCTGGTTTTCCGGCCTTTGAAACCGCTGCGGCGGTGGTTGGTCAGTTTGACGATTGCATTTTCCGGCATTACAGCAACCGTTGCCTTGACCCGTTCGAAAAACTCCGGGGTGAAGGCGACGTCGTCCTCAACGATCACCGCCACCGGCGCATCGGTGGCAAGGAATATCTCCAGTGCCTTTATATGGCTGGCATAGCAGCCATATTCACCGGCGAGCGCATGGCGGCCGTTGCGTTACTCGAAACCGCGCCGGTCGAAATCCGTCCATTTGGCGGGTGGAACAGTCTTGCCGTCGACGCCTTCCACCGGGCGCAGATCCAGCCCGAGGCCGGCAGCGCCCTCCAGCATCTTCTCAAGCCGCGCACGCGCCCGGGCAATGGAAATGATGTAGATGGGGAAAGTGGAAATCGGCAGCATTCAGAACACACCATGCGCATGAAGACGGGAGACCGTCTCCTACAGCAAGGCGCGTGCGACGTCCATTCGGACACCCAGAAGGCGCGATCTCGTCAGGTGGAATACAGGGATTTGCGGCAGCAGGGGGTTTCAGACCCGAAACACATGGGGTCGCTGGTATTCACTTGCGCGCGGCGGTACGGCGGCAGCGCCAGTTCCAGTCTCTCGGCTCGCCCGTGTCCAAATGAACCGATTCGGTGTGGCAATAGGTGCCGACGCCACCGCGTTCAGGCAGGGAACGCAGATAGGTGGCAAGCTCCCATTTGGAGACGCCCTTGATCTGAATATCGGCGGCATCGCAGGTATAGTGCTTGGAACCCTGCCTCACGCCCTTTGGCGGACGATAGCCCGAAGTGACGATCGCCGGGCTGTTATAATGCCGCTCGATATCCTTGATCATGCGGACCAGTTCCGGCTTGAAGCAGCCAACCTCGACGCGATCCGTCTGCAGGAAAAGACCGTTCGGGGAAACACGGGTCAGGCCGGAAAGCGACGCCAGCTTCATGAGGCCGGTCGGTTCGTCATCCTCATCTTCGAGATGCGCATCGTCGAATTCCTCAGACATCATCGAGCGACCCGAAAGCGCAATGCCCATCGTTCGGTCCGTTGCGCCCGATAGCGCCGCAACCTCGGTATTTGCAGCGGTGCCGTTCTCGATCATTTTCGGCAGCCGTTTTTTGGCGGCTCCGGCGAAAAATGCCGCAAGCGTTACGCCTGTGCCTTCGCTTTCCTGTTTCTCACCTGCGGGCACCACGTTTGTCGCGGGTTGCGCAGCGGCGGCGGCTGCAAGCTGTTGCGGCGCGGGTGTGGGAACAGGCTGGCGGTTTTCGCTGTGCTGTTCCGGCACCGGAACTGGCGCGGAGACAGGCTGCGGCTGGAGTTGCGGCTGCGCCGGCGCTGAATAAACGCTGCTGACGGCGGGAATGATCTTCTGCGATGGGGCGGCGACGGAACCGTCTGCCGCTACGGAAGGGGTTGCCGCACGAGCGGTGGAATAGATGCTGGATGTGCCGGCGGAAATTGCTGTTGGCTGCGTCGTCAGCCCGCCAATATCGGCGGCGGCACCATAACCCTGCGCCGGGCCACCCGGCGCCTGCGGCTGAGCCGGCACGGCGCCACCGGACGCCGATGCAACGGCAGGGTCCACATAATGCCCCGGCCGAGCGCCAGCCGCGGTCGCGGCGACGGCCGTTGCGGCCGTCTGTGACGGTTGTTGCGCGGCAATTTCCGGCTTCTTGGTATTGGCGGCCATCTCATCATCCGTCACCGCCGAAACGCAGCCGGAAAGCCCGAGCAACGAAACCGCAATAACGAGACGCTGACAGGAAACGCGTCCTTTCGCGCCCTCGACAGTTTTCATGAGTGGCCTCCGTATCTTGCATTTCCAACAGCAGCACGGGAACGGAATCGTGTGCTTTCCCAAAACGGAACGGGCCGTTTTGATTCGCGGAATATGCCTCATCCCATCAGGATAAGGCAAGAGCGCCCGAAAACGCCGCTGTTGGCCGGGAAAATCCCTTACCAGGAACCGGTATTCTGCATAGATATCCACGGTTCGGCTGGTGCGAGGCTTTCGCCCTTCTGCAGAATCTCGAAAGAAATACCGTCAGGCGAACGGACGAAGGCCATGTGCCCATCACGCGGCGGCCGGTTGATCACGATGCCATTCTGCTGGAGCCTGGCGCAGAAGTCGTAGATATTGTCGACCTCGTAAGCCAGGTGGCCGAAATTGCGGCCGCCGGTGTAATCCTCGGTATCCCAATTATACGTGAGTTCGAGGCTCGGCGCCTTTTTTTCCCTGGCCACAGCAATGTCATCACGCGCGGCAAGAAAAACCAGAGTGAATCGGCCTTTTTCGTTTTCGATTCGGCGTATTTCCTCGAGACCCATGAGGTCGCAATAGAATTTCATTGATTCGCCAAGGTCTTTGACACGAACCATTGTGTGCAGATACCGCATTTTCTTCCTCTCCAATACACGGGTCCGGAGCCGTTAAACGCATGATCGCAAGCCCCGGACAAGGACGGCGACATAAAAGCAGCTGCGCAAATCAAAAACTAGGGCTTGCGTGGAACCGTTACCAAGATGTTAATCTGGTACACAGGAATCAGTTGACCGGTGTATGGCGCGTAATCGAGGGGTTGGCAGGATATGGCTGATAGGATGTCATCGAAAACGATAGTCGATGTCGAGGACCTTTCGGGCGATGCCGTGGACCTGACCGAAATTACCGGCGTCGTGAAATGGTTCGACGTCGCCAAGGGTTTCGGCTTCATCGTGCCCGATAACGGCACGCAGGATGTGCTGCTGCACGTCTCCTGCCTGCGCCGGGACGGATACCAGACCATTCTCGAAGGCACCCGCATCGTCGCCCTCATCCAGCGTCGTGACCGCGGCTTTCAGGCTTTCCGCATCCTGTCGATGGATCAATCGACCGCCGTTCACCCCTCGCAGCTGCCGCCGGTGCGCACCCATGTGCAGGTCACACCCTCAAGCGGGCTGGAGCGCGCCATCGTCAAGTGGTTCAACCGCACCAAGGGTTTCGGCTTCCTGACGCGTGGCGAAGGAACGGAAGACATTTTTGTGCATATGGAAACGCTGCGTCGTTTCGGCCTGACGGAACTGCGCCCGGGCCAGGTGGTGCTGGTGCGTTTCGGCGATGGCGACAAGGGTTTGATGGCGGCTGAAATTCACCCCGACAACCCGGTCTCAGTCGGGATGTCGCACTGATGGCCCGCCTGTTGCCTAAAATAATGAAGAGCGCCGTTATGGCGCTTCTTTTTTTCTCGCTCGCAGGCATTGTTCAGGCTCAGCAACAGACCTTCACGTCCGAGCCACTGACGATCGAAACCGCCTCAGGAAAAAACCACGATTTCACGGCGGAGCTGGCCCTTAGCAATGCCCAGCGCGAACAGGGGCTGATGTTCCGCAAAGCCATGCCGCTTGAAAGCGGCATGTTGTTCGATTTCGGCCAGGAACGCGACGTGGCCATGTGGATGCGCAACACGCTCATCCCGCTCGACATGCTGTTCATCGCCCGCGACGGGCGTATCACCCATATTCACGAAAACGCAGTTCCGCATTCGGAAGCGATCATCAGCTCCCGTGGTCCGGTTAAATTTGTGCTTGAATTGAATGGCGGCACCGCAAAACGTTATGGCATCAAGCCGGGCGATGTGGTCCGCAGTGGGCAAATCGGCAACCGGAAATAACGTTGCCGCGTTATTGCATCTGAATAGTGCCGGACGATGTTTCGCCCGGCTGGTGCAATGTTCAGTAAACCGGCTCGATATGGCTCAGAATCCGGCAATTGGAGATCGAAGCGGCAAGGTTGATGGCGATATCGATCGCCTCGACCGAATCAGCCGTGCCTTCCAGATAGATCACGTCGTTTTCAACACTTGCCGAAATACGCGACTTTTCGAGACCTGTTTCGAAGGCCAGAGCCGAGGTGATCGCCTGGCAAACACCCGCCATGCGGTCTCCGAAGAAGCTTTCCTGAATGCCTGACAAATTGAACATGTGGGTTCTCCTTCTTATGGACATTACAACGCGCCAATAGCGGTTTTGTTCATCTCCGGTTCATCATTCTGTTCATCTTCCATTCATCTTGGAAAATTGGAACCCCCCAATCGATCACATTTTAGGTGATCGGGAACCATTTCGTGAGGCGGGCATTACGCGCATGGGAATGAAAACCGCCATGAAGGCGCGGAAAACAGGGAGGAATGACATGCTGATTAACAGAACGGAGCCGTGTCACCATGCCTCGTGGATGAAGCCCGTTGCCATCCACCTGCCGCTGTGCGTAGCCGTGGAAATCTACAGCCCGTTGGTGGCGCTGGACATGCTGATGTACCGCTGGCCAGAAGAACATGGGCCGGAATATGAAGAAGCGCGAAGAAACTGCCTCGATGCGATCGCCGGCAGGTGCGACATCGAAAAAGCCCGGGAATCGTTTCTCGTCGCAAGCAGTCACGCACATATTCTGAACATCCACTAAAGTTCATGCCATGGTGACGATTGGGCCCTTCTCCGCGAAGGGCTTTTCTTTGCGGCACGCCAGATGCTTGAGCGCCGTTTCCCGCACCACATAGCCTGCCCGCCCTGCCGATGATGACATGTAACTGTCACCTAAACGTTATAATCGGCAAAGACGAATTCCATGGAATCGGTTGGCGGGGTGAACCGCCGGAAGCTAGGGAGTGGAACTGGCCAGCATGGAAACTGTCTTTGCCCTTTGCGCAATTCTGCTGCTTGCCTTCAATCTTCTCGGCATTGTTCTCGCCGGCTGGCGCCTGAGGCGGCGCGACACGGAAAACGCGCTTGTGCGACAAAAGCCGCCTGTCTCGATCGTGGTGCCCCTGCGCGGCGTGGAAAACTTCACGTCGCTGACGTTGTTGCGGGCATTTGAACTCGACTGGCCGGATTATGAATTGCTGTTCTGCGTTGCCGATGAATTCGATCCGGTAATCGACGAGGTGCGCCGGACGAGCGCCGCCTTCCCGGCGATCCCGGCGCAGGTGCTCCTCGGCGACGACCGTATCAGCGCCAATCCGAAGCTGAACAATTGCGTCAAGGGCTGGCGCGCCGCCCGGCATGAATGGGTCATCCTTGCCGATTCGAACGTGCTGATGCCGAAATCCTACATAGCGACCATGATGTCGGCCTGGCGGCCGGATAGCGGGCTGGTCTGCTCGCCGCCCCTCGGCTCACGTCCGGCGGGCTTCTGGGCGCATGTGGAATGCGCCTTCCTCAACGGTTCGCAGGGCCGTTGGCAATATGCCGCGGAAGCGATCGGCATCGGTTTCGCACAGGGCAAGTCGATGTTGTGGAACAAGCCCTTCCTGGAAGACCACGGCGGCATCCGGGCACTCGCCGCCGAAATCGCCGAAGACGCCGCCTCGACCAAACTGGTCCGAAACGCCGGCCGCAGGGTGCATCTGGTCTCGCAGCCTTTCGAACAACCGCTCGGCCAGCGCCACCCCAGTGAAATCTGGTCGCGCCAGACCCGCTGGGCGCGACTGAGGCGTGTGACCTTCCCGCAATATTTCGCACCGGAAATCCTGACCGGCGCGCTTCCCCCGCTCCTCCTTGCGCTCGCTGCCGCTGCGATGATGGACATGAACCTCGCCATCACCGCTTTTGCCGTGCTTGCCATCATGTATGTCCCGGAACTGGTGCTCGCAGCCCTCAGCCGCTGGCCGCTATCCCTCCATACGCTGCCCGCCATGATCGCCCGGGATATGATCATGCCCGTCGTCTGGGCCCGCAGCTGGATCGGCAGCGCAGTGGCCTGGCGCGGCAATGTCATGACAATCGGCACGGCCGAAAGCACATTGGCCGGACCATCCACAGACTGAACAGACGCTTGTTTGAAGGGGTTACGCCGTAAAGCTGATGTTTTGCTTTAAAATGGTCGGAGTGGAGAGATTCGAACTCCCGACCCTCTGGTCCCAAACCAGATGCGCTACCAGACTGCGCTACACTCCGCCGAGGCGATGGCTGGGGAATACACGGTTCACCTGAAGTCCGCAACAGGGAAATTCATCTTTGTTCAGCCATTGTCTCGATCAACAGAGCGCGGTGCTGACGTGGGAAGATCGCCAGGGGAAAGCGAGGGGATAATCATCTTGACTCTTACGGGAAGTCAGTCCATTCCAAATTCAACGTTCCTGACACGATTTGGTTATTCTATTCAGGTACGTGAAGAATAATCCGGGGTGCCATGCCCCGCCGCCCAACCGGAGCAGTTTCGACATGTCTGCGAAGATTTACCGCCCTGCAAAAACCGCCATGCAATCCGGCACGGCGAAGACCAATGTCTGGGTTCTGGAATTCGACGCCGAAGTTCCGCGCAAGATCGACCCGATCATGGGCTACACCTCCAGTTCCGACATGAAGCAGCAGGTCAAGCTGACATTCGAGACACAGGAACAGGCCGAAGCCTATGCACAGCGCAAGGGCATCGAATACCGCGTCATTCTGCCGAAGGAAGCGACCCGCAAGGTGGTTTCCTACACCGACAATTTCCGTTTCAACCGCACCCAGCCCTGGACGCACTGAAACACGACGACCAAAGTTTTTGCCGGAGCATCGATTGCCCGGTGTGACGGCCCCTTAGCTCAACTGGATAGAGCAACTGCCTTCTAAGCAGTAGGTCGCAGGTTCGAGTCCTGCAGGGGTCGCCAAAAACCAATAAATTAGATATTTCCCTATCCATATTTTCCGACTGTACGGCTTTTGCCCTTCATCAGTCCTTGCTCCCCTGAACGCCCTCTAAAAGCGATCGTCAGGCGTGGAGATTCGGCCCAAACACGGCAAAACCAACCATTTCCTCATGGCAAATATCAGAACTATAATATTCTATAAATATACAATATACAAAAAATAGAGATTTATTAACCATAATTCATGACAATATATCCAAATAAAAATGCCGATTCTCTTATTGTTTTATTTATTATATTTGGATATATGCATGAAAATCCGTGGTTATTATCGTTTCATTCAAGAATCAACCGTTGCGCGCAATAATATTCTCTTGATCGCGCTGGCTGTTCTGACGCTTGCCGTCGATTTTGGAGACACGACAGCGCTGGCTGCGGAAGCCACCGGTTATAAAACGATGGAACCGGATGCGAGTTATCAGGCGCTGGACGTCCGCGGCGTCAGTGCGGATGGCAGGGTTGTCATCGGTTGGTCGACTACGCCAGATGGCGAAAGGGCTTTCGCCTGGACAGCAGGCTCGCCGAACATCCGGCCACTGGGCGACCTGTCGGCTGCCGCCCTCGCGACGAACGTGGATGGCCAAATCATTGTCGGGATTACCGAAGCCGGGACTTCGATGCGTCCTTTTCTTTGGAAGGAAGCATCGCAGACGATGCATATCATCGATGTTGGAACCGCCGGGTACAGCTATGCTTCCGGGGTCAGCGCAGACGGTACCGTTGTCGCCGGCTCCACTGAAACCATCGATGGTTATCGCCCCTTCCGCTGGAGTGAAACGACGGGGATGACACTGCTGGACCCGCTTTTGGCTGGGGAAGCACAAGCAGGGGCAATCAGTGCCGATGGCGGGTCTATTGTCGGCTGGACGAGATCAGCCGTTGCGGTAGGCGCGTTTCGGTGGAGAGAAGCAACCGGGATGCAAAGCCTCGGCACGCTCCCTGGCGGCATTCACTCCAGCGCCAGCGCCGTGAGCGCCAACGGCGATGTCGTCGTTGGCACAGCGACAACCGCAGACGGATATCGCCGCGCATTTCGCTGGACGGAAACGGCGGGCATGGCGGATATCGGCGTGCTCCCGGGTGGCACCAATTCCAATGCCAACGGCGTCAACGCCGATGGCTCGGTTATAGTCGGCTTTTCAAGTCGCGTTAGTGGCGATCATGGGTTTCGCTGGTCAGAGGCGACCGGCATGATATCCATAGAGGAATGGCTGAGAAACAGCGGCGTGACCATCGCGGATGATTTTGTCCGCGACGCAAAAGGCGTGAGCGGCGACGGTAACGTCATCGTGGGAAACACGGTAAGCGGCGGCATCTTCCTGGCGCGCATCGTGTCTCCGGAGCAAACCCGCCCTGCGCCAGCCACGGACGAGAATTCGGAACCTGTGGCTAACCCGTCGACAACAACGGACAATGGCGTCGCGCCGACGCAAACCGACACCGGAACCGATAGCAGCGCAACAGGCGGCATGAACACAACCGGCGCCGGGATTTCGCCCCCGACACCAGCCACAAGCACAACGAACCAGTCGACAGCCTCAGGGGCCGATGAAACCGTCGCCACGTCCCCTCCTCCCGCCGTGGCCGAATCCGGCATCGTCGACCTCACGCAATATGCGCATAGCCTTGCCGGCCTTCCGCTGGTCCAGCACGGCCTCGACATTACCGGCACGATCCTCAATGGCGCGCATGGCGATCCGATGCGTAACCTGCTCACACCCGGCCAGCACTCCCTTATGGTCACCTCCGACACCGGTTATGACAATGGCTCGTCCTCCAGGGGCGGGATTTTTGCATCCGACATCACCTATGCCCAAGGCTTCGAAGGCGATATCACCGCACGTTTCGCGGCAGGCGGGCTTTACAACAGACAGGATCTCGAAGCCGGCGGCCACTTCAACCAGACGGGTTTTTATATCGCGCCGGAAGTAACCGCCTCCGTTGCCGGGCCGATCCATGCGACATTCGGCACGTTCTACGCTCCCCAACATCTTTCCATTCAGCGCGGCTATAGGAACGGCGACGTAATGGACTATTCGCGCGGCAAGACGGATGTGGAAAACTGGGGCGCAAAATTCAGGCTCGACTGGAAGGATGCCTTCACCCTCAGCGATGCGGTCTTCACGCCCTATGCCAGCCTCACCTGGGTCAAGGCGCGCATGGAAGCCTATTTTGAAAGCGGCGGCAGCTTCCCGGCAAGTTTCGACGCCATCTCAGACCAAGCAACGGTGATGCGCGTCGGTCTCGATGGGGTTGTACCGCTGAGCGGGCAATCAAGATTGCTGACACGCGCGGAAGTAGCTTACCGTTTCGAGGACAAGTCGGCGCCCATCACCGGCGATATGATCGGCCTGTCCGGCTTCCGCTTCGAAGGACAGGATATCGATCAGTTCTGGCTGCGTGGCGGATTTGGCGCAGAAGTCGACATCGCCGGGGGCACCGCATCCCTCACCCTCAACGCCACGACCAAGGGCGACGATCCTACCGTGTGGGTCAAATCAGCCTGGAAGGTCGTGTTTTAGCTGCTTCCCTGTTCCGCGCAAAACCTGCACAGGGGATGCGATGAACGCAGCGCATCCAGCTACCCCTGCCCGAACAGCGTGAAGTAACCCCAGACAGCTGCGAAAAATACGATGACAGCCACAATCGTCAGCGCCTTTTTTGCTTTCGGCCCAAGCGGTTCGCGCGGTTTTTTCGGCGGAACCGGTTTGCGGAACTTCACCACATTGTCGTTCATTCTATCATCGTCCTGAATTTCGCTGCGAAGCCTCCGCTTTATAGCTGGCATCGGCCTTTCCGGAATTATCTCTAACAGACCAGAACTATCATAAATATTACCAAGTTTTCACTTCACCCTTAGGGCAAGCTATGTCACTTCCCACAATCAGAGGAATATAAATAGCAATGAACCGAGCGGAAAACACGGGGTGGCACCAATCCCCTGTCGTGTTTTGAATTTTGCGGGTAACGAGAATGAATGACGCCAACAGCCAAGGCCGTGACACGGAAAACAACCAGCCCGATCTGCGGGAGATTCTGGGTACGAACAGATCCGGCCGCAAGAAGAAGTCGCGCCGGTATCTCTATGCCGCAGCGGCTATCGTGTTGATCGGCGGCGGACTTGGCTATTATTACCAGTCCCGTGCAGCAGGCGTTGCCTATAACTACACCACGGAAGCGGCACGTCAGGGCGATCTTTCCGTCATCGTCACCTCCACCGGTTCGGTTCAGCCGACGGATCAGGTCGATATATCGAGCGAATTGTCCGGCACGGTGCGCAAGGTCAACGTCACCTACAATACCCCGGTAAAATCCGGCGACATCCTTGCCGAACTCGACACCAACAAGCTGGAAGCCGACGTGCAGAGCGCCCGCGCCAAGCTTGCCTCCGCCAAGGCCAATGTGCTGAAGGCGCGCGCCGATCTTGGCTCGGCAAAAACCTCCATGGAGCGGCTGAGATCGCTTGTGCAGAACCGGGTCTCCAGCCAACAGGATCTGGACGCTGCGCAGTTCACCCACGATGCCGCCGCCGCCACGCTTGAGGTGAACGAGGCGACCGTGCTTTCAGCCGAGGCAGACCTCAGGCTCGCCGAAGTCAATCTCGGCAAGGCCAAGATCGTCTCGCCCATAGATGGCGTCATCCTCACCCGCAGCGTCGATCCCGGCGCCACCGTCGCCTCCTCGCTGAATGCTCCTGTTCTCTTCACCATTGCCGGCGATCTGCGGCATATGGAGTTGCAGGTGTCGGTGGATGAGGCCGATGTCGGCAAGGTCGAAACCGGACAGAAAGCGACCTTCAATGTCGATGCCTATCCCGACCGCAGCTTCCCGGCCGAGATCGAAACCGTGCGCTTCGCGTCGGAAACCGTGTCCAATGTGGTGACTTACAAGGGCATATTGACTGTCGACAATCAGGAGCTGTTGCTGCGCCCGGGCATGACGGCGACGGCCAATATCATCGTCGAGGAAATCAAGGATACGCTGCTGGTGCCGAATTCAGCGCTTCGTTATACACCGCCGCGCGAATCCGCCTCCCGTGGCGGCGGGTTGATGAGCCTTTTCCGCCCGCCCCGCATGGGCCGGTCACAGAACCGCGACGCCGGTCAGGCCGCGACCGGCAAAAGAACGGTCTGGGTGCTGCGCAACAACAATCCGGTCTCCGTCTCCATCGAAACCGGTTCCACCGACGGCCAGCACACCGTGGTAAAATCGGGCGAGCTGAAAGCCGATGATCTGGTGATTACCGACGCAACGGCCCGCAACGCCGGCTGACGGAGGAAAACCTGATGCAACAGCCGCCGCTCATCGAATTCCGCAACGTCGTCAAGCAATATGGCCGCGGCGAAGCAACCATCCGCGCGCTCGATGGCGTCAGCCTGTCGATCCACGAGAGGGAATTCGTCGCCATCATGGGTCCATCAGGCTCGGGCAAATCCACATCGATGAACATCATCGGCTGTCTGGATGTGCCGACAGCCGGCGAATATCTGTTTCAGGGCGTGCCGACCAGCGGCTTCGACAATGAGCACCTGACGCTGTTGCGCCGCCACATGCTGGGTTTTGTGTTTCAGGGCTTCAACCTTCTGTCACGCACCTCGGCGGTGGAAAATGTCGAGCTGCCGCTGGTCTATCGCGGCATGAAAGCGTCTGAACGGCGCGCCCGCGCCATGGAGGCGCTGGCACAGGTCGGTTTGACGGGCCGCGAGGATCACACCACCCAGGAGCTTTCCGGCGGCCAGCAGCAGCGTGTGGCCATCGCACGGGCCATCGTCACCCGCCCTGCCCTGCTTCTGGCCGACGAGCCGACCGGCAATCTCGATACGAAAACCAGCAACGAGATCATGGAACTGATAACCGCGCTCAATCGGGACAGGGGCATCACGGTCGTCATGGTCACGCATGAAGAGGATATTGCCGCCCATGCGGGGCGCCTGCTGCGCTTCGTTGACGGGCATCTCGCCTCAGACAGCGCGGCGGAAAAGAAGGAGAGCTCCGATGTTCTTTGAAACGTCGCGTCTGGCGCTGCGCGCCATCAGCCGCAACCTTTTGCGCTCCTTCCTCACCGTGCTCGGCGTCGTCATCGGCGTGGCCGCCGTCATCGCCATGGTCACCATCGGTAACGGCACGACAGAACAGGTAAAATCGGAATTGTCGCGGCTCGGCACCAACATGCTGTTCGTGCGCCCCGGCCAGTTCGGCCCCGGCCGCGCCAGCACTGAGGCGAAACGTTTCGACGACCGCGATGTCGAAGCCATCCGCAACCAGATATCAGGCATTCGCGCCGTTGCGCCGCAAAACCGCAGCTCGGCCGCGACGGTCATCTTCGGCGGCAAGAACCATCAGACAAGCGTCATCGGCACCACCAACGATTATCTGATCGCGCAGGACTGGACCATCGCGCTCGGGCGCGATTTCCAGCCGGCCGAAGATCGCGGCGGCCAGATCGGCTGCATCATCGGTGAAACGGTGCGGCAGGAACTTTTCGGCGCGGAAAACCCGGTGGGGCAGACGGTCCGCGTCAGCAACATCTCCTGTCCGGTCATTGGCGTTCTGGCCCGAAAAGGCCAGTCCGGCCTCGGCGACGATCAGGACGACACCATCATCATGCCGCTGAAAATCCACCAGCGGCGCATCGGCGGCACCACCACCATCTCCTCGATCATGGTGTCGGCGCAGGATGGCGTTTCGACCGCCAAGGTACAGAGCGACCTGCAAAACCTGCTGCGCGAGCGCCGCCGCATCAACATCGGCCGCGAGGATGATTTTACCGTCAACGACATGACGCAGATCGCCTCGGCCATGACCGGCACAACGACGCTCTTGACCGGTCTTCTGGGCGCGGTTGCCGCCGTCAGCCTGCTGGTCGGCGGTATCGGCATCATGAACATCATGCTGGTGTCTGTGACCGAACGCACCCGCGAGATCGGCATTCGTCTCGCCATCGGTGCGCTGGAAAAACAGGTGCTGACGCAGTTTCTGGTGGAAGCCGTCATGCTGTCGGCCTTCGGCGGCCTTGTCGGCATCCTCACCGGCCTCGGCCTTGCTTATGCCGTCGTCGGTTATCTCAACGTGCCCTTCGTCACCAGCCCGTCGATCATCTTCCTCGCCTTCGCCTTTTCGGCGGCCATCGGGGTGATTTTCGGCTATTTCCCGGCACGACGGGCAGCGAGCCTGAGCCCGATCGAGGCGCTGCGGCATGAATGAAGGGTCGAGTTCAAGCCGCAACCGGCCTTGCGTGCGAAGAACCCTTCCCAGGCATCGACCCGATCCGCTTTAATCGCTGGCCGGGGAGCGCGCACTATCCACCCACTCTTCAAGCGCGCGCTCTACGTCGTACTGATAGGACGGCAGATTTTCCTTCTCGCTGATGGCGCGGAGATACGCTTCCACGGCATTCCGTTGCAGCGGGGTCAGTAAGGAAAACGTCTCCTGGCGTCCGCACAAATAGGGTGCGAATTCGTGCCTGTAGTCGCCATCGAGATCAGCGATCATATAGGCGGGCAGATGAAATCGCATTCCTTCAGCATCAAGGAAGGCGGGGCTGCCGGAATGTCTGTTGAGGTCCTTCAGCGGGATCGCGGCCCAATCATTCTTCTCATCGCCAGCGCGACATGCGGCGCGAACCTCATTGCTCGCATAATCGTCAAGCGCCTGCGCCTCGGAGAGGCCGACGCCGCCGCCCAGCGTAACACCCGCGAATGCCTCTCGCACCGCAGCTTTCGCATTCGCAATATTATCGGATTCCGACCTCATCACATAGTCTGCCTGTTCAATGATGGGCTCCCCCACTCCCGTCACCATGCACTGTCGGCCAGTCTCCACCCTCGGTCCGTTCGAGCGGGGGACTATTCAACGTGTCACCCTTGGATGCCGCAGATCCCGCTCTCTCCTCCCAATAAAACGCAAGGCAAATAATACCGACGATCAGCGTCAGGCCCGCCACGACGCTGGCGACGATCAGACCTATCGTCCAGATATCAGTCGAGGCGCTGCTGATGTCCATGCCGGTTCACTCCCCACGATCAATCCAGCCGGCGACACGCCTTTTCAGCATGGGCGGCAGGCGGTCCCGCACCTCCCGCCAAACCTCGCGGAATATCCGATAACCTTGCTGATCTTGCGTCAGGGCGTCAATCGGATAGGTTCACCCTCAAGTTTACCGGATGGAGTTTGGATGTTCAAATCGGTATCGGACAGCGCTGCTGCGGCAGACGGCGGTTCGCTCGCCCTCTTCGTCGAACGGATTGACGGACAGACGGAGCTGTTTGTGATCAATCGCTCCCTCGCGTCACGCGGGACGCCCGATTATAATAAAGTCAACTCGAGCCTTCGGCCGCTCTCCGCAGACGATTGCCGGATGATCGCCACCACTCTCGAACCGCTTTTGATGACGACGCCATCAATCCATCCGCTGGCGGATTTTATCGATACGCTGAAACAGCAGTCATGATCCTTCGAAAGCTGATTTGCGCGGGGCGCAGTCTGCGAAAAAGAATCTGAAACCTCTCATCCGTCATCCTCGGGCTTGACCCGAGGATCTACAAACGTCTCAAGGGATTTGACGGGGATGGATCCTCGGGTCAAGCCCGAGGATGACGTCGCGTTTGTGGGAGCGCTGTGTGCATAAGAAAGGTCTGCCTCTCCATCGCAGAGATAGCGTAACCAATCAAACGCTGGCTTCAGCCTCACGCTGCTTCGCCAGCGCCGCCAGATCGGCGGGCTTCAGCTCGACCGATTCACCGCAGCCGCAGGCGGATGTCTGGTTCGGATTGTTGAAGGTGAAGCCAGAGCGCATCTTGGTCACTTCGAAATCCATCTGGGTGCCAAGCAGATAAAGCACGGCGGACGGCTGAACCCAGACCCTGGCGCCTTCGAATTCAACCAGATCGTCCTTCGCATCCGGCTCGGTCACGAGGTCGATGGTATATTCCATGCCCGCGCAGCCGCCCTTTTTGATGCCGACGCGCACGCCCCTGGCGTCCGGGCCGGAATTTTCGACGATTGCTTTAACACGCGAGGCGGCAGCCCCGGTCATGGTCATGATCGCAAAGCCCATGGGCCCATTCTCCTTCGACAATCGAGTTCAAGGCTCGATGCTTATGGAATTCAATTTAAGTGCACCCGACAATGTCATCAAGAGATGACACCTGTCAAAATCGCGTCAGACTTAATACCAGCCGACAGCGACCTGTGCTTCTTCCGACATGCGGTCCGGTGTCCAAGGCGGATCGAAGGTCATTTCGACGGTAACGCCGGAAACACCCTCGACGGCGCCGACCGCGTTTTCCACCCAGCCCGGCATTTCACCGGCCACCGGGCAGCCGGGTGCTGTCAGCGTCATGACGATCTTGACCATCCGGTCATCCTCGATGTCGATCTTGTAAATCAGACCGAGTTCGAAAATATCGGCCGGAATTTCCGGGTCGTAGACGGTCTTCAGCGCCGAGATCACGTCGTCGCTGAGACGCGCCAGTTCGTCAGGCGGAATGGAAGACGGCTTCGCCGTTTCTTCGGTTGCATCGGGTGTCTTTGCAGTGGCTTCCGCAGTCATGGTCTGATCCTCAATCCTGATCTCTTTATGCCGATATCAGGCGAAAAATTTGCGCGCATAGTCCAGCGCCTCAACAAGAGAGTCTACTTCGGCGCGGGTATTGTAAAGGCCGAACGATGCCCGGCATGTGGAGGTGACGCCGAACCGTTTCAAGAGCGGCATGGCACAATGGGTGCCGGCCCGCACGGCAACGCCGCGCCGGTCGATCACCATCGAGACATCATGGGCATGGATGCCCGCAAGCTCGAAGGAGAAGATGCCGCCCTTGTCAGGCGCGTTGCCGATGATGCGCAGCGAATTGATGTCGCGCAACCGTTCGGCAGCGTAAGCCGCAAGATCGGCCTCGTGCGCTGCAATCGCGGCACGGCCGAGATTGTCCATGTAATCAAGCGCATAACCGAGGCCGATGGCCTGCACGATGGGTGGCGTGCCGGCTTCGAAACGGTGCGGCGGCTCGTTATAGGTGACATTGTCCTCGGAAACTTCGAGGATCATCTCGCCGCCGCCCTGGAACGGTCGCATCTCCCGCAGGCGGTCAGCCTTGCCATAGAGCACACCGATGCCGGAGGGACCGTAAAGCTTGTGGCCGGTCATCACGTACCAGTCGCAATCGATATCACGCACATCGACCGGCATGTGAACCGCGCCCTGCGAACCATCGATCAACACCGGAATGCCGCGTTCATGGGCAATACGGCAGATTTCCTTGACCGGCACGATGGTGCCGAGCGCATTCGACATATGGGTGATGGCAACGAGCTTGGTGCGTTCCGTCAGGCTCTTCTCGAAAGCCTCGATATGGAACGCGCCATCATCGTCCACAGGCACCCAGACGAGCTTGGCGCCCTGCCGCTCGCGGATGAAATGCCACGGCACGATGTTGGAATGGTGCTCCATGATCGAGATGACGATCTCGTCGCCTTCGCCGATAACAGGCATGCCATAACCGTAAGCGACCGTATTGATCGCTTCCGTGGAGGATTTGGTGAAGACTACTTCGTCCACCGAACCGGCATTCAGGAAACGACGCACCTTTTCGCGCGCCGCCTCATAGGCGTCGGTTGCGGCATTGGAGAGGAAATGCAGGCCGCGATGCACGTTCGCATACTCATTGGCATAAGCATGCGAAACGGCGTCGATCACCACCTGCGGTTTTTGAGCGGACGCGCCGTTGTCGAGATAGACCAGCGGCTTGCCATAGACCTCGCGCGACAGGATCGGGAAAT